>Ga0256824_10000308_pt1 | contig 18358 bp, 14 predicted proteins | sample CV67metaG_FD_191570 | JGI IMG/M metagenome (GOLD analysis project Ga0256824, IMG submission 191570) | Hydrothermal vent microbial communities from East Pacific Rise, Pacific Ocean - CV67 | ecosystem: Environmental > Aquatic > Marine > Hydrothermal vents | place: Pacific Ocean: East Pacific Rise...
TCTACCTCTTTTGCTCCAAGAACAATGTAACCGAGCTGAATTGCACGGTCATTTTCGCCTACACCTGTTGTTTCTGTATCTAGTATTATATATTTTGCTGCCATTATCGTTTACTCTCGTATTTTACTTCAAAACTTTTAGAACTATTTGCAAAGACAGAGAGTTGAAATGTAACAAGATTCCCTTTTGTAAATGTGTAGTTTTGAGATGTTTTTATTTTTGAATCATTATGTCTATTAAAAGGCACTAAAATTGTAATGTTTTTAACTTCATCAGAAGCATTTTTTATACTATATTTAATGCTTGCATCGTAGTAGCGTTTATCGTCATCTCTACTTAGGATGGTCTCTTTGACTTTGATGTCAAAGTTTTTACCCACTTGGAGTTTTATAGGTGTATCTTTAGGAGTATGTTTTAAGTTACTCTCTCCAAGTAAAATAGTTTTAGTACCAAGCTCTGAATAGGTTCTTACAACTCCTTTAGGAAGTGGTAAATCTAGCCCTTTAAGGTTAACAAACTGTGTAACACTATGCTCTTGTTCTCCTCGCATATAAGAGGGGTTTGACATATTTGCTACATAGGTTCTCTGAGCATAAATACCTTTTTTTTGTATAAATTTTATCTGCGTTTTTTCATTGTTAGCAATGTTGACTTTAAAAGGAACAGTGTAAAAATGGTAGCCCTCGTGTGCAACATGAGAAACAGAGTCCGCTTCTGCCATCGCCATCACAGGCATTGCTTTAGCATAACGGACATTGTTCTGTCTATAGGCACGATTAATATCGCCTGCTAAAACATTTAATTCTACATTTTCAAACCTTTTTCCAGAACGATTGTTGAGGGTTATCCAGCCTGTTAAATCTGCACTATTTTTACGAAGGTTTAAAATGTAGTCACTTTTCCAGTCAATATTTGAGATAAGGTAGTCAATTTTCATGGTCGATTTGACATTTTTAGTAGCTTCTATATTCCAAACTAAAGAGGGTTTTGTGATGAGCTCTTTAGGGATAGACTTAAATATAATGGCACTTGAAGCGACCGAAATAATTCTGTTTTTAGTAGTTCTTACTAAGGAGTTTCCACCATCGTTTGAGAGTAGAGTAGCCTCTATTGTTTTAAAGTTTTTAGCATCTTTTAAAAGTTTAACTTGTACTTTTTTACCTATATGTGCTTGGAGTACCTTTGCTAACGTGAGTTTGTCAAAACGGTACTGCTGAGAGTTGAGTTTAATTGAGTCAGAGAGCTGGATGTTTACAGAATCTGTATTGATAGTACTAGCAACCCCTTTGTAGGTAATGCTCGTGTCCCCTTTTCGTACACTGAGTGCTCTCTCTTCGTGGACAAGACCGATGTTGCCATTGTAAACTATGAGTGAACTATTTTGTACCTTATCGCTTAACGTGGCTGCGTTAAGAGTGGTTAAAAGTAGTAAATTAGGTATAAAAACTAAAGCTTTTTTGTTCATTATAAAACTCCTTCTTGAGTGAAACCTATTAATATTATGCTACACTTATAATAATATTAAGTTAACAGTGAAAGAATATTTGATTAGCACATATCGGAGGATGTTATGTCTGGTTCTATAATTAAACTTGGATCTGATTCAATGGCTTTGGTTAATATAATTGATTTACAGAGTAATGAGATTATATATGCAAATGAGAGATGTATTGATGAGTTTGGGGAAGTCGTAGGGAGTACCTGCTATGAGGTACTTCAAAAAGATAAAAATGCTCCATGCTACAACTGTCCTTCAAAGAAAGATTTACTCTCCTACCCTGTTGGTACAAGTTTTGAGTGGGAACACCAAAACTCTATAAACCAAAAATATTACCTTTTTAATGAGATTATAGTTTTATGGGATGGCAATAGAAAGGTTAAAATTCAAGTTGGTGTAGATATTACACAACATAAAGCATTAGAAGAGGAACTCCAAGAAGAGAAACGTAGTGCTGTATCAAGCTTTGAAACACTCTTGGATGCTACTATTGAAGGTATATTCCTTTACGATAAAGACAGAAAATGTAAACTAGCAAACAAAGTGGTCGCTGATATTTTTGGTTATACGAAAGAAGAGATGGTTAATGTTCCTGCTTTAGATTTTGTAGCACCAGAGTCTCATGAATTGATTAAAATTCATATGCAAAACAAAAATCAAGAACCATACGAAGCAATTTTACTTAGAAAAGATGGTACAAAATTTCCTGGAATTTTACGAGGACACGATTTAGTTTTAGCAGGTGAAAAAATCCGTGTTTCAGCTGTTATGGACATAAGTGAAAGTAAAAAGTATGAAGCAAAAATTTTAAAACTAGCACAGTACGACCTCCTTACAGGCTTACCAAATAGAGCTCTTTTAAAAGAGCACATTCATCGGGCTATTCAAAGAAGTAGTAGAAATTTCGATTATTATGCACTTCTTTTTATAGACTTAGATAACTTTAAAACTGTGAATGATACGGTTGGGCATAATATTGGAGACATGGTTCTCCTTGAAGCGGCAAGAAGGTTAAAAAAAGCGATACGTAGTAGCGATATTGTAGCAAGACTTGGTGGTGATGAGTTTGTAGTATTAATAGATAGTGAGGAGATGGATAAAAATCTGGTCATTCATCAAGTAAATGTAATCGCTCAAAATATTTTAGATGAACTTAAAGTACCCTATCTTATAGAAGAGAATGAGTTTAGAATAACAGCTAGCATAGGGATTAAACTTTTTAATAATGACATAATGTCAATGGACGAGTTGATGAAGTATGCCGATAGTGCGATGTATAATGCTAAAGAAGAGGGTAGAAATACCTTTAAATTTTTTAATCCAAAGCTTCAGTGTGTGATGGAAGAGAAGATTATTTTAGTCGATAGTCTAAGACAAGCACTTGAAAAGAGTGAAATGAAACTCCATTACCAACCCCAAGTATGTTCTAAAGCTAAGATATCGGGAGTGGAAGCACTTATACGATGGAAACACTCCAAAAAAGGTTTTATACCTCCTTCTGAGTTTATTCCCGTAGCTGAAGAAAGTGGACTCATTATTGAGCTAGGAGAGTGGATTGTTGAAGAAGCAGTCAAACAGATAAAACGCTGGGAAGCAGATAGTCAAAAATGTGACTGGAGAGTCTCAATAAATGTGAGTTCTAAACAGTTTGAAGATGCCAAATTTATCTCTATGATAGAAAACATACTGCATAAGTATGGGGTAAAGGCAGAGAAAATTAGATTGGAACTCACAGAGGGTATTTTGATTAAAAATATTGATGAGACTCTTATAAAGTTACATGAACTCAAAAAAATGGGACTTTCTCTCTCTATTGATGATTTTGGAACAGGTTACTCCTCCTTGTCTTATCTTAAAAAACTCCCCATAGATGAGCTCAAAATCGACCAGTCATTTATAAGAGAGCTTATTGAGGATGTCAATGATGAGGTCATTACACAGACGATTATTACCATAGGAAATCAGTTTGGTTTAGAGGTTATCGCTGAGGGTGTTGAAACAAAAGAGCAGTATGAAAAACTCATTGATATGGGGTGTCACTATTTCCAAGGCTATCTCTTCTCAAAACCTAAAGAAGCGGAGCTACTCTAAGTTGATAGTTTCTCCTACTCTGTATCTTCTAATCCTTGCTGCTATTGCTACATTTTTCTCTCTTTTAGAATCTAAAACAGATTTAAAGTTCTTGAAGTACATACCTGCTGTTGTGCTCATATATGCTTCAACAATGCTCTTAGCGGCATTAGGTGTTTTTGAGTCTAACGTGGAGATAAATGCAGTGTATAAACTTACCAAAAGCAATCTTCTTCCTGCTATGCTTTTTTTGATGCTCCTTCAAGTTGACTTTAGACATTTTTTCAAACTTGGAAAAAAACTACTTATTGCGTATGTTTTAGCGGTAAGTTCCATCGCTTTTGGTTTTGTGGCCGTCGCACTACTTTTTAACTTTAATGCCGACATGTCTGCTGCATTTGGAGCACTTGCAGGCTCTTGGATGGGTGGAACAGCCAACATGATAGCCGTAGGCTCTGCTCTTGGTGTGAGTGAAGATGCCTTTGCTTATGCGCTTGTGGTAGATAGTGTCAATTACACGTTATGGGTTATGTTGCTCCTCTTTTTGGTTCCCTTTGCAAGTATATTTAACAAGTTTACCAAAAGCGATGAAAACTTAGCCTACCTCAGTGAAGTCGGGTGTGCCTGTAATGTGGGAACAAAACGTTATTGGCTACTCATCGCCTTATCACTCGGAGTCTCCTTACTTTCACAGCTCATTAGCCACTCCATAGAGTTTTTAAATACCACAACGACAGTGGTACTCTTAGCAACTCTCTTTGGAATTTTAGGCTCACAAACAAAACTTCGTCTGCTCAATGGTTCGAGTGAGGTCGCTACATCTATGCTTTATATTATTATTGCACTCATTGGTTCTAAAGCTGTATTTGATAGTTTTGATGGCTTGGGAGTCTATGTTTTAGCGGGTGCTATCATTTTACTTATTCATGCCACTTTTATGCTCCTTGGGGCAAAAGTTTTTAAGCTAGACCTCTTTAGTGTAGCGGTTGCATCCCTTGCAAATATAGGGGGTGTAGCCTCCGCTCCAATCCTCGCAGCAACTTATAACAAATCACTTGTAAGTGTCGGTGTTCTTATGGCAATTATGGGCTATCTTATCGGTACATTTGGTGGACTCCTCGTAGGAAATATTTTACTCGCTCTGCATTGACCTTAGAACAAATTTTCTAGGATAAAATCTTTTGTATTATTAAAATTAATTATAATACAAAAGAAAGTCTTTATTGTAAAAGTGTTAGCATTTTAGATATTGTTAAACATTTTAGTTGTAAAGGATTGAAGATGTTAAAAAGTCTATATGTAGCTTTTGCTATGGGAATTGTGCTTATGTTTAGTGCTTGTGGGGGTGGTGAGGATGATGCTCCCGCTCAAGATAATAGTACTACTGTCGTTCATAATGGTGTAAGCTATAAGGAGGTAGATTCTCCTTTTACACAGCATATATGGCTTGACAGAAACCTTGGTGCATCCCGTGTCTGTGTAGACTTGAACGATAGTGAGTGTTTTGGAGACTACTACCAATGGGGAAGAGCTGCTGATGGGCATCAGGAGTCAAACAGTAGCCGTTCTGATACTCGTTTAGCAACTTCAACAACATTGAGTAGCGACTTTATTAAAGGACAGTCAGCACCTTATGATTGGACAAGCGAGAGTAATGCCAGCACGAGAGCACAAGAGTGGAAAAAAGCTGATGGTAGTTCTATCTGTCCACTAGGCTACAGAGTACCAACTATACAAGAGTTTGAAAATGAGACTAAGTTAGCTTCAACTGCTGTTACAAATACAGCAGATGCTTTTAATAATTTTTTGAAAATTCCAGCAGCAGGTTTAAGAAATGAAGGTTTTGGGTACCTAAGTGGAAGAGGTACAGTAGGAACAATATGGACAACAGATATTAGTGGTACATACTCAACAAACATAAGAATAAGTCAGACAGAGATGAGTCATTTTGGTAATGGACGTGGTAATGGTTACTCAGTGCGTTGTATAAAGCATCTCGTAGATGTTTCAGTACCAATTTTTACATCTATTTCAGATATAAGTGTAGAAGAAGAGCAAAGAACCGTCATTGATGTAAATGTAGATGATGCTTCGAGTATCACTTATTCTATTAGCGATGGGAATAGCTCTTATTTTAGAATAAGTAGCGATAGTGGTAATATCTATTTTAGAAGTAACCCAGATTATGAGACGGACCCCCATGAGTACACATTTAAAGTAACTGCAACAGACTCTTTTGGAAATAGTGCAAGCCAAACCATCGTCGTAACTCTTTTAGATATAGCAGAAGACTTAGAGGTACCTATCTTTACTTCGAGTGCAGTTGTTAGTGTAGAAGAAAATAACACTACTGCACTTACTTTAATGGCTACAGATGCTTCTTTGCCTATAACATATCGCATAGGTGGTGTAGATCGAAATTATTTTAATATCAATAGTAGAAGTGGTGTCATAACATTTAAGGTTGCACCAGACTTTGAAATGAAAAATATATATAGCTTGTCCGTTCGGGCTACGGATAGTAGTTTAGCTCGTAATACTGGTACTCAAGATATTACAATAAATATTATAGATGTATTTGAAGTACCCGATGTAACTGCTCCCGTTTTTAGCTCTGTAGCTACACAGAGTGTATCTGAAAATAGCATCATCGCATTTCAGTTGGAGGCAGATGATAATGCAACAATAACATACTCAATAGACATGAATGATAGTGCAGATTTTAATGTAGATGCCCAAAGTGGAAAAATTACTTTTATTGTAGCACCCGATTATGAGAGTGGACGAATAACTTATGCTTTTGTTGCAAAAGCTACTGATCTTTCAGCCAATGAAGTGACACAAAATATTACTATTAATATTACGGACATTCTAGATGACGAGCTAAGTTACGATGGGCTGGATTACTTAAAAGTACTCTCACCTTATACAGGGAAAATATGGTTAGATAGAAATTTAGGGGCGACACAAGCTTGTAGTGCATATAATGATTCTGCATGTTTTGGAGACTACTTTCAGTGGGGTAGAGGTATGGATGGACATGAAAAAACTACAAGCCCAACAACTACTACACAAGCAGTGAGTGTAGATACTGCTGGAGGTAGTTTTATCCTGAGTGATGCTAACAGTAGTCAAGATTGGGCTAAGGCAGTCGATGAAAATGCTACTGCTCGACTTATAAATTGGGCTAAAACGGACGGTTCATATATATGTCCCGTTGGTTTTAGAGTTCCGACAATAATAGAGTTAAAAGATGATACCTTTAACCATCTGACAGTAGAGGCGCAGTATAGAGTTAGATCAAATATTGATGCATATAATAGTTTTTTAAGATTGCCAACAGCGGGGAGTCGTTCTGGTACAACAGGTGCAGTAAGTATTCAGTCGAGTGGTTATGTATGGGGGAATGATATAAGCACAACCAGAGCTTCTGTAGTGCTCTATACAGCTAACAATAGTCATATAGGTAACTATAATAGAGCAAGAGGAAATTCTATTCGCTGTATAGAAGATTAAAAAATTAATCTTCCCAAAGCTCCATCTCTCCCTCGCTTATATTATCATTATCATAGAGGGACTCTTCTACAAGCATACTGTCCATTAATTCAAAGAGCTCTTCGGATGAGGCTTCCATCTGTATAAAGTTCTTTTTAATACTGTTTTCATGGTTGAGCATGTTACCATCTTTAATGAGAGCAAAGGTATCTAAGACAGCATCGTGTACAAGTGTGTGAGGTGCTAAGATAGCCTTAAAGCTTTTAGAGTGACTAAATTGTGATGTTCCATCACTGTTATACCATTTTCCAAAACGACAACCGTCATGTGTGTCAAATGCTTTATATTCACCTTTTTGAATATGTTCAAAAGCATCTGCTTTAAAAAGTATATGGTCTATTTTTGCTAAAACTATAAAGTTTTTGTTTTTCATAAGTCTACTTGAACTTAATACTGACTCACTTGTTTTACTAAATTGAGCGAGTGAGGAGTAGAGTGTTGCGACACTCTCAGTTGACTCTTCTGAAATTTTGTTGAGCTCTTTTGAGTTGTCTAGCATTCCGTTGGCTTCTTGTTGGAGGGTTGATATGGAGATAGTAATCTCGTTTGTTGCCTTCTGTGTTCTCTCGGCTAGTTTTCTAACTTCATCTGCAACAACAGCAAAGCCACGACCATGTTCCCCCGCACGAGCTGCTTCAATGGCAGCATTGAGGGCAAGAAGATTAGTCTGGTCTGCAATATCTTTAATAAGGTCTATGACAGAAGTGATTTCAGTGGTACGAGATGATACTCCATCAATCGACTCATCATTTTGAGCAATAATTTGAGATAACTTTTCAAAGTTTTGATTCATAGTTTGCACGACAGAGTTGTTTGAACGTGAAAGAGAGGCTGTCTCTTGAGACTCTATTTCTAACTGAGAAAGTGTTTCGTTTGTCTCGCTAATCTGACTCTGAATGCTTTTAAAGTTGTTAACCATACCCTTACCAGTCTGAGAGAGCTCATTTATAAAACGCTCCTCCTCTTTGTTTTGAAACTCTGTATGCATAGCATCCAAAGAGAGGTTGACAAGGTCGCCGGTCTTAGCAAAGGTTGGGTTGAGTCCAGCAGTGTTTATGCGTCTAAAGTATTTGTTATTCGAAGCATACTCTATGGATGTGTTAAGCTCACGTAATATGGACTCTATCTGGTCAAACAAGTCATTAAGGTTCCATGCAAGCCAAGCAATTTCGCCTCCCCCCGTAATGTTATGCTGGCGGTTTTCAAAGTTTCCATCCATCGCAGCTGTTTTTATCATTCTAGAAGTTTTATCAATATTTTCTACTGTAATTTGAATCTGTTTGTAGGCATATACAGCAATAGCAATATTGGCAAGATTAAAAAGAAAAATTGTAAGATGAAATTCAAAAAAGACAAAAGAGACGATAAGACCGAGTGATATAACCACTAAGTGTGCATAGTTCGCATAATGTATCTTAGATAGAGAGGATAAATTCAGCATACGAAACTCCTTTTTCTTTGAGTAGATTGTTCATAATTGCTTCACTTGCATTCATTCCACCACTTTTTTCAGCTTCTAAAAGTTGTTTGTAGAGGGGTATGATGATTGCAAGGGCTTCTTGTGTTGGAAGACGTCTTGAGGAGTGGTAGCCTATGAGTTTGTCTCTGCTTTTGGCATCAAAAGAGGGAGTGGCATTTGCCATAACCCAGTAGTATGAGCCATCTGCACAGAGGTTTTTTACATAAGCATGAATCTCTTCGCCACGTTGAAGGTAGGACCACAAGTATTTAAAAATAATCTTGGGCATATCAGGGTGGCGGATAATATTGTGAGGGGAGCCGACAAGCTCACTCTCTGTCATGCCAACAATCTGTATAAAAGCCCGATTGGCATAGCTTATAACACCTTTTAAATCTGTTTTGGTCACTAATATAATATTATTGTCAAATTTCTTTTCATTTTGTGTAGGTTGTATTTTTTTCATGTTTTTATTATAGGCATAATCTTCTTAAACTATTCCTTAGCAGCACGTTTCGCTACAAATCTGAGCCAACCATAGCCAAAGAGTCCTGCAAAGAGTGAAGCCGCTAAAATCCCAACTTTGGCTTGGAAAATAAGAGTAGGATTTCCTAAAAATGCCAAGTCTGCAACAAAGATAGACATTGTAAATCCAATACCACCAAGAAAAGCCACACCAAAAATCTGGTTGAGTGTACTCCCCTCTGGAAGTTTAGCAATACCTATTTTTATGGCAACCCACGCAACACCAAAAATACCGAGAACTTTTCCTAAAATAAGCCCAGCGATAATACCTAAAGAGACAGGGGTAACGATAGTCTGCCCAATAGATGAGAAGTCTATACTTATACCAGCATTTGCCAGTGCAAAAAGAGGAATAACTATGAGTGCAACAGGAAGGTGTAGGTCATGTTCAAGTCTTGCCGCAGGTGTTCCGATAGCGTCTATCTTATCTTTTATGTTGAGTAGAATCGCTTTTTGATTTTCATGCATCATATCGTCCGTTGCTACTGGGTAGTTGTCATACTCATCGAGTAGATTTTTCGTACTACTTGTAAAGTCTACGGGTCTGTACTTTGGTTTAGAGGGTATTGCCATTGCCGCGATTACCCCTGCAATAGTTGCATGAACACCAGACTCAAGCATAAAAAACCACATAAATATACCAACTAAAAAGTAAGGCAGAATCATGTGAATACCAATACGGTTAAAAATAACCATAACTAAAAAAGAAATACCTGCTAAAGCTAGAGGTAAAAACTGAATCTGTTCTGTATAAAAAATAGCAATAACTAGAACAGCACCAAGGTCATCGACAATGGCTAGTGCGACTAAAAATGTTACAAGTGCTGGGGAGACACGTTTGCCTAAAAGAACAAGAGCGGAGATGGCAAAAGCAATATCTGTAGCCATAGGGATACCCCATCCAGAAGCTCCCTCTCCACCAAGGTTAATGCCAGCATAAATAAGTGCAGGTAAAATCATACCACCTAGTGCGGCTAAAATAGGGAGCATTGCAACTTTAATGTTAGAGAGTTCGCCAACTAAAATCTCACGTTTAATCTCTAGTCCAATAATAAAAAAGAAAATCGCCATAAGTCCATCGTTTATCCAGTGATGAATGGTGTGTTCAAGATGCCAAGAGCCAACAGAGAGTTCAACCTCTGTATGAAAAAAATGAGTATATGCTTCAGTTAGAGGAGTGTTTGCGAGTATAAGTGCTAACACAGTCATAAACATTAAAATAAAACCAGTAGTCGTCTGTGCATGTAAAAAGTGTTCAAACGGTGTAGCTACTCTGTCAAAAGCTTTTTCCCATGGGGCATATAGTTTCATTTGCTTTTCCTTAAATAAATTCTACTTATTATAACTAAGATTAGAGAATTTAACTAAAACACGTATAATAGGGTTATGAATTTACAAGAGTTAAAAAATAAAACTATATTACTGTTTGGAAAGAGCCGAGCCTTTAGTAAAGAGGAGTTTGATTCTCAGATGCAGTACCATGGTATTGGCATTACTAAAGAGTATGATGAGAGTGTTGCATTTGTAGTAGATGGTCGCATGATGACCCCGTATGAACAGAACAAGAGTGCAGAGCTTTATGAGAGTAAAGAGCTTACCTTTGTAAAAATGGAGGAACTTGAGAGTGCTCTAGCAAAAGCGATAGATGAAGATACTCTTTTAATGAGTCTCAAACTCTCTCACGACAGAGAGAGACTCAAGGTTTTTATACTCAACTCAATGCTGAGTGATAGACTCTTTTTTAGACTCTTAAAAATGTACTCATGGGGTAGTGAAGATTTTTTTGAAAATGATGATAACCGAGATGTAAGTGCTGCTTTTATTTCTCGTTTTTATGAAAATATTGAGCGAAACCATAACGTTCAGTACTCCACTACTGGTTTTATTCATCTTATAGCGCAGACAAAAAACTCTGAACTCTTGCAAGAAATTTCCACTCTTAGACCTCTGCAACTGCACCCTAAAATAGAGATAGCCATAGCGATGAGTGACTACTGTGATACTAAACTTCAAGAGAGACTCTTTAAAAAAGGGACAGCGACTCTTTTAGAGGGACTCTCTTTAAACAAAAATCTTAAAAGAGGGTTTGTAGAGGAGTTTTTAAAAGAGAAAGCACTTAGCTCTAACGTGGCTAGAAGCCTTAAACTAAACTCAGAACTTTTTGAGCTTTTAGAGCCAAATTTAACAGACTTAGCACTCAATGAGAGCCTGACTCTTCCTATGCAAGAAGAACTTTTTGCATATAAACAAAAAGAGGTTTATCAAGCACTCTCTTATAATAATTCTCTTGATGTAAGCATCATACAATCACTCTTAGCATTAGATGATAGGGAAGTCCAAGAGGCTCTTTATAGTAACTCCTCTACACCTGTAGAGATTTTAGAGGAGGCTTACAAGGATGAGAAAAATCATGAGGCACTCGCTCAAAATGAGTCAACTCCCATAGATATTTTGTACCAGCTTCAACTCGATTCTAGGTATGAGCGCTTTGTGAAGACAAATGCAGGCTATGGAAAACATATACAAACCCAAAATATAGGATGGTTATGAGAGCATTAGAGTTAAGCGAAATAATTACAGCACTAATAGAGCAAAAAGTACCAACATTTCTCTGGGGTGCACCTGGAATTGGGAAGTCCTCAATAGTCAAGCAGATAGCACAGAAAAAAGATTTTGCCTTTATAGATCTGCGTTTAGCACTAATGGATCCGACCGACCTCAAAGGAATCCCTTTTTATGACAAAGATTCCCATACCGCTCTTTGGGCACCACCAGCATTTTTGCCTTCTGATGGAGAGGGAATTTTGTTTTTGGATGAGCTTAATGCCGCTCCACCCTCTGTTCAAGCCTCCGCTTACCAGCTCATACTTGACCGTCAAGTAGGAGAGTACAAACTCCCCGATGGCTGGGCAATAGTTGCCGCTGGAAATCGTGAGGGAGACAGAGGTGTGACTTATAGAATGCCATCGCCTCTTGCGAACCGATTTGTTCACTTTGAGATGGATGTACATGTGGAAGATTGGCGAGACTGGGCCTACAAAAAAGAGCTCGATGCGCGAATAATCGCTTACATAAGCTACAAAAACGAGCACCTTTTTACCTTTGATGCTACTTCTGATTCTAAGAGTTTTGCAACACCAAGAAGTTGGGAGTATGTCAATAGCATACTTAAGAGCAATATAGCCGATAATCTTCTCCTTAACGTGGTTAGTGGGGCAGTTGGTAAAGATGTGGCAGTAGGCTTCTTGAGTTTTACGAAAGTGATGGATAAACTCCCTAGTATAGAGCTTATTTTAGAGAGTGGAGAGGGGAGTTACCCTGATGAGGTAGATGTTTTGTATGCACTGAGTATAGGACTTGTCAGTGGCGTTTTAAAAAATAAGAAAAGTGTCGATAATCTACTTACTTACAGTTTAGACTTAAAGAGTGAATTCGCTGTGATGGTTGTTCAAGAGTTACAGCGAAATGGTGTCTCAATGGAGCACTCAAAAGTTTTTAAAGAGTGGGTGCAAAAGTTTGCATATTTACTTGAGTAATGCTTAAATAATATATAAGAAGGGAATGTTTAAGTGAAATCTTTTTTTAATCAGACCATGGGTGTAGGGTTACTATTTTTTATTATTCTTTCTATTTATAACATAGTTCTTGATATTCAAGAAGATATGGATTACATTAAAAAGATAGAACTTATTAAGAATCAGGTTCGACAGATAGAAAATAATAGTGCAATTGTTTTAGAACTACAAAGAGAGAGGGGTTTGACAAGTATCTATATGGCATCTTTTTCACAAGAGCATGAAGAGACTATGCTTATGCAAAGAGAAAAAACTGATTTTACAATGCCTAGTGATACTCCTATTTTAAAAGAGTCTGTTGCAAGTATTCGTGATATGATGGAACAAAAAAGTATCACAAGAGAATATGTTTTTGCTCGCTATTCTAAGTTGATTCGTTCTCTTTTTCTTGATACAAAAGCCCTAACCTATAGTACAAGCGATAAAGAACTGAAAAATGAACTACTCATTTACAATGACTTAAATTCTCTTCAAGAGATTCTCGGACAGTTAAGAGCCAAGGTCGGTGTTGTGCTCTCTTCAAAGAAAATTGAAGAGTCTCAAAAAGATGAAATCAAGAGAACAAGTATACTTTTTTACCATCAGCTGGAGACAACTTTTACAAACGACATACTCTCTTCACATGACTACACAAAGAAAGTCTCTAAAACGAAATGTTTAAAACATACATTGCGAATTTCAAAAAAAATCTTAACAGATTTTTTGAAGCAAAAAGACACCTTATCAGCCTTAGAATGGTTTAGTATATCGAGCTGTGGGATTGACAGGATTAGTGGTTTTGTGGATAATCAGACTCTGATTATCAAGCAAAATATTGAAAAAAACATTCACAATGCTGAAGATAAACGTATGAAACATTTTATGACTTGGTTCTTTGGTTTTATTATACTCTCGATATTTGTCTATATCTCTTTAAAAAAATCAAAAGAGTTGCTCAAAGAACAAGCACTCCTAAGAAGTTATAAAAAAGCGATTGATTACTCATCTATGGTTTACACAAGTGATGTTAATGGTCTCATAACACATGCCAATGAGAAACTGTGCCAAAAGTCGGGTTATACAGAAGATGAACTTTTATCCAAAAGGTATACTACACTCTTGCATCCCGATGTCCCAGATAAGACAACAACAGAGTTACATTACCATCTCGTGCAACATAAAAAATATAATATTATCTTAAAAAACTCTTCTAAAGATGGAAATATGTTTTGGGCAGATACCTTTGTTGTCCCTATTTTAGATGATAGAAAAAACTTAGTAGAGTACATAACTATTGGTTGTGATATTAGTGAAATATTGCACTTAAGTGATGAAATACAAGATACCCAACGTGAACTTCTTTATAGACTTGGGGAGGCTGTTGAGTCTCGCAATAAAGAGAGTGGTAATCATATTAAAAGAGTTGCACACTACTCTCGAGCATTAGCACAGTTACTCAACCTCTCTAGTCGTGAGTGTGATGTTGTTTTTGCAGCTTCAAGTATGCATGATGTAGGTAAGGTTGCCATTCCAGACAAGATACTGCTAAAACCCGATAAGTTGACAGAAGAGGAGTGGGTTATAATGAAAACTCACTCAGAAATAGGCTATAACCTCTTTAAGGACTCTAAGCGTGAGCTCTTAAGAGCCGCGGCAGATATCTCCTACCAGCACCATGAATTTTATAATGGTAAAGGCTACCCTAGAGGTTTAAAAGGGGAAGAGATTTCAATGTTTGGTCGAATAGTTGCTGTCGCTGATGTTTTTGATGCACTCTATTCTAAGCGACCTTATAAAGAACCATGGAAGCTTGAGGATATTTTGGACCTACTTAAGCGTGAAGCGGGAGAGCAGTTTGACCCTTACCTTATAAAACTGTTTATAGAAAATATAGATATTTTCCTTACAATATGGAAAAAATATGAGTAAAAAAATAGATGCTATTGGTAGATAAAATCTCTCAAGCAAAGGCGAAACTCTTAGTTGATTACCCGTACTTTGGAACTCTTGCATCTAAGGTTGAACTTGTTCTCAATGAGAATATAGAAGCTTTTAAGAGTGATGGCAAGGTTCTAGAGTATAACGATGATTATTTGGCAAGTTTAGAGATAGCTGAGCTAGAGTTTATCTTTGCCAACTCTGCTATGCATAAATCTCTATCCCATGAGAATAGAAAAAATGGACGAAGTGGCTGGCTCTGGCAGATGGCTACAGACATGGCCATAAACGATATGCTTGTAGAAAATGGACTCCAAAGACCTAATGCAGCTCAGTATAGAGTTCGTTTTCGTGGGATGTATGCCGAAGAGATTTATGCCGAGTTAAAGTCTGACATACTTCGAGAGGATGATAACTTAGAGTATGAAGCAGATGATGCTGATGATGTAGAGCAGAGCGATGAAAAAGAGCCAGAGAAAAAAGAGCAGACACACGAAGAGTTCCAAGAGGAGATACTTCAAGAACAACTTGCAGCCGAGGAGGCAATCTCCCTTTTAGAGTCAGAGTTTAAAAAAGGCGAAGCTCCTTCTCATATAGAGCGGTTTTTTAAGCTAGATTTTTTAGGAAAAATTGATTGGAGAGATGAACTCAAAGTAGCACTCGATAGATACTTTAAAGATGACTACCTGCTCATTCCACCCAACAAAAAGTTTCTCTCTCAAGGAATTTACCTACCCTCAACAACTTCTCAAACTTTTAGACTCGTTATAGCGGTTGATAGTTCTGGTTCTGTAGATGAAGCACTTTTGAGTCAGTTTTTAAGTGAGGTAAATTTTTTAATGAGTTTAGTTTCACACTACCAAATAGAGCTTATAGTTTGCGATGAAAAGATTCACTCACATAGAACTTTTTACAGTGGAGAGCACTTAGAAGTAGCGTTAAAAGGTGGGAGTGGAACAAACTTTCGACCTGTTTTTGAGTTTATAGAACGAGAGTTTGATGATGTTAAACTTCTGCTTTATTTTACAGACTTACAGGGGAAGTTTCCTCGTGAAGAACCACGTTACAGTGTGAAATGGGTCACTCCTAAAGAAGAAGCAATTCCCTTTGGAGAGCTTATTGTTTTAGTTTAAATCATCAAACTTTATCTCATAGTCTGAGATGATTTGAATGTTTTCCATAGCCTCAACTGCATTGTTTATACGACAAGAAAACTCCTCTTTTGAAAATGGTTTTTTAACATAGTCATTGGCACCATTTTTTAAAAATAGAGCTGTTGTTTCATCATTCTCATCAGAAGAGAGGGCAATAATGCTAAGCTCTTTTTTGGAGTAGTTCTTTCGTATCTCTTGGGTTAACTCTAAGCCATTCATGACAGGCATATTGTAATCTGTCAAAACAAGAGATATTTTAGGGTTGAGCATACCTAAAGCTTCCTCACCATGTGCAACAGCGATAACTTTAAAGTACATGTTTTCCAGAAGAGTTTTCATCTGTTTTCTTATTACCATAGAGTCATCAACAAGTAAAATAGTATGTTCTTGATTCTTTTCCAATCTCTGTATAGACTGTATAATATAGTGAATATCTTCGACACCACGTTTGTTAACATAGTCAATAATACTTTTACTAAGCATCTGTTTTCTAAAATCTTTGTCAATATTGGCACTTAGCACAATGACATGTTGACCCTTTAAAAGAGCAAAGTCAACTATTTCACCATTGGGTGCATCGGGTAAGTTCATATCAAGCAGAGAGATAAAATAACTATATTTACTCAAAAAAAGTTTAGCTTCTTGCATACTATATGCAACATCCACTTCATAGTTTAGAGTATTAGAGATTTTTTTGGCTATAAGCTTGGCAAGAGTTTTGTTATCTTCTACTATTAATATTCTATTCATGACATAATTTTACTATAATTCGTTTATGAATTATTTAAACGTGGTTGTAGAGAGATTAAAAGCTAGGAAAAATGTTTTTTTAACGGGCGGTGCAGGAGTTGGAAAAACTACCATTACTCGTGAAATTATTGCCTCTTACGAAGAGAATGCCAAAAAAGTTGCAAAGCTTGCTTCTACCGGAATGGCGGCTACTCTTATAGGTGGGCAGACTCTTCACAGTTTTTTAGACCTTGGTATTGCAAGTAGTATCGAAGAGTTAGAAGCCAATGCAAAGTATGAACTAAAGAAAAAAGTCAAAAGACTTATTGCAAGTATGAGCCTCATAGTCATAGATGAAATTTCTATGGTAAGTGAGTCACTTTTTGAGATGATAGCACTGCGTTTAAGACAAGCTGATTTTAACGGTTCACTCTTAGTTGTTGGCGATTTTTTACAACTCCCTCCTGTTGTTCGTGGTTATGGAGAGGTCTGTTTTGCTTTTGAGTCAGAGTCTTGGAAGAGTTTTTCTTTTGAAAAAGTAGAGTTGACCCACATATACAGAACGGATGACAAAAAGTTCATAGAGCTTCTAAACCACGTTAGGTTTGGTTTTATAGATGAGTCTATACATAACAATCTTAACGAGTTCATAAGACCTTTACCTGAAGATTTGAGCCAGTTTACCTTTCTTTTTGGAAAAAATGCAAGTTCTGCAAGACATAACAAAACACAGCTAGAGTTTATTGACAATGAGCTGTTTGTCAAAGAAGCTCAGATTGTCAAACATAAAAAAAGTACAAAAGATTACGAAATAGAGCGTTTTATGGATGATGCGAGGATAGAAAAAGAGTTAAACCTCAAAATTGGCTCCCCTGTACTCTTTACAAGAAACTCTTGGAACTATTTTAATGGCGAACGTGGTGTAGTAGTCAACATTGACTCAAACCACGTTTACATCCAAAAAAGTGATGAAAAGGTCGTTAAACTAGAAGCGGTAGCCCAAAGTAGAGATAAGTGGGTGGAAAAAACTGTAGAGGGTAAAAAGGAGATGGTAGAGGAGTCTCTTTTTAGCATCTACCAGTTCCCCATAAAGTTAGCCTTTGCCATTACCATCCATAAGTCTCAAGGTATGTCCATAGAAGACCTCATAATAGAGACAAACGAAATCTTCGCCCCTTCACAGTTCTATGTAGCCCTTTCACGTAGCTCAAACCCTCTACGTTTAAACCTCATAGCCCCTAAAAAACAGTGGTATGAGTTAGCCTTTGTCAATGCTAAGGCTATGGGGTTTGTGAAGAATAGCTAGTTTATGATATACTTCGGATATACATTAGGAGTTTATAATGACTGCAATTATTTCAAAATGGGGAAACTCTCAAGGGCTACGTTTTCCTAAAGATATGATGAAAGAGCTTCATTTAAGTGTGGGCGATAGGGTAAATATATTTATAGAAGATAATAAGGCGATTGTAGAGCCGATAAAAAAAGAGAAAATAAAATATAGTATAGATGATTTAGTTTCTCAAATTCCTTCTGATTATGAGCCAAAAGAAGAGTTTACATCTGCGGTAGGTAAAGAGGAGTGGTAGAGTATATTCCTCAAAAAGGGGACTTAGTAATTTTAAGTTTTGACCCCTCTGCTGGACATGAACAGCAGGGTAGAAGACCCGCACTTGTTATCTCTAATGAGACTTTTAACAAACATGTAGGTTTAACAATGGTCTGCCCCATAACAAATAGCGATAGAAATTTTCCTTTTCATGTGGCTGTAAAGAGTGAAAATATTACGGGTTTCATAATGACAGAGCAGTTTAAGTCCATAGACTACCGAGCTAGAAAAGTGAAGTTTGTTGCAAAGGTTAATGATGATGTTTTA
>Ga0256824_10000309_pt1 | contig 18340 bp, 17 predicted proteins | sample CV67metaG_FD_191570 | JGI IMG/M metagenome (GOLD analysis project Ga0256824, IMG submission 191570) | Hydrothermal vent microbial communities from East Pacific Rise, Pacific Ocean - CV67 | ecosystem: Environmental > Aquatic > Marine > Hydrothermal vents | place: Pacific Ocean: East Pacific Rise...
GCCTCTTTACTTTTAAGTATTTCTGTCGCTTCTTCAAACTCTTTAAAAGTCACTTTATAGAGTTCATTTGTTAACTCTATGTGGTTTGGATGGATGATTGTTTTACTAAAAAGCCCCTCTTTAAGGTCACGTTTAACATCTTTTATAAAACCTTCTTTGTCTTTGAAACATGGGTAAACACCACCACTCACTCCAAAACCTGCACTTTTAAAAGTAGCTATAAAATTACCCACTACAACAGAGGGAGCACTTAAGTCAAAAACACCATTGCTGCAACCACGTTTCATATCTAACTGTTTAAGTAGATCTTCTAAACCAAAACGGACTAAAATAATCTTCTCTTTGTACTTTAGTAAAATATCTTTTAGCTCACTAAGTTTAGAGAAGTTAAAAAGCTCTTCACCCTCTATACTTGGCATGAGTAAAAAGTCTCTTGTTTCAAACAGATTCAAATAACGCATAGCATTTCGCAAAGAGAACTTAGGTAAGATGAAACCATCTATTTTTTCTATATTGTCAAAGCCTAAAATCTCTTCTAAAACATTGGCATTTTTGGGACGTACAAAAACAGACAGTTTACCTTTTTTATAAGAGCTCAAAACTCTTTTAAGTGCAGTGAATGCTTCTTCTAAGTCTCTACTATTTATTCCATCTTCTAGGTCAATGAGAACACTCTTTAGGGTTGGGTATTTTTCTCCACTCACAATCTCATCAAGGCTTTTATGGGTTGCGGGAACAAAGAGGGTAGCACCTAATTCAACGTAGTTAATATCTTTCATAAGCGGAAGTATAGCTAGAGTTGTGTAAAATAATTATAAATTTTACAAGGTAAAAATATGAATAAATTTGTAAACAAAACAGGCGATGGAATCAAAATATCTTTTAGTGGTGCTGTTAAAAAACGCAACATTGTTACAATGGTTGAAAACTGTTCAACAGGAGCTTGTGAATGTATGAGCGACACAACAAAAGCAAAAATAGAAAATATGCAAGTGAGTGGTCAAGATGGAGATGTAGCACTTGACTTGACAGGCGATATCAGTAAAGAAGAGATAGAAGCTGCTCTTGCAAAATCTAAGGTTTTAAACCCTTAAATTTTATCGACTCGAAACCATCCTGCTATGGAGTAGCGTTTTTTTATAGCAGGTAGAACCTCATGGGGGAACTTTTCACTCATAAAGACCACCAATGTATTGGCAGTTGGAACCACGTTGGTAAGTAGTTTGTCATTCTCATCATAAACAAGTAACTCACCACCATCACTCTCTTTAAAATCTTCATTTAAGTAGTACACAGTAGTTACAACACGATTTTTAGAGTTTTTAAAAGCATCAAGGTGCTTCTCATAAAAATCACCCTTTTCATAGATGGCAAAGTGAGCTTCATAGTAGGAAAGTCCTAAATACAAAGAGCGATTTAGGTACTCTTTGAGCCCCTCACTAAATGCCAAAAACTCACTTTGGGCTAAACCATCTTCATTGAGCCACAAGATTTTGTCGCGACGTCGCTGGCTATCTAAGTGTAAATGAGCTGCCCCTGAAATACCAGCTTGTTTAAAACTACTCTCATCTTGGATACTCTTTAAAAGTCTATTTGAAAGTTCTGAGGGGAGTGCATTTTTTATAATAATATAGCCATCATCAACAAGGGCATCAGTAATTTTAGAGTAAAGGTTTTCATACATACTAAGCATTTTAATTAAATTTTCAAATTAAAGCAATATTCAAAGGTTTATTCTCTTATAATGAGTATATGGATAATAAACAGTGGACAGAGCAACTTAAAAATAGTTCTCATATTGGGATTTTAGTAGTTGATAGAGAGAGGAACAACCTCTTTGTCAATCCTCGACTATGTGAGATGTTTGGTTATTCGCAAGTAACTTTACTCGCCACTACTGCCGAAATTTTCCATGTTAACCACACTACTTTTTTAAATTTTGCACATCTAGCATTTAATGCTGTTTTAGAGGGTTCTCCTCTTGGCATTGATTATGAGTTCAAACGTAGTGATGGCTCTCTTTTTTGGATACACATCTCTGGTGACCCTATAAAAAGCAACAATGAAGTCTTATGGACTATGGTTGACATAACAGCACGAGTTCTCAGTCAAAAGAAAGAAGCAGAGCTTAAAGAACGGCTTGAGCTTGCACTTCTTGGAAACCATGATGGGATTTGGGATTTAAACCTTATCACAAACGAAGTCTACTACTCCCCAAGATGGAAAGAGATGCTTGGTTACTCCGATAGTGAACTTGAAAATAAAGTTATAACGTGGGAAAATCTTGTACACTCTGATGATAGAGATGCTGTCTGGGATGGCTTGCAGGAGCATATAAACAAAAAAGTAGAGTATTATGAAGGTGTTCATAGACTTAAACATAAAGATGGCTCTTGGGTTTGGATTTTAAACCGTGGAAAAGCGATTTACAATGAGAGTGGTGAAGCAGTTCGTATGATCGGTACACATACCGATATAACTCAAGAAAAAGCCATACAACTCAAGTACACACAACAAGCACAGATGATAGAGCAGATTCACGATAGTATTATTTCCACAGACCTTCAAGGTGTTATAACTAGTTTTAACCATGGTTCTGAACTTTTATCTGGCTATAAAGCTGACGAAATTATTGGCCAACATATCACTCTCCTCTACCCACCAGAAGATTGGGAAAAGCTTGAAAGTAGTATTGAAAAATTGATGCAAAATGGAGAAAATCATTTAGAAGTTCGTTTAGTGAAAAAATCTAAAGAGATATTTAATGCCAACTTATCGCTTTCACTTCTTAAAGATGAGAGTGGTAAGCCCACTGGTATGGTAGGCTATTCACAAGATATTACAACTCAAAAAAAAGCCCAAAAGAAGTTACAAGAACAGCATATGTACCTCCAGTCTATTATCAACGGGATTGATGACCCCATCATGGTTATAAAAGAGGATTACACAATTGAACTTATGAACAGTGTCTTGAGTGCTACCATGAAAGATATGCATATTGCTGATATAGAGCATCCAAAATGTTATGAAATCTCACATCATCGCTCTGCTCCATGTGATGGATTTGAACACCCCTGCCCCCTCAAAGAAGTACTCTCAACAAGACAGCATATGAGTGTAGTCCATAACCACTCGGATATAGATGGAAAAAGCCGCTACATTGAGCTCTCTGCATCTCCTCTATTTGATAACAATCAAAGGTGTATTGGTATTATAGAATCTGCTCGAGATATTACAGGACACCTTCTTGTACAAGATGAATTACGAGAGCAGAAAAATATTCTCAACCATCAAGCACACCATGATGCCTTAACGGGACTACCAAATAGACTTCTCTTTAGTGATAGACTAGGTCAAGCTATAGAAAAAGCTAAACGAAACCGATCTAAAATAGCCTTACTCTTCATTGACCTAGACCACTTTAAAGAGATAAATGACTCCCTAGGGCATACTGTTGGGGATAAGGTTTTACATACTGTTACAGCAAGGTTGCGTGAAGTTGTAAGGGACAAAGATACTGTTGCAAGACTAGGAGGCGATGAGTTTACTGTTATCCTTGAAGATTTAGTGCATGCTCAGGATGCCTCTTTAATCGCAAATAAAATTTTATCTATCTTTACTGAACCTCTCAACATAGATAGCCACACCCTCTATACATCGAGTAGTATAGGAATAAGTATATACCCTGATGATGGAGACTCAGCACAAAATTTACTCAAATACGCAGATAGTGCTATGTATAAAGCAAAGGCAGAAGGAAGAAATAACCACCAGTACTATAACTCATCGATGACTGAACTCGCCTTTGAACGTGTAGTCATGGAAGCGAGTCTTAGAACTGCCCTTAAAGAGGAACAGTTTGTAGTCTACTACCAACCACAAGTAAATGGAACGAGTAATGAAGTTATAGGAATGGAGGCTCTTGTTAGATGGCAACATCCAACTATCGGTTTAGTCTCTCCTGCAAAGTTTATTCCTCTTGCTGAGTCTACAGGACTTATAATTGAGTTAGATAAATTTGTTATGAAAACAGCAATGACACAAATAGTACAATGGTATAAAGCGGGTCTTAATCCAGGAAGACTCGCACTAAATCTTGCAGTAAAACAGCTTCAACAGCAAGATTTTTTAGAAATTTTCAAAGCACTTATGAGTAAAACAACATGTAAAGCTGAGTGGTTAGAACTAGAGGTAACAGAGAGTCAGGTTATGTCTAAACCTGAAGAAGCGATCAAGATACTCAACAAAATAAGTGATGCAGGAATAGAGCTAGCTATTGATGACTTTGGAACAGGCTACTCCTCTTTAGCATATCTCAAAAAACTTCCTATCAATAAGCTTAAAATTGACCAAGCTTTTGTACAAGACCTACCAAATAACGAAGATGATATAGGTATCGCTAAGGCAGTCATAGCTTTAGCAAAAAGTTTGAACCTAAAAATTATTGCAGAGGGTGTTGAGACAAAAGAGCAGAGAGATTTCTTAGTTGAAAATGGATGTGAAAATATTCAAGGGTATTTTTACTCTAAAGCAGTCTCTGCACAAGAGATGGAAATTATATTAAAAAGGGGTAGATTATGAAAAAAGAGAGTTGTGATATATTAGTTATTGGTGGTGGACCTTCTGGTGGGGTCTGTGCATCTATTGCCAAAATAAATAACCCAAATAAAAAAATAGTTGTCCTTAGAGAGCATGAGAAACAGCTTGTGCCTTGTTCAATTCCCTATGTATTTGGAAAGACATTAGGAAGTGTGGCCAACGGTTTAGCTCCCTGTGGACTCCCTGCGAATATGGACATAGAGTCTAAGGTAGGAACAGTTAGCAACATCGATACAAATAACAAAATAGCCTACTATGACGATACTCAAATTTCATTTGATAAGTTAGTCCTTGCTACTGGTTCCATACCTTTTGTGCATGAGTCCCTACAGCACTCTTTAGAGCTAGAGGGAGTCTTTACAATTTCCAAAAATGTAGAGCTCATCCAAAAACTAAAAGATTACTCCAAAGATAAACGCAATATTATCATTGTTGGTAGTGGGTTTATTGGTATTGAAATAGCTATGGAGTTTGCGGGTATTGGAAAAAATGTTACCGTAGTTGGTGGGAGTGAATTTATACTCAATAGAGCTTTTGATGCAGATATAGCACAAGAGGCTCAAAAGATTGTTATAGATGCAGGTGTGACCTATGTAGGTTCTGATAGAGTAGTAGAAATTATTGATAAAAATGGTGATAACATTGTCAATAGTGTGCAACTCAAAAGTGGCAGAATTCTTGATACAGACATAGTAATTTTAGCAACTGGTTATAAACCAAACACAGTCCTAGCAGATAAGTCTGGAATATCGCTAGGGCACTATGGTGGAATTTGGGTTGATGATTATATGCGTACTGAAAACCAAGATATATTTGCTGTTGGTGACTGTACAGCAAGAAGAGGTTTTATCTCCAAAGCTCCATCAAAAGTTATGCTTGCTTCGACCTCAGCTGCAGAAGCCAGAGTAGCAGGTAGTTCCCTATATGGCATAAAATACTTAAAAGGTATGAGTGGAACCATCTCCATCTTTTCAACAAAAATTGGCGATACTGTATTTGCATCAGCAGGAGTAACAGCTGACAAAGCAGAAGTTAAAACAAAGACTACCATGATCATAGGTTCCTTTAAAGGGATCAATAGACACCCTGCTAAAATGCCAGGAACTCGTGAACAGTATGTAAAACTTATAGTCTCAAGATATAGTGGTCAGATTGTAGGTGGACAAGTTATTGGTGGCGATGAAGTGGGTGAGATTATTAATCTCATTGGGCATATTATAGAGTCCGGGAAAAGTGTTTACAATGTTATGTCTATGCAGGTAGCTACACAACCTATGCTTACAGGAGCACCGACAAACTACCCATTAATCATGGCAGCAATTATGGCTATAAAAGAGATGGAGAGTTAACTAGGTTTAAAAAGGGTTATTTGAGACTAATGAAAACATTAGTCTCAAACAGATTAAATAGGTAAAACGCGGATATTTTTAGAAAGTTTCTCTTTAAGAGTTGATTCAATCGCATAAAGAGTACCTGTTGCACTTGAAGCACAACCATTACAAGCACCTAAGTAACGAATGTAAATATCAATATACTCATCATTTTTCTTAATATCAATAACTTCCATATCTCCACCATCCATAATTAAGAACTGACGTACATTCTCATCAACAATAGCATCAACAGCTTTAATCTGCTGAACAAGAGTCATAGTCTCAAAACTAGCCTCACCAGATGCACTAGCATCAGCAGCAGCTTTCATCTTCTCTTCATCCATCTCTTTACGAGTGTCTGCTAAGATATCAACTAAGTACCACTCACGAGCCTCATGTCCGCCTGGTTTGATACAGCTCTTACAAAAACCACCAGCTTTAGTATAGTCAGTAATCTGCTCAATCGTAGTAAGGTCATTAAGTTTAATAACTTCTTGAAGAGTAGTAAGTGAAACACGTGCACACTCACAAACAATAATTTCCTCTTCAAAACTCTCAGCATCAACACCCATATACATACCAGCCGCTTTTTTAATAACATCATAAGCCATAACAGAACAGTGCATTTTTTGAGGTGGAACTGCTGGAGTTTCAGGGTCATCACGAAGAGCCATCTCAACATCAATATTTGTAATTTTAACAGCCTCTTGAACTGTTTTACCAATACAAAGTTCAGTCATAACATCCGAAGATGCGATAGCTGTACCACAACCAAAAGATTTAAACTTTGAGTTTATAATAGTGTCTGTAGCTGGGTCAATTTCCCAGTAAAGACGTACCGCATCGCCACAAGACTCTGCACCAAAATCAGCAACAATAAGTTTGTTACCACGTTTTTCAACCTCACCTTGGAATAGTTCCCCTTGGTGTTGAGGGTTGTTCATTAAAGTTGTTACTTTGTTAGAGTAAGCGTCCCATAGGCTTTCACCTAACATATCTGCTTTTGCCATGTCGTCTCCTTTTTTTAATAATTATTAATTTATTTCTCTTTTTCTAAAGAGTAGATTCTGAATCAAGTTCAGAATGACAGAGTTTATAGCTTCGTCATTCCGTGCTCGACACGGAATCTAGTTTCTACTTCTATCGTTAATTAATGGTGATGAAGTTCGCATTCTTGAACTTCTCCGCCTTTTGTTGGTTGCTGTTTTGCAAAAGAGCTTGAGATACCACGTAGGCGCTCAACAGCTTTTTTGAAATGTGCAATTGTGTAGTCAATCTCTGCATCAGTTGTAAATCTTGAAAGAGATAAACGAATACCTGTATGAGCAAGCTCATTGTCAGCACCGATTGCAAGCATAACTGTGTTTGCTTCTAAGTCTTCACTCGCACAAGCTGAACCAGTTGATGCACCAATCTGCTCATTATTTAAATCCCAAAGCATAGACTCACCTTCAACCCCACGGATTGAGATAAGAATAGTATTTGGAGTACGGTTCACTCTATCACCAACAACAAATGTTTCACTAAGTGAAAGGATAGCATCTTCTAAACGGTCACGTTTAGCTGAGATACTTGCCATTTTCTCTTCAATGTTAGTCGTAGCAAGCTCAACTGCCTTACCCATACCAACAATGTAGGGTACATTTAGAGTACCAGAACGACGACCACCCATATGCTCACCACCGTGTAAAAGTGGAGTAAGTGGTTGAGAATCTTTAATAAAAAGACCTCCTACACCTTTTGGGCCATGAAATTTATGTGCAGAAAATGACATAAAATCAACGTGCACATCTTGCAAATCAACAGGAATTTTCCCAACAGCTTGAACGCCATCGGAGTGAAAAAGCACACCTTTTTCTTTACAAATCTCACCAATCTCTTTAATAGGAAAAATTGCTCCCGTCTCATTTGAAGCCCACATAATAGAAACTAATGCTGTCTTTTCAGTAATAAAACTTTTTACCGTATGTGCTTCTACCACGCCCTGCTCATTTACAGGAAGGTAAGTAACTTTTACACCCTCTTCTTCTAACCATTTACATGTTGAAAGAATTGATGGGTGCTCTACTTCTGTAGTCACTATATGATTTTTATCACCATTTACTATGTGATCTGCAAAAACTGATTTTAAAACCCAGTTGTTTGACTCTGTTGCACATGATGTGAACACAATATCATCACTGTCACTTGCATTAAGGCCAGTGTATACTTGGTCTATAGCATGAGAAAGTGCGGGATGGCTTGATGTACCAAATTTGTGTAGTGAGTTAGGATTACCGTATATCTCACTAAAAAATGGCATCATAGCTTCTACTACTAATGGATCTGTCATCGTAGTAGCATTATTGTCTAAATAAACTTGCATTTTTTACCTTTATATCAGAGGTTAAAAGTCTCTGTTTTTTAAATCGGACAAATTTTGTCTTCTTTTAGTTATGACATAATAATACCTTTGTTATTACGATTCCCTTAAGCCAAATCAACTTATTATTTCACTTAAGGATAGAAGAAGCATGAAAAAGAGGTATAATTTCATTTATTACTCTATTTAAAGGCTTATACAGACATGTGCAATTTTAACAAACAAACCCCAGAAACCAAAGCCCTCATTCATCTTTTTATGACAAAAGCAGCTCAAAATGTTGGTGGTACAAACTTTCTTTTAGCCCTTATTGAGGCAATGAGAAATACTAAACCCCATCCACTTACATATAAGGGCAAAAAAATTTCCTCTAACAAAACTACTATAGAGTGGAATAAAGTCGTCTTTAAAGACAAACTTGAAATCTTAGAAGCAATTCTTGTAGAACATAGAAGTTCTGAAAATCCAGATTTTAATATTTTAGCCAACGAGAGTGCTAAAAAAAGAAAAAATATCTTAAATATGGTAAAAACTTTGGCTCCCATTGAGTTTACAGTCACTCCACAAAATCCAAATGATGGAGCTGGTTTTAATTTTAAAATTTTTGAGAGTGTAGATAATGAGTATGTAAAACTAAATCCAATCTTTATAAGTATGTTTTTCTGTTCTACAGAATTTACAAAAAAAGCTCTTAAGTATGAGATAGACGAATAATGGTATAATCGCGAAATTATTATACATTTAAAGGTTCATTATGGCTCAAACTATAACAGAAAAAATATTTTCACAACATGTTGGACACGAAGTTTTTGCGGGTGAGATTATCCGCTCTAACATCGACATGGTTATCGGAAACGATATTACAACTCCTATCTCAATCTCTGCGTTTAATCTAAGTGGAGCAAAAGAACTTGCTAATCCTGATGGATTTTCAATAGTTCTAGACCACTTCATCCCAGCAAAAGACATCGCTTCTGCAAACCAAGCTAAAATAAGCCGTGAATTTGCAAAAAAACATAAACTTAAAAACTTTTTTGATGAAAAAGATATGGGAATTGAACATGCACTTTTACCAGAAAAAGGTCTTGTTGTTCCTGGTGATGTAATCATCGGTGCTGATTCTCATACTTGTACACATGGTGCTTTAGGAGCATTTTCAACAGGAATGGGCTCAACTGATCTCGCATTTGCAATGATTAGTGGGGGAAACTGGTTTAAAGTTCCTGAGTCTATTAAGGTAGTCCTTAGTGGTAAGCCTCAAGAACATACTACAGGTAAAGATATTATCTTAGAGATTATTAGAATGATTGGTGTTGATGGAGCACTCTACCAAACTTTAGAGTTTACAGGAAGCACAATCCCTCACCTCAATATGGACGATAGGTTCTCTATGTGTAATATGGCTATTGAAGCTGGTGCAAAAAGTGGAATTATCGCTTATGATGATGTGACAAAGGAGTTCTTAGCAGATAAAAATCTAGCTCGTGAACCTCGTATACACTACTCTGATGCAGATGCTTCTTATGCACGAATACTAGAGATAGATGTTGCAAACCTTGAACCAGTTATTGCTTACCCATTTTTACCATCAAACGGTCACTCAATCTCTCAAGCGGTAAAAGATAACATTAAAATTGACCAAGCTTTTATAGGTTCTTGTACTAATGGTCGATTAGGGGATTTAAAAATTGCTGCTGAGATTTTAAAAGGGAAAAAAGTGCATGAAGATGTACGCCTTATTGTAACACCTGCAACACAAAGAATTTTAAAAGAAGCATACAGACTTGGTTACATGGATATTATTATAGATGCGGGAGGGGTTGTTTCTAATCCTACTTGTGGTGCTTGTTTAGGTGGCTATATGGGTATACTTGGAGATGGCGAAGTTGCAGTTTCTACTACAAATAGAAACTTTGTTGGAAGAATGGGGAGTAGAAGTTCTAAAGTTTATTTAGCAAACTCAGCTGTTGCAGCGACATCAGCAATTGTTGGATATATAGCTGATCCTAGGTAAACACTCCTTAAATCACTAAAAACTCATTAATTTTGGGTATAATTCTGACTATATTTTTAATTCACAAGGGAAAACAAATGAAAAAACTACTCTTAATTCCAGCTTTAATGCTAGGAACTGCAGTAATGGCTAAGCAAATGGCTTGGGAAATCTCACCTATGATCGGTTACAATGTAGCTGAAGGTAATTTAGGAATGAAAGACAGCGGTTACTTAACTGGTGGTGCTGAAATTCAATACAATAATCCAGACTGGGCTGTTAGTCCTGAACTTTCTGGTTTTTACTCTGAGCCTGAATATGTTAACGGAACAGATACTAAAGTTGCTCGTGTAATGATGAACTTAGTAAAAACTTTTGGTGAGGGAACAGTAGTTCCATTCGCTAAAATTGGTGCTGGTTTTGAAAAAATGGGTGCTAAGTATGATGGTAATGTAGATGGTTTATTTGTTGATGCTGGTGCTGGTCTTAAAGTACCATTTACTGATAATATCGCTCTTAAATTAGAAGCTATCTATATGGCTAAACGTAATGATGGTAGATATGACAACAATGTTATAGCTCTTGCTGGTTTAACTTTTGCATTTGGCGAAATTAAAGAAGAAGTTGCTCCTGCTCCAGTGGTTGCAGCGGTAGCAGTTGTTGATGGTGATGCAGATAATGATGGTGTGAAAGATTCAGTTGATAACTGTCCTTCAACTCCAGCAGGAAGTACTGTAGATGCTAAAGGTTGTATCGTAGATGGTGATGATGACAATGATGGTGTTCTTAACTCAGTTGATGCATGTTTAGCTACTGTAGCTGGTGTTGCTGTTGATGCAAAAGGATGTATGATTGATGGAGATGATGACAACGATGGTGTTAAAAACTCTATGGATAAATGTCCAAGTACAAAAGCAAACCATGCAGTAGATGCTAACGGTTGTGTATCTGAAATCGATTTAAACATTAACTTTAAAACAGGTTCTTCAGAAGTTGACTCTGCATCAAAAGCTAATATTACTAAATTTGCATCTTTCATGAAAGCAGCTCCTTCATATAAAGCTGAAATTATTGGTTATACTGATAGTGTTGGTAGAGCATCAAGCAACAAAAGACTCTCTCTTAAACGTGCAAATATCGTTAAAGGTTTAATTTCTGCTGAAGGTGTTCCTTCAAATAGATTAAGTGCAACTGGTATGGGTGAAGCTAATCCTGTTGCTGATAACAAAACAAAAGCAGGTCGTGCTCAAAACAGAAGAATCGAAGCTAAACTTTCTCACTAAGTTATGCTCGATATCCCTTGTGTCATCTTTGCAGGTGGCAAAAGTAGTCGAATGGGAGAGGACAAAGCTCTTCTCCCATTTGCAGGATTTAATACTCTCACACAATTTCAACTCTCAAGACTTCGTAAAATTTTCAAAACTGTATATGTATCATGTAAAGATAAAAATAAATTCAACTTTAATGCTGACTTTATTGAAGATGTAGAGAGTGACTCTATTTTCGCACCTACAATAGGTTTTGTTACAGTTTTTAAAATTTTAAAAGTTGAATCTTTTTTTGCTCTGAGTGTTGATGCACCTTTTGTGACTACCAATGAGATAAACAGACTTTTAGAACTAGATAGTAATGCTAATGATGCGACGATAGCTAAAACAGACTTTGGCATACAGCCACTGTGTGGAATCTATCATCGTTCCCTAGAGACAAAATTTTTAGAGATGCAAAAGAGTAATACTCATAAACTAGGTTTTCTTTTAAAGTCTAGCAATACAGAGTATCTCTATTTTAAAGACCAAGCACCATTTCTCAATATGAATCATCCAGATGATTACACTTATGCACTAACACTTGTTTAATACCACTTTGCTATAATAGTAAAAACCAAAAAAAGAATTATAATGAAATTAACACACCTTGATGAAAATCAAAGACCAAAGATGGTTGATGTATCGGATAAAAATCAGACTACAAGAGTTGCAGTCGCAAGTGGTATTATAGAGATGAGTCAAGAGGCTTATACTAATATTGTAAGTGAAAATAATAAAAAAGGCCCTGTTCTACAGACTGCTGTAATTGCTGCAATAATGGGTGTTAAACAGACGAGTACACTTATCCCAATGTGTCATCCACTCAATCTTAGTGGGATTAATTGTGATGTAGATGAACTACCAGAACTTCCTGGCTTTAAACTCACTGTAACAGCTAAACTAACTGGTCAAACTGGTGTAGAGATGGAAGCACTCACAGGAACAAGTATAGGTCTTTTAACGATTTACGATATGGTTAAAGCTATCGATAAAGGCATGGTCATTCGCCACGTTCAGCTTGAAGAAAAATCAGGAGGTAAAAATGGAGATTATAAACGATAGTCAACAAAAAGTAGAATTAACTTACCCATGCTCATGGTCTTATAAACTTATAGGGTATGAAAAAGAGGCTATACAAAAAGCCATTCATGAAGTAATTATCGAAAGAGAGCACTCACTTGAGCATTCAAATAGTTCAAAAGCAGGTAAATATGTGAGCATGAACCTAGAGTTAGTTATACAGAATGAAGATGAGAGAAACTTTATATATGAGGCCCTCAAGGCTCATCAAAATATCAAAATGGTATTATAGAAGGATAACAAATGGAACTAGAAAAACTTCAGAGAGATTTAAAAGTATCTTATAATATTCAGCTTGACTCTATAGAAGACAGAGTTAAAGATATTGTAGATCATGTTGCCAACGAGTGGAGTATAGACTTGCATAGGCTCACTTCTCATGAAATTAAAATACTGAGTGAAACAATTTTAGACATAGAGACAAAAACACTTCACGATGAAGTCGAAACTCTTTTGGCACAAAAAGAGCAAATTGAAAGGAAGTTAGAGAGAAAATCTCAAACACTTCAACTTGCAAAATATCAAATTTTTGATGCAATGGAATCTCAACTAAGTTCAGATGATGAAGAAGCCCTAGCAAAGCTCCATCAAGTCAAACTCCAGACAATCGACCTTTTTGATTTACTCAGTGAAATTGTAGAGTCTGCGATTATCACAGCCCTAGAAAAAGATAAAGACTCAGATATGCAAGAGTCAATTCATGAAGTCATCAAAGAGATAACTTATGAAGCAATAAAAGAAGGTTCGCTTAATACTATTAGAATTAGAAAAATACTCTCAACAATACTTCATGCTACAATTGAAATTGCTGAAGCTTCTCCAGTAAAAGCTCATGATATTCTCTACCCTACACTCAAAGGAATGCGCAGTGGTCTTATACACTCTATAACACGATTTAAACAGAGACTTGTATTTATACCTATGGAAGCTAAACATATACTTATAGAAGACTATGACACAATTATAGAGGACTTAAATCAAACAGATTCACTTTTTTCACAAGTAGTTCAGGTACAGGCTGATGAGAGTTCTCAACTTGTTAAAGAGACTCTATTAACAATCAAAAAAGATATGCACTATGATTTAGATGAGCTGCTTAGAATTTCAAAAGAGACTGCCGATGTAATGAAAGATAGATTTTCAACTTTTGCTAAAGAGGCTGTTAAAAAAGCCGATTCTGCATTTAAGTCACCAACAGCCATTGAAGCAAAAAGAATGGGTATTCAAGTACTAGGAATTGCAAAAACAGCTTTAGGCTCTGCACTCACATCAGCGAAAGATGTTATGGAAAAGAAAAAAGAGTCTTAAGGTAAATTAGATATTCTAATATTTTGAGCGAAAGATACACACTCCTAATATATTTATTATTTATATCTCATTTTTTTGATATATATTAGAATTTATGATAAAATTATAAAAATATAGGAGATACAATGAAAAAAACAATTGTAATGAGTATTGCAGCACTAATGACTACAATCATAATGAGTGGCTGTACAGCAATGAACTTAGGAATGACTTTTATGGGCTTCAGTGATGATACACAAAAAGCTTATGCAGGTATGATGGATATCGTTAAAGAGACTGGTGATCCAGCTCAAGCAATGATGAAAGAGTGGTTAATTACTGATGATGAATTAACAGAAGAAGAAATCTTTGACGAAATGAAAGATTTAGCTGGCGAGTACAACATGAGATATGTTGGTGAAAAAGATATGTTTAGACTTATCGAAGCTGAAAATCCTACACCAGAGAAAGTTGTACATGCAAGAATTGCTGAATTTTGTTCTTTAAGTATTGCTAAAAAAATGTTAAATCACTCTCGCTTTTTTGGTGGTTTTATGCCATGTCGTGTAATCTTTGTTGAGTATGGTGATGGTAGAAGATACTTAGTATCTATGGATATGACACTTGCTATTTATGGTGGAACTGATGCGAAACCAATTAACCCTGAGCTATTTGAGCAGATGAAAGCTGTTATGGTAGCAATGGAAGAGATTCCAATGAAAGCTGCAGGTTATGATTCTCAAGAAGAAGCTGATGCTGCAATGATTAAAGTTTATACTGAAAAAGGTATTAAAGAAAGACTTCCAAACTAGTCATCTAACTCTACTATTCCCACTATACTTTGTGGGAATAATAGCTACTCCATTCAATTCAAGCTACCTTTTAATTTTATATCTATAACTCAATTATTATAAAAATAGCTACTACAGGCCCAAATAAGCCCTCTTAAAAGCATTAACTAAATCACTAGACATAAAAGGGAACACTCAAAAAAAAGTAGCTTATTGACTTAATAAAGAAGAATTTTTTGAATAAAAGAAGTGTATAGAAATTATATTACAAGAGAGATTTATGTTCTATGAATATCAAAGAAATTAATATATAACTTCTTTGATAATATTCTCTACCTAACTATCAAACATATCTGCATAAAGTGCATCAGCCCAGTTGTAAACTGAATCAGCATTAACTGCACCATCTTTACGCCAGTCTTCACTAGATGTTGTAGCATTAAAACTAAATGTGGCATTCTCTTTATTGTATGCATACTGAGTATAGATATATATGTCTCTATCCGGTGCTATAGAGACAGCTGAGAAGCATGTGGTAGTTGGAGACTCCCATTTGATAGGCTTAGATTTATTAATCTTCTGAGCAATAAGTTTTGCAACAAAATGTCCTTCAGAGTTAGAGGTATTGCCTGATTTAGAAAATCCCATTGGTCTAGCATCACCAGTTACAAATATATTTTTCTCACCATGAACTTCATATGTTAAAGGGTTAATATCGCCCTCAAGCATATTTTTAGCATCTTTAGCTACTCCAGCTCTTTCTAAAATTTTCGCCCCTCTTACATGAGGATAAAAAGCAGCATCTTCAAAACTAATCTCATCAAATTCAGTCTCTACTATTTTATTATCTAAATCTATATTTTTAATTATTGTATTAGGTATATACTCTACATAATCACTATATAATTCATCAAATGCTGTTTGAAAACCTTTTTTCTTAATTGTAATAGCATTATTTTCATCAAGTAGTATAACCTTTGCCTTAAGACCTTTTTGTTTAAAGTAGTCTGCTATGACACAGGCTCTCTCATAGGGTGCAGGAAGACATCTATAATTCCCGCTTGGAACTGTTAAAATAAAATTCCCACCTTTAAAATTTTGAACCTTATTCTTAAGAGTGATATGCTCTGATCCTGGAATAAATCCAGCAGGGTACTCTTGTCTTAACCTTGTCTCAAAAGCGATATCATCTGTCCAACGTGAGTAATCATAATCAATTCCTGGTGCAAAAACTAAATAATCAAAACTGATATTACCATTGCTAGTCTCTAAAATACGATTTTTTCGGTCTAGTCCAGTTGCACTAGCCTGAAAGTATGTGTACTTATTTTCTCTAGCAGCTTGAAGATAGTCACGAGTTAAATATTCTAATTCAACTTTATCGACTAACCATAAATTACTCATAGGACATGACACAAATTCATGTCTCTGCTCAACTAATATAACATCTGCATTTGGTGCAAATATTTTTGTATATTTTGCGATTGAGAGTCCAGACCAGCCACCACCTACAACAACAACTCTAGGGTTTTTAGAATCAGCTATTGGTGCCTTGTAGTCACTTTCTGCAGGTGCTAAGTCTGGCTTTGGAGTACTTAAGTTCGAACATCCAGCTACAGCTGTTGCTGCTACAGCAATACCTGAAATTTTTAATGCTTCTCTTCTTGATATAGCCATTTAATTTCCTTTTTGAAATTTTTCTTTATTACTTCACTTTTATTATTTATTTAGAAGATAAATATTATCACCTTTACGGAGAGTTCCTTCACCAATCACTTTTGCAAAGATACCTCTATCATTTTTAAGTAATTTTGGTAGTTTTGCATCAACTTTTGCTAAGCTTTTACAAAGTGTACAGTTTTGACTAATTTCTAATATCAAGTCTCCAATTACAAGTTTCGCACCTGGTGTTAAATGGTAAGGATTGTAATCAATTAAGATATTTTCTCCCAATGCACTATATTGTGCATCTATTCCATATTCAGCAGCTAACTTATAACTCTCTTTAGAAGTTATTAAAACTGATCTCTCTATATCTTTGTTATAATATTTATCCTCTACAACACCCTTATCATCAAGAGCCAATTCATCTGTATTAACTCTACCATCATGAGTAGAATAAAATAGTTCTAGAATTTTTCCAACTTCAACTAATGACATATGGCAACACTCACTTTTTTTAAATTAAACAGTAAAATAAAATTTTTGATTTTTATGCTATTTGAATTGTCAAAAAAACCACATATAATTATGTGATTTTTTTGTTTTAAACAAGGACAATAATCTACATATGTTGTAGATTATTCTTCGTCTTCGTCTTCTTCGTCTTCATCATCTTCATCGTCACCATCATACATCTCTAGTTCTTCATAAGATCTAAAAACATTACCTGGACTTAAAAGATAATATAACTCTTTATTTCTAAACTCTTCAAGAGTTACATATTTTGTAATGTAATCAGGATCAATCTCTTCTTCAATACCTTCTAAAACTCTATCTTTTAAAAGAGTAAAATACTGAACAGACTCATCATCAGCAGTTTTATCTGTAATAAAACCATGACCTGGAACTAAATGATCCCAATCTCTAGCTGCAATTGCTTTTAGAGCATTAAGTTGACCTACAACAATACCATCACGGTTTGATGTAACTCTACCATTCATTACTACATCTGCAACAAGAACAGTTTTATCTTCAGGAAGATATAAAAACCAATCCTCTTCAGAGTGAGCATAACCAACTTTCACATACTCCATTTTAACACCATGAAGTGTAAACTCAACAGTATCTTCAAATGACTTATCAACAGGAGCTAGTTTAGTTCCTCTAATTGCATTTTGGTAAAGAGCTCTAATCATTCTAGTTTGAGGTGGAATCTCTCTAGTATTTTCATTAGGTTTACCTGTATGCTCATCATAACCTAGGTAGTTTACATTAATTGACTTTGGTCCATATATAGTTGCACCTTGAGTCTCTTTATAGTAATTATTACCTAACCAATGGTCATCATGTTCATGACTAACAATAACTGATTTTACAGGCATATCTTTAATTTTCTTCATAGCTCTATGTGCTTGTTTAGCGAAAATATAAGATGGACCACTATCCCATGCTATCCAACTATCATCACCTTGGATATAACAACTATTTGACATATCACCAGCATTCTCTTTAGTTGGCATTTCCATAGCACCAAAAAAGCACCATACTCTCTCACTAACTTGAACTGGTTTTAAATTATAATCCCACTCAGCATTAGTACCTGTATGCGGTTCAACCCATTCGTTTAAAATAAAGTTTCCATCCGCATCAAGCTTATGAGGGTTCTTAACACTTGTACTTTTGTTCCCAATAAACGGCATTGCTAACACAAATGCTGCAATTAGAACTAATAAAAGTAATTTTTTCATAAGTACCCCTATTTAATTTTTTTCTTACCTGTCTGTTTTTTACCTTCATTATCAACTGTGTTAAAAACGATTTTATCGCCTTTTTTACCTTTGAATTTGAATTTAACAAGTGGGTTCTCAGACATAAAACCACTC
>Ga0256824_10000310_pt1 | contig 18327 bp, 14 predicted proteins | sample CV67metaG_FD_191570 | JGI IMG/M metagenome (GOLD analysis project Ga0256824, IMG submission 191570) | Hydrothermal vent microbial communities from East Pacific Rise, Pacific Ocean - CV67 | ecosystem: Environmental > Aquatic > Marine > Hydrothermal vents | place: Pacific Ocean: East Pacific Rise...
TAAACCTTTAATACTGTAAAATACATATTAAAATAACGCATTTAGTCATGATATATATATTCGGAAGACTACTTGTATGATATGAATGGGGTAAAATAGTTGTTTGGCTTTTTAAAATCGATTTTCCAAAGTAAGGCTCTCTTGTGGTCTCTGACTAAAAATGAATTTAAGCAGAAATACATAGGTAATATATTAGGTATTTTTTGGGCTTTTATTCAACCTGCAGCAATGATAGCTATTTTTTGGTTTGTCTTTCAAGTTGGATTCAAATCGAAACCAGTAGATAATTTTCCCTTCATTTTATGGTTAGTCGCAGGAATGTTTCCATGGTTTTATTTTTCAGAAGGTTTGTCAACGAGTATGAACAGTATATACGCTAATGCTTTTTTAGTTAAAAAAGTAGTTTTTAGAGTTAGTCTGTTACCTATTATTCCTCTCTTGTCAGCTGTCTCAATTCATATTTTCTTTATCTTTTTTATGTTTGGTATGTTTCTTTATTACGGGTATAGCCCAGAGATTTACTGGTTGCAACTTATCTACTATGTATTTGCTACATCTTTCCTACTTTTAGGCTTGGCTTGGCTTACTTCATCTATTGTCATCTTCTTTAAAGATGTAGGACAATTTGTAGCCATAATCATTCAATTTGGTTTTTGGCTTACGCCTATTTTTTGGTCACTAAAAACCGTACCAGAGAAATATCACTGGATTATCAATCTCAATCCGATGGCGTATATTGTTAATGGCTATAGAGATAGTATGATCTACCATAAATGGTTTTGGGAAGATATGAGTGGAACACTTTACTTTTGGATTTTTGCTGTTGTTATATTTATTTTGGGTGGCTTTACTTTTAAAAAATTAAGACCGCACTTTGCAGATGTACTCTAATGGATAATATAGCAATAAAAGTAGAAAACCTTACAAAAGTGTATCATCTTTATGATAAACCACAAGATAGATTAAAAGAAGTATTAACTTTTTTTTCAAAATCTAGACAAAACTTTCTAGGTGCCATGTAAAGATGTGTAATATATTAAAATATAGTTATGAAAGTATTAAATCTTGTAGAATGAGTCATATTCTAGGAACCCTAAGAAAAATAAAATTTTACCATAATGATAGTTATCTAAATTATAATTATATTAATAAAGATAAAGTTTCTATTATTTTACCTGTCTATAATCAAGCTGATATGATTTCTGAATCTATAGAAGGTATTTTAACTCAAACATATGAAAACTTTGAACTTATAATTGTAAACGATGGTTCTACGGATAATATTGAAGAAGTTATGTCTAAGTTTTCATATGATTCTAGAATTAAATTTATAACACAAAAAAATCAAAAATTACCTATGGCACTTAATACAGGTTTTTATTTTGCTACGGGAAATTATTATACTTGGACATCTGCAGATAATATTATGCTTCCAAATCAAATGGAAGTACTTGTTAATTATTTAGCATCTCATGATGATGTGGGTATGGTATTTTCAGATTATCAGGTAATAGATGAAGAGGGTAATCCCTATAGAAACCCTGAGTTTAGAATACAAAATCAACTAGATGACGATATAAGCCTTATGAAGTTGCCAGATACTATAACCTATGAAAACTTTCTCGATATACCAGATAATTTTATTGGGGCATCATTTATGTATAAGAAAAATGTTGCAAAAATAATTGGAGAATATACAAATGACACTTTTGGCGGAGAAGATTATGATTATTGGTTAAGGATTTTTAATCTTTTCCCTATTCATCATATTAATGAGATATTATATAAATATCGCGTACATTCAAATACCTTGAGTTCAAAAGCTAAAGAATTGAGTTTAGATATAAATATAAGTAGATTGTTAAAGAGAGCAAAGGGTAGACGTTCTTTTTCTTCTGAAAAAATTGAATTTATTCAAGAAGTAGAAAATTATTTATTACCCAATAAATCAAGTCAATTTAAAGTATATGTGTATTATAACAACTTTATTGTTGAAGATGAAAATAATTTTAATATTCTTGTCATAAATCAAAATAATTTAAATATAGTATCTACTAGTTTAAATAATTATGATTTAATTATTTGTTCCGATAAAGACATATATGCTACTTTAGATGTAAATAGAAAATATAAATATCTAATAATATTTTTAGATTTAAATTATAATATTAATGAGTTTGTTAAGATAGTAAAAAATGCTTTTTTTGATAGGCTAAATTTAAGTAAACAAGATAATATGTTACATGTGAGTAGAAACAGTATGGTTCAACATACTATAGAGTTCTTCGATGATAGCAAGATAGGGGTTCTATAAATGAATGAAAATATAGCAATTAAAATAGAAAACTTAACAAAAGTGTATCATCTTTATGATAAGCCCCAAGATAGATTAAAAGAAGCTTTGAACCCTTTTAAAAAGTCATATCATCAAGACTTTTTTGCAATGGATAATGTCTCTTTTGAGATAAAAAAAGGTGAAACTGTTGGTATATTGGGTAGAAATGGTGCGGGTAAGTCTACTTTGCTTAAAATGATAACGGGTGTACTGACACCTACAGTGGGTAGTGTTCAAGTAAATGGTAAAATAGCATCTTTACTGGAATTAGGAGCAGGTTTTAACCCTGAGATGACAGGGTTGGAAAATATTTATCTTAATGGTACCTTAATGGGATTTTCCAGAGAGGAAATGGATGAGAAAGTTGAATCTATTATAAATTTTGCAGATATTGGTGAGTTTATAAATCAACCTGCAAAAATGTATAGTTCTGGTATGTATGCTAGGCTTGCATTTGCTGTTTCCATTAATGTTGAGCCTGATATTCTTATAGTAGATGAAGCATTAAGTGTTGGTGATATTAAATTTCAAATTAAATGTATTAATAAATTTCAAGAACTTCAAAGTAATGGTATAACGATACTTTTTGTCAGTCATGATATTTCTATGGTGCGTAGCTTTTGTAATCAATCCATTTGGATTGATAATGGTAAATTACGTCAAATTGGTAGTGCAACAGAAGTTACAGCAAGTTATAATGAATTTATGTATGGAGAAAATATTGAAACTGTAAAGTTAGATACAATTGAAACGGAAGAAGTATTGACTACAATTTTTGAACCTATTAACCGTTGGGGAGAATATAAAGGTATCATAGAATATGTTGAAATTTTAAATCAGTATAAAAAACAACAGAATACTTTTAAACTGAATGAAACTATGTATATAAAGATGATAGCAAATATAAGTCAAATTGAATCAACTCATATAAGTTTTGCTATTTCATTAAAAGATAAAAATGGTATAGACCTTATTGTAAGTACAACAAAAGATACAGATATTGATATAGATAATAAAGCTGAAAAAGCAGTAGTTATTTTTACGATTAAAAATTGTTTAGCAGTAGGTGAATATATTTTGGTTGCAGCTGTAGAAGATCGAACATTGAGTACACCGCATTATTATGACTATATAGAGGGTGCAGGCTATTTTAAAAGTGAAGTTGATACTTTGAGATTTGGTCTTTTTCATCAAAAAATAGAACAAGAGGTTAATTATATAGGAGTTGTTAATGGATAATATTATAAATTCAGAAGAATATTGGAATACACGTTTTGAATCTGGTGATTGGGAAAAAAATGGTGGGAATAAACAAACAATATATTTTTATAAATTATTATATAAATTGTTACCAGGATATTTACAAAAAGATTTCAATAATATAGAGAATAGCTACTCTATTGCTGATATTGGTTGTGCAGAAGGTGATGGTACACAAGTACTTTCTGAAAAGTTCTTCAATGCCTCCTTAACGGGTATTGATATTGCAATAAAAGCTATCATTAAGGCAAAAGAGCTATACCCTAATATACTTTTTACAAATAAATTAAATCAGAAGTATGATGTGATAATATCATCTAATGTTTTAGAACATTTTGAAAATCCTTTTGAACATCTTAATGAATTATTTGATGCATCAAATAAATATGTTGTTTTACTTGTACCATTTGAAGAGATAACACGTATTGAAGAACATTTTTATACATTTTTATATAAAGATTTTAAATTAAAGTTTAGTAATTTTAATTTGATATATATGAAAGGTGTGTATTCTGACAAAAATATATGGGATGGCAAGCAACATTTATTTGTATATCAAAAAAATATAGATACTGATTTAATATCTTTAGATAAATTTGGTATTTCTGATATGTTAAATGAAAAAGAACAATTATTGGAAGATGAAAAAGATAAAATATTAGAATATAAAAAGTTACTCCTTTTAAAAGAAGAAGAACTGTTGCTAAGTAAAGAAGACCATCAAAGAACAAAAGAGGAGCTGTTGGTTAGTAAAGAAGACCATCAAAGAACAAAAGAGGAACTGTTGGTTAGTAAAGAAGACCATCAAAGAACAAAAGAGGAGCTGTTGGTTAGTAAAGAAGACCATCAAAGAACAAAAGAGGAGCTGTTGGTTAGTAAAGAAGACCATCAAAGAACAAAAGAGGAATTATTGGTAAGTAAAGAAGACCATCAAAGAACAAAAGACGAACTTTTAGCTAGAGAAGAGGAATTACAAATGATTAAAAAAGATCGAGATGAATATCAAAATCAACTGCAAGAAAAAGAAAATGAAATCCAAAGACTTAATGGACAACTTCATCAGTTAAATCATGAATTACATATGATAAAACAATCACGTTCATGGAAAATGGTTTCTAAATATTATCAAACTATTAATAATAATAAATTAATATCTGATGTACATCATAAAGTGAAAGAGATAAAAAAATATTTATTTTCTAAAGATACTAATAAAATAAAAGACCATGATAAAGATTTAAAAAAGATTTTAAAAAAACATAAGAATAAGAAAATATTTATTTTTCCTATTTTAGTAGACTGGAATATTCCTTTATTTCAGCGTCCTCAACATTTAGCAATGAACACAGCGAAACAGAATGTACTATACTTTTTTTGTACTTCAAATGGGCAATATGATGAAATAGATGGTTTTGAAGAGGTGACTCCAGGGTGCTATATTACCAATCAGTATGATTTAGTAGATCAAATTCAAGGTAGAAATAAGATTTATGACATATCATCTACTGATAATGGTACAGATTGGACATTTGTACAAACTAGACTAGATAGAGGTGATACAATTGTCTACCAATATATTGATGAAATTAGTGCAGAAATAAGTGGTAGAGAAATCCCAGAAAGTTTATTTGAAAAACATTTCAATATTTTAAAAGATGAAAGATGTATTGTTATTCCGAGTGCAACTAAATTAGAAAATGATGTAAAAGAATATAGAAATACAAATTACAAACTTGTAACAAATGGTGTTGAGATTAAACATTTTTCGCAAAAAATATCATATGATATGTACCCAGATAAGATTAAAGATCTTGCCAATAAGAAAAAACCAGTGATAGGATATTTTGGTGCATTTGCAGTATGGTTTGATTATGAACTAGTCATTAAGTTAGCAACAGAGCGTCCTGAATATGAAATTTTATTGCTTGGGGTCAATTATGATGGAAGTATTGATAAGTATAATTTTCATGAATATGATAATGTTACTATCATGGGACCCATTGATTATAAAGAGTTGCCTAAATATGCGGCAGTTTTCTCTGTGTCTACTATTCCTTTCTTGATTAATGATATTACAGAATCTACTTCTCCCATAAAGCTTTTTGAGTATATGGCAATGCAACGTCCTATAGTAACTACAAATATGCCAGAATGTCGTAAATATGAGTCTGTACTTATAGGTAAAACCCATGATGAGTACATTCAAAAAATAGATGAAGCATTAAAGTTAAGTAATGATGAAAAATATATAGCATTGCTTAAAAAAGAAGCCTTAGATAATAGCTGGGAAACTAAAGCACAAGATATTGTGGAGTTGGTGAATGCTTAGAAAGTATCAGCAAACTATTCTATTTTTTTCTTTATCTTATCTAAGTATATTTATCTTTAGTATATTGTTGTATAGTGACTTTTTTAGTAATATTTTTTCTTATGAAATAATACTTAAAAGTATTTTGAGTTCCACAATAATATGGTATATATTATATTTGGTATCATCCATAAGAGTACTTTATTATTTATTTGTAATTTTATTAACACTGATTGTTACAATAAAACTATATTATATATATTTTTTAAATGTTGCGATAGAACCAGCAATATTTGAAGGGATGTTTGATACAAATTTAGATGAAATGGAAAGATTGGGATCAAATAAACCAATTTTTATTTTTATAACTACTTTTCTTTTTATAATGTTATTTATTAATTTTTATTGGCTTAAATCGCTTTCTTTTAGGAAGAAAGTTTTTTTTCATTTCTTCAAATTATTTATCATTATTGGCTTAGTTATTGGTTATGGATTTTACACAGAAAAATTAAATAAAAATAATGTTGTGCTTATATTAGAAAAAGTATTTCCAATAAGTTTCTTTAAAAGTTTTTCTGATGCAGCTACTTCACGCTATAAATTATATACAATGAATACAAATAAAGTGAATATTGTTAAAAAATATAATTTTATTAAAGATAACAAAGATTATCCCTTAATTATCTTTGTTAGAGGGGAATCATTAAGAGCTAGATCTTTCCCAATTATAGATAAAAATATTCCAATCTCCTATAGATTGGATGATTTAAACAATACAGTCTTTTATAAAAACGTATTCTCCTATGCAAATTATACACAAGCAGCTGTACCGTGGATGCTAACAAGAAGTAAAAATAATATGCTTAATAATGAACATTCTTTAATATCAGTAGTTAAGTATATGGGTTGGAATACTACATGGATAGGCTGTGATCATTCAAATTTAGCAAATTTTGCAACACCTATTGTAAATTATGCATTAGAAGCAGATGAATCTTTGTTTCTTGGTAAGTTAAATGATTGGATGAGAAGTAATGATAATAATGATATATATAGTGTAAGTGATAGTAAGCAATTTAAATATTTATTATCAGCATTGAACTCAAAATTAAAAAAAGAGTTTTTTTGGCTTGAAATGAATGGTTCCCATGTACCTTGGTCGGGAACACCACATAATAACTTTTCTTATTATACACCAGTTTGTACTGTGCCTCTTGATGAAATTAAACAATGTGAAAAAGATAAAGCTATTAATAGTTATAAGACTACTATATTGTATACACAGTATTTATTAAAAAAGTTAATTCTGACTTTAAAAAATAAAAATGCATTAGTTATATTTGCATCTGATCATGGTGAAAGTACAGGAGAGCATGGATACTATGGTCATGGATTTATGTTACCTGAAGGTAAAAGAAAAATTAGAGACCAGATAAATCCTGCTTTTATGGTATGGATGAGTGATAAATTTAAATCTAATCATATGAAAGAGTATGAAGCACTTAAAGATAATTCAAAAAAATATATGAAACATGATATTATTTTCCATTCAGTATTAGATATTTTAGGTATCAAGAGTTCTATTATTGAAAAATCAAAAAGTATTTTTTCAGATAACTTTCTTGATAAAGAAAAACCTATTAACATACAGATAAAAAAAGAAAAAATTATTCTTGATAAATTTGAAAATAATGAAGCCATATTTCATTTGCAAGATGTAAATCCACAGCCAAGAACATCAGCACATATAACATTTACACTTCCATCTGAATGTAAAGAAATATATTTAAATATATCTGATTTATATAAAGAATCTGCTTTTCCTGATCGTATAAAGTATAAAATTGTTTATAATAATAATCTAATTTTAAAAAAAGATTTATCTGAAAATAAAGAAGATCTATTGAAAATTAAGTTATTACCTAATAATAAAGTAATTGATGTTTATATTGAAGTACAAGATAAAATTGAAACTGATTGGTCATGGGGTAGTGCTAGTAAAATTAAAATTAAATTTTTAAAGGAAAAAATATGAAAAAAATACTCATCGTTTTTGGTACAAGACCAGAAGCCATTAAAATGGCACCACTTGTGAAAGCATGTCAAGATGAAGGTACATTTGAAACAAAAGTATGTGTCACTGCTCAGCATAGAGAGATGTTAGATCAGGTATTAGAAATATTTGATATTACACCAGAATATGATCTTGATCTAATGAAGGCAGGACAAGATCTTTATGATGTTACCACAGGCGTTTTATCTGGAATGAAAGGTGTTTTAAATACTTTTAAACCAGATTTAGTTTTAGTCCATGGTGATACTGCTACAACATTTGCAGCATCACTTGCTGCATTTTATCAGCAAATAAAAGTAGGGCATATAGAAGCAGGATTACGTACAGGTAATATCTATTCTCCTTGGCCTGAAGAAGCCAATAGACAACTAACTACTCAAATAACAGCATATCACTTTGCACCCACTCAAACAAGTAAAGATAACTTACTTAAAGAAAATGTATTAGATAGTGATATTGTGATTACAGGGAATACTGTGATAGATGCACTCTTTCTTGCATTAGATAAAATAAAATCAAATTCTATATTGGAATCTTCTATTATTGAAACTATTCAAAAACAATTTTTAGTAGACTCTACATTTGATATTAAAAATTCTAAATTTATTTTGGTTACAGGGCATAGAAGGGAAAATTTTGGACAAGGTTTTATCAACATATGTGAATCACTTAAAACTTTAGCCAATAACAATCCTAATCTTGAAATTGTTTATCCTGTACATCTTAATCCTAATGTGCAAAAACCAGTAAATGAGATATTATCAGATACCTCAAATATTCATCTTATCGAACCACAACAGTATGAAGCTTTTATTTATATGATGGAAAAATCATATTTTATCATTACCGATAGTGGTGGAGTACAAGAGGAAGCCCCAAGTTTAGGAAAACCAGTACTTGTTATGAGAGACACTACCGAACGTCCAGAAGCACTTGAAGCAGGGACTGTAAAACTTGTGGGTACAAATCCTGATAAAATCATAGAAGAAGCACAAAATCTTCTTGATAATAATGAAATATATACACAGATGAGCTGTGCAAGCAACCCTTATGGTGATGGTAAAGCATGTGCAAGTATAGTCAAATATATAAAGAATACTTTATAACTATCAATATTGATTAGAGTATCCATAAAGGGACTCTAGTTAATTATTTAGATAAATTTTTTATGTGTATTTGAAATTCTGCTACGTCTGAATATGCAAAACTATGACGACCTTGAAGAGCATAATCTTTTATGATCTTCTCTTTTACATTAACTAAATAAGGTTTTTGTAAATAACTATATTTGTCTAGTATTGAAATAGATAACTCCTTATCAGTAAACCACAGTAAATCATATGCGTAAGGATTGATTAGCCACTCATGTAATACAAAATATATATTTGTATGGTTTTGTCTAATGAAAGACATAATCTCTATCGATGCAGTAGATAAATGAGAACCTACACAAGCTACAACATATGCTTTTTCTTTTTCTAAAAAAGGAACAGGTGCACTGTAATATGTTATTAGCTTTGAAACTTGAGTAGTAAAACTTTTATCTTTTATAAACTCAAAAGCATTTTGACCATATTCTTTTATCTTTTTAGGATTATCTATAAAGTAATCTATTTGAGTTGCAAGACTTTGTGTATCACCCATAGGGAAAAGAAGTCCTGTTTCTTTATGTGTGACTAACTCTTTGATACCACCAAAATCTGTCCCAATCACAGGTACTTTTGAGGCAAAGGCTTCAGTAATGGTTACAGGTTGATTCTCTGGCCACTGAGAGGGTAGTATATAGACATCTGTTTGAGAAAATATAGCAGGTATTTCATGGTTTGATACTTTACCCAATAATGTAACATAAGAAGAAAGGTTTTTTTCTGTAATATAATTTTTAAGTTCATCTCCCAGTACCCCCTCTCCAATAATAGTTAATTGTATGTTGTTTTTATTTTTTAGGAGTGTGAGTGCTTGGAGTATAAGGTGTACTCCTTTATGCTCTCCGAGATAACCGATAAAAGTAAAACGTATTTTATCACTTTTTACATGAGTGAGATTAAATTTGTTTATTTCAATGCCATTTGCCAATACATGTATTTTATCTGCTTTAAAATTTGCTTGTATATATTGATCTTTTAAATATTGACTAGGGGAAATAAAGATGTCAATGTCTCTAAGTGCTAAAGTAAAGTAATCTTGTCTCATATGTATAGGAATAGCCCCAAAAGACTTTTTGTGTATAAAAGGTATGCAGGCACTGCACTCAGTAAAATCATGGCAAAACTGTCCGTCATTACGCATTATTGTATTTTTATAACAAAAACCCCAGCCATCGTGAAGGGTCATTACTGTTTTAATCGCAAATTTTTTAGTAATGCTAGCAAGTGCTACAGAAAGTCCAATTATATTATGCATATGGACTATAGAAGGTTGAAATGTATTTAAAATATGTTCAAAATGTTTTTCAACTTCTGCATGACGAAAATTAATAGTGTTTCCATCAAAATCAGATTCTTCAAGTTTAACCCTAAAAACTTCTATTCCCTCATAGTAGTCCTGAGTCGTGCTATAATGCTCAGTCTCTAAAGGTAAGTTTCCCGCAAAAACCTTGACAGTATATCCTTGTTTTTGTAACTCTAAAGCTTGATAGTGTGCAATGAGTTCTGCTCCACCTATAAAATGAGGAGGGTAGGCATTACAACAAATTAGTATTTTTTTGTTATCTTCTACTTTACTTTTACTCAGTATAAGTTTATTAAGTCTATCACGGAGAATAAAGAGTTCACTTTTGTTTGCATTAGAAGTAAGTATAGAAAATATATCATTAATCTGATGTGTATTTTGATTAATATCTTTAGCTAAGTTTATATGGGTTTGTTCTATTTTTTTGATGAGTTTTGGTAAGGTAAAAAGAGTTGTTATTGATTGTGTAATATAGCCTAAAAAAGGTATTTTATGTATTTTATATTTTATTATATTTTTTTTACTAGGTAAATGAATGCTCCTACCTTCTTCAGAGTTTTGCAAAATATAAAGAATATCTGATTTAGTAAGCGTATATTCTCTTAATTTAGCTAGAAAATATGCTTTTCCTTTCTCGTCTGATTCTCTTTCTAATGCATACTTATATACATTATCTATAAAAGCTTCATCATTAAGACATAATAATGCATCTATATGTTTTTTAGGCATGTGGAATACTCTTTTTGTCGATGATACACGCTAAGAGTTGTTCAGTACTTTGTTTCCATGTAAGCCATGGCATATTTTCAGATTTAGGATGTTGATGGTTTTTATAAAGTACAAGCCATTCTTTTATAGTATGCTCAAGTATAACTGCATCTTTAGTATCTGGAAAATAGTAGGCATACTCTTGTGCTACTTCTTTAAATACAGGTAAGTCTCTTGCAATAATAGGAAGTTCTTTTTGTGCTGCTTCTATCAGTGGTAGACCAAATCCTTCACCTTTACTTGATAAAATAATAGCTGTAGAAGATTTATAAAGAGCATCTAAAAAATTATCTGATATTCCTTGTAACCAAAATAATTTTTTATTAAGATTAGGGTGTTTTTCAATTGTTTTTACAAGTGACTCTACAAGCCAACCTTGTTTACCTACAATAATCAGATTAATATCGTAATTATCTTCCCAAAGTTTTTCAAAGGCATGTAAGGTTTGCAAGTGTGCTTTTCTTGGTTCTAATGTCCCAACCATTATAAATGTTTTTTTCTCTTTTATTTTTTTAATAAATTTCATTTCACTATCTGATAGTGCATATGTCTCTGCTGAAACAATATCTGCACCATTATGTGAAACATGTATTTCAAAAGAATTGAGTTTTTTAGTATGCTTTGATTTTACCCAATCCCTAAATGTAGATGCTGTAGCGTGTGATACACAAATAACACCATCTGTATCAATAATTATTTGTAACCACTTTTCAAAGTTTGATTGTGCATTTTTTTGACCCATAGGAGTATCTGACCACCATTCTGGATTCGAATAAGGTAGTAAATCATGGATAATAAAGTATACTTTTATACCATATCTACGTAACTCTTGATAATAGGGAGCTTGTGAAATTTGAATATTTGGTGACATATCTAATCCCAAAAATATATCGTGAGAACCTATTTCTATTGGATCATCTTTTATATGAACATCAATTGATTTTTGTAAAAATTGTGTAGTGAATTCTTTTGCATATCTATAACCATATTGAGAAGAAGTTGCATATATAGGTTCCACAGTATATCCTTGTGGAGGATTTATGAGTAGTTGTTTTAAAATGTTACGAACAACCCGTTGTATCCCTGTTTTTGCATCATTATTGACAAGTTCAGAAATATCTACTAAAAGTTGTTTATGATTTTTTCTAGGATGGTTAAATGCTATAGATTGAGATATTGTTAATAAATCTTGTTTAGTATTATTGATTTTGATGATATCAGTAATTATATTATCGATATAATATTTAGTATTAAAGTGCTTTTGATGAGCTTTTTCGGTGGTCTTTTCCCATGCTTCAATAACAGTTATGAGTTTGGATGCACTTGATTTCCAAGTAAAGTTTTTAGCATGAAGAAGACTATGCTTTTTTAATGTAATACGAAATGTTTCATTTGTAAGTACACTTTCTATCTTATTTGAGATGTCTATTGGATTATACGGATTGAAAAGTGCATCTTCTCGACCTATTACTTCTGGAACAGAAGTTGTATTTGCACCTATAGTTGCTGCACCACACTGCATAGCTTCAAGAGCAGGGAGACCAAATCCTTCATGATATGAAGGAAAGACATACAGATGACATAGATTATAGAGTGCAATAAAATCTTCATCACTAATGCGTCCTGTAAATATGACATCCTTTATAGAAAGTTTACACTGACTTATTTTCTCTTTAAATCTGATATGGTTTTCTAAGGGTATTCCCCCTGCAAGTACAAGTTGATAGTTGTTTTTTATCTCTTTAGGAAGAAGGGAAAAAGCTTCTATAAGATTTAAATGGTTTTTACGTTCATCTGTTGCACCACTATAAAGTAAGAAAGGTTTTGATATTGAAAGTTTCTTAAAGAGTTTTAATTTTTCATCATTACTGTACTCTCTAGGCTGAAATTGACTATCTGCTGCAGATGAGATATTATTTACTTTCTTTTCATTTATATGTAGGATTTCTATCGCTTCATTACAGGAAGACTCAGAAATACCAAAGACTAAATCAGCATTTTTTATAATTTCAAGTTTATTATAATAATATTTTTCAAATTGTCTACCTAGTGGTTTAATATATTTTTCAGCTTGCATAAAGGGTATAGCATCATAAAAGATTACGGCAGTAGGGATATTATAATGTTTAGATTGTGAAATAATACTATTGTCACTGTATCCTTCAACAACACTCATAATTAATACAATATCAGGATTTAAACTTGCTAAGAATGATTCTCTTAAAAGTGCAGAAGTTTCTATCCTTGCATGATTCTTTTCATCAGAATCATGTACAGGAGCACAGCCTTTCCAAATTTTAATATTTGATTTTTTCAAGGTAGGATAAAAAGATTTGTATATATCTTCAATTGTTTCATGTAGCATCTCATTAAGTACTATGATGATTTCATGGGTATCATGATAGCCATTTGCTATGGCTAAGGCAAGAGCATGTGAATATCTGCCTATGCCTCTAAATCTACTCGCAGATTGAGCACCTTGTAAATCTATGATAATACGCATTATTTTATTAAACCTTTATGTTGTTTGATCTGAACTTGAAGTTGTTGATAAATTTCTTGGGCATAGAGGGATAAATCATTTTCATTTTTTGGTATATTCATAATAACTTGTTTCTGTTCTATATTACCTATACGTTGTAGTCTATGTTTTACACTGGGTATATATTCAAGTATATTTAAGAGTTTTCTTTTAAGTTTTGGATTATTGTTTAGGTAGTTTTTTAGTATAATAAGTTTTTGTTTTAACACTTTTCGTGGTCTACTGGTTGGAGAGAAAAACAACCATGCTTTTGCATTAGCTTTTATATTTCCAAAAGTCATTTTTATTTCCTCTTAAAATCATCATCAAGACGTATAATGTCATCTTCACCGGTATATTCACCAACTTGTGCTTCTATGAGAACGATGTCTATTTTGCCCTCATTTTCGAGTCTATGTATTTCACCCATTTTAATATAAGTACTTTCATTTGGGCGAATGAGCCGTGTTTCTTCACCTACTGTGACAGTCGCTGTACCACTAACCACTATCCAATGTTCTGATCTATGGAAGTGTTTTTGAAGACTGAGTCTTTTTCCTGGTTTTACTACGATACGTTTTACTTTGTATTTTGGCTCATCTTCTAGTACTGTATATGTTCCCCATGGACGATGTGCCGTAAGATGAATATGATGTAAATCGCTATCTCTACCTTTGAGTTCTTTTACAATATCTTTTATTTTCTGGGAATCACCTTTTTTACTAATGAGTAGTGCATCTGGCGTGTCTACAACGATTATGTCATCAATACCGACTAAAGATATAAGTCTATCTTTCCCATAGACAAAATTATTTTTTGAATTTATAGCAATGAGATTATCATTAAGGCTATTGCCATTTTCATCTTTTGGAAACTCTGCAGCTAAGGCATCAAAGCTACCAAGATCTGACCAATCAATATTTGCAGCTACCACTTTAACTTTTTTACTCTTTTCCATTACGGCATAGTCGATACTGTCTTCAGGGATATTCATCATATCTTCATGTGAGATTCGTAGTATAGAATTATTTTTAGCATTAGTATATGCAAGTTTTGATGTATTATAAATATCTGGAGAATAACGTTTAAGTTCTTCTAGAAAAACTCCTGCTTTAAAACAAAATATACCAGAGTTCCAATAAAAATTTCCTGCATCAATATATTTTTGTGCTGTTGCAAGATTTGGTTTTTCATGAAATGCTTTTACATTTTCACCATCAGACTCTATATACCCATAGCCAATCTCAGGATACTCTGCTGTGATGCCAAAGGTAACTAAATTATCATCTTCTGCTAGTATTTGAGCTTCTTGAAGTATTTTTTTGTATGAAACTTGATTTTTGATAAGATGATCGGATGAAGAGACAAGTACGATTTCATTTACATCTAGTGCAAAACAAGCAAGGGCAATAGCTGGAGCTGTATTTCTTCCAACCGGCTCAAGTAAAAATTTGTTTTTAGATGAAGAAAGTTCCTCTAGTTGATCTAAGGCTAAAAAGTACTGTTCTGTGTTTGAAACAATGAATTGCTGATCACAAATAGTTTCATTACGTTCAACTGTAAGTTGAAAAAGTGATTTGTTATCAAACAGTTTTACAAATTGTTTTGGCATGAGTGTTCTACTAATAGGCCAAAGCCTTGTTCCTGAACCACCACATAGTATAATATTTGTCATCAATAAACCTTTTTTATATAACTATTATTTTATCTAAATATCTCTTTTATGATGTTGTTTTACATACAATATTAAAGTTTAATATTGTATGTATATGCAAGAGTTTTAAATTCTGTTGAATGAATGAAAGAATCTAAAATACTTTCTCTAGATAGTCCTCCATCTAATTTAAGACGCCAATTTTTTAGTCCTGCTGAGTCAGCTTCTCTATCAAGAAGTGTACGGTATAAAAGTTTTAAGTATTTTTCATCACTAATATCTTTAATAATAAGTTCATCAGAGAAGAAAAATGCTTTAGCAATATCGGTGGCAGTTGTTTTATATGTATGTAATTTACTAACCCAATTACTCAACCCCGCTTCTTCTGGCTCACGTTCAAGTACTTTTGTGTAAAAACGTGTGACAAATAGTTCTGCGGGTGAAACTGCTAAAATATTATAAGATTGGGCTAAAATATTGAACTCTTGAGAATATAAAAAACCATTTAGTACAGAAAATCTTGATGCTCCTTTTTCAAATTGATTCAACCAATACTTAAGTCCTGCACTATCAGAATCTCTATTGAAAAATGCGTGGTAGAGAATTTCTATAAATTCTGTATTATCCGTATTTTGGTTTTTAAATTCATCTGATCCTATAAAACCTCTTGCTAAATCTGCAGCTGCTAGTGAACTAGAGGATAATGCATCAATCCAATAGGTTATACCACTTTCTTCACCTTGACGTAAGAGAATTTTATTATAAAAACGTTCAATAAAAGGTTTGAGAAGGGGGTTTGGTAGATTGGTTGTTCGTAAAACATCTGTAAGTGCATTAAACCATATGGTTGACATTTGTTGATATCCCGTATCGGTAGGGTGAATACCATCTATGAGGCTAGTAATAGTGTTCATGTTTACTTTTACGATGTTGTCTCCATCGCTTATTCTATTCTCTACCATGCTGTCAAGACTTCTGTTGAAGTTAGTGACCCATGGGCCTGCTTTTGGTAGTGGGATGATGCGAGCTAAGATGATAGTGATATTCTTATTGTAGGTTTCTTCATAGAGGTCAATCTGATCAAGTATCTTTTCCAGACCTGTCATATCGTAAGGAGAGTAAGATACACTATCGTTAGTTCCAATATGAAGCAAGATGATATCTGGAGAAGTTTCTTTAAGTTTGTTGTAGACTAAACTGGCTATTTGGTGTGTAGTGTAGCCTGTATATCCTTCGTTATGGCCATCAAATGATGGTGTAATAGCGGATCCATTATAACGCGTACCAACAAGATCTATATCATATCCTGCATTTTGAAGTGCATACCAAAGATGATTTCTATATCCATGTCTTTGTGTATCATTTCTTGGGTCATTATAGTGCCAATCCCAAGTAATGGAGTCACCCAGAGGCATAATTTTTATCTTTGCTTGAAGTGTTGAAAAAGATAAAAATAAAAAAAGTGTTATGGTATAAAATATTGATGATATTCTCATGATTTATTCACTTATTGTCTTAAAGTCATCATTTTAAGTAGAGTACAACTAGTCTCTTCTCCTGCATCACAGGCTTTTTTAAAGTAGTATGCATCATCTTTACTTGGATCTTTTTCTATATCTGCTGTATATCTCATAGCATAGGCTGTACATCCTTTTGCGTATCCCAGTTCACAAGATTTTTTATAGAATTTAGCAACTTTATGTGCTGCCTTTTTGTGATTATAATTTTTTCCTTTATACACTTGAGAAAAGTAGAATTCTCCTGCATGGTAACATGCTTCGGCACTACCTGCATCACAGTCCATTTTATTTTCATCTAAAGACTGAGCATAGAGGAGAGTAAATAGGATAATACTGAGTACGGTTATAAATCTGGTAAATTTCATTTCATATCCTTACTAGATAAGTTTTTCATTGGCTTTTGAAATTAGGTATTGACCATATTGATTTTTCTTTAATGGCTCTGCAAGTTCTAATAGTTTCTCTTTTGAAATGTACCCCATTTCATAAGCTATCTCTTCTATACATGCAACTTTAAGACCTTGACGGTTTTCTATAGTTTGTATGTAGTTTGACGCTTCAAGTAAAGATTCATGTGTACCAGTATCCAACCAAGCATACCCTCTACCCATGAGTTCTACTCTTAGTCTATCTTCTTCTAGGTAATCTTGGTTTAGGGTTGTAATCTCTAGTTCACCACGTTCAGATGGTTTAACAGCTTTCGCTTTTTGTATGACATCATTTGGATAGAAATAAAGACCGACTACGGCGTAATTACTTTTAGGGTGTGTCGGCTTTTCTTCTAGTGAAGTGACTTTTCCTTCTTCGTTAAACTCTGCAACGCCATAACGTTCAGGATCTTTTACATGGTAACCAAAGACAGTGGCTTCATTTTTCTCTTTTGCATTTTTAACTGAAGTAGCCAGTAGTTCAGTGAGTCCATGACCATAGAAGATGTTATCTCCTAAAACAAGACATGCATCATCATTACCTATAAATTCTTCTCCAAGTATAAAGGCTTGGGCAAGTCCATCTGGAGAAGGTTGTACAATATAAGAAAATTTCATACCTATATCTGAACCATCTCCAAGAAGTTCCTCAAATCTAGGTAAATCTGCAGGAGTAGAAATAATAAGTACTTCTGTAATACCTGAAAGCATTAAAACAGAGAGTGGATAGTAAATCATAGGCTTGTCATAAATAGGTGCTAACTGTTTAGAAATACCCTTGGTGATAGGGTAGAGACGTGTGCCTGACCCTCCTGCTAATATAATACCCTTCATTTTTTATCCTTTTGTTTTGTTATAAAAATAATTTGTGGCTTCAACAAAGCCATCTACTGAGCCACAGTCAAAGCGTTTACCTTTGAATTTATAGGCAATCACTTTTCCCTGTTTCGCTTGTTCTAGAAGTGCATCGGTGATTTGAATCTCTCCACCTTTCCCTGGTGCTGTGAC
>Ga0256824_10000311_pt1 | contig 18315 bp, 20 predicted proteins | sample CV67metaG_FD_191570 | JGI IMG/M metagenome (GOLD analysis project Ga0256824, IMG submission 191570) | Hydrothermal vent microbial communities from East Pacific Rise, Pacific Ocean - CV67 | ecosystem: Environmental > Aquatic > Marine > Hydrothermal vents | place: Pacific Ocean: East Pacific Rise...
AAGAGCATAAAACTCACCACCATGTACACGGCTTGGTACTAGGTAGTCTCTAGCCCCCTCAGGAGTTGACTTAGTAATGATAGGCGTTTCTACTTCTAAGAAGTTAAGTTCATCTAGTGCATTACGTGCAGCTATGGTTGCTTTAGAACGTAGTTTAAAGATGTCGTAAGACTTTTGTGTACGTAGCTCTAAGTAACGGTACTTAAGTTTTATCTCTTCGTTTACTTTGTCATCGTTAAGCTCAAAAGGCATAGGCTTTGAACGGTTTTCTATGACTAGAGAGTCCACTACCATTTCAACTTTACCCGTTTTGAGTTTAGGGTTTTCAAGTCCTTCACCTCTGGCTCTCATCTTACCTGTAGCTACAAGTACGAACTGGTCACGTACTTCTTCTGCTATGTGGTGTACGTCAGCGTTATCTGCTGGGTCACAGACGAGTTGTATGACTTCATCTTTATCTCTAAGGTCAATGAAAATCAACCCCCCATGATCTCTACGGCTAGATACCCAACCAGCTACAGTGACTTCTTGCCCTATGTGTTCTTCGTTTACTTCTGCACAATAATGTGTTCTCATATAATGTGTTCCTCTATGTAATATGGTCGCGATTATAGCTAAATGTTGTTTAAGGGTTGAATTTTACTTGTTGAGTCAGATAATCAGGCAATAGTAGCTTTTAATGTCATGGAGAATGTAACAAATCCTGACGCTATTGATGTATTGTCAGATTCTATTACTAACTATAATGATAATAGTGCAATTTTATATGCCAAAATAAATGCATTGGCTTCCCAAAGAAATGTAGTTGCTACTGCATCACTATTATCTTGGGCGAAAAATACGAAATCAAATCAATTAGTTGAAATGGCATTTTCTAAATTATCTGATACTAAGTCTTTAGAATTAGTAAAAAAGTCACTGAAAGATGAAGTTGGAGAATATCGAAACTACGAAATTAGAGAAATAATGTTAGAGATTGTTAAGAACAAATAACTCTCTCGTTGCCACTGAGTAGAGCCTGTGAAAGAACTTATGCATTTTTAGCCGACCAAGTGATAGAAAATGTATTAAAAATTGAACCTTTTCATTGGAATTACTTCAATTTAATGGTCGGCTGAAGCCAACCCTACAAGTTCTTTCACGGTCTAGTAAGCATGGCAGCGAGAGAGCTTTTTCATTTAAAAAATATGTCAATTTGCAACATTTTTCCCTCACAAAGCAAGATTATGCTACCCTAACACTAATTATTTTATACATTATAGGCAAAAGATGAGTAATCAAAAATTAGAACACATTAAAACAGCAGGGTTTATACTCAAACCCAATGATCCTGAGATAGTGACACTTTATGAGCGTATAAAGTCTCAGTTTGAAGACAAAGGTATTTCTGTACTTCTAGCAGAACGCTCTGCGCAGATGGTAGGCTTAGAGGGCATACCTTTTGAGAGTATGTGTGACAAGTCAGACTTCTTGGTTTCACTTGGAGGGGATGGTACACTGCTTTCTTTGGTACGGCGTTCTTATCATTATCGTAAACCTGTTGTGGGGATTAACGCTGGGAACCTTGGTTTTTTAGCAGATATCACCATAGATGATGTAGATAACTTTTTAGAACAACTACTAAGTGGTGAGTACCGTATAGATGATCGTATGATGATAGAGGGGTATCTCATCAAAAAAGACTCAAAAGAGAAAAAAGAGTTTTTTGCACTAAACGATGTGGTGATTACAAGTCCTCAGCCCTCTAAGATGGTGAAGGTCAATGCCTCTATTGACGGAGAACGATTTAACAGTTATAGGGGTGATGGTCTTATCATCTCTACCCCTACAGGCTCAACTGCGTACAATCTTGCAGCAGGAGGCCCTGTGGTGTATCCTTTAACTAAGGCGTTCATACTTACGCCTATATCGGCACACTCTTTGACTAACCAGCGTCCTTTAGTAGTGCCTACAGATTTTGATATAGAACTTGATACAGAACAGTATGAAGCCATAGCGATGATAGACGGGCAAGTGCGATACGACATAGAAGAGGGAGATATACTATACATAAGAGGTGCAAGACGCAATGCCAAACTCTTACACAGAAAAGAGAGAAATTACTTCTCTATACTTCGTGAAAAACTGCATTGGGGTGACAGGCATTGATAGAGCGTCTATACTTACGTGAACTTGTAACTTTTGATGAAGTAGAGTTAGAGTTCTCTAAAGGTTTAGTGGTTTTCACGGGGCCTTCAGGAGCAGGGAAGTCTGTACTCATGTCTGCCATACTCTCTAGCTTTGGGTACAGCACGCAAGGTGCAGCTAAACTTTGTGAAGTCACCATACATAAACCAGAAGCCTTAAAAAGTGATGTCTATGCACTTGATGATGAACTTACAATAAAAACGTTAAAAAAAGAGAAACTACGCTATTTGATAGAAGGGCAGAACATTTCTAAAAAGGCACTGGCTGAAATGTTTACACCCTATGTGCAGTACCTTTGCGTACGTGACAAGAGTGGCTTTGCGTCAGAGTCACTTCTCTCAATGTTAGACACTTCACTGTTGGGTAAAGATAAAAGCTTTAAAAAATTGCGTAAAGAGTACACTAAGCGTTATGCTACATATAAGGCAAAGGTACAAGAGTTAGCCAAGATAAAAGAAAATGAAGCAAAACTTTCAGAGCTTATAGAGTTTGCTACTTATGAGGTAGAGAAGATAGAAAAAACAAATCCTCTCATGGGTGAAGATGAAGAACTGATGCAAGTCAAAAAACAGCTTTCACGCATAGATAAAATAAAAGCATCTTTGAGTACGGCTATGGATATATTTACAGCTGAGAGTGCTGTACAAGAGGTGTATAAGCTTTTAGATAAAGATGCCTCTGTATTTGTAGATGCCATGAACCAAGTACGTGCAGACTTTGAAGAAACAGAACATCTAGCTGCTGAACTTGAAGAGATGGATGTAGAACAGATACTTGATAGACTTTCTGATATTACAGCATTGCAGCAGCGTTATGGTTCTATTGAAGAGGCACTAGAGTACAAAGATATGAAGAAAAAAGAGCTTTCTGGGTACCAGAACATAGAGCAAGATAAAAGTATGCTTGAAAGTTTTTTAGCCATGGAATATACAGAGTTGTCTACTTTGGCAAGACAGATGTCTAAGGCTAGAAAAGTAGAAGCAGTAGCATTGGAAAAAGTACTAAAAGGCTACCTGACTACACTCAAACTACCAGCACTCTCTTTTGACTTCGACATCAAATCACTGAGTGAGATGGGCTTAGATGTACTTGATGTAAAACTAGGAGCGTCCCATACTTCTACACTAAGTGGTGGTGAGTTTAACCGTGTACGTTTAGCCCTTATGGCATCTACCATTACGGGAAATGAAGGGCAGGGTGTTCTCATACTCGATGAGATAGATGCCAATGTAAGTGGAGATGAATCTATCGCTATTGCGCAGATGATTACGAAACTCTCTTCGGTGTATCAGATATTTGCTATCTCCCATCAGCCACACCTTTCGGCTAAAGCAGACCAACATATTGTCGTGACAAAAGATGATAACCATAGTCAAGTTATAGAACTGAGTGATGAGGGTAGAGTGCATGAGATTTCACGTATCATTGCAGGAGAAAACCCTACCAAAGAAGCGATGGAATTTGCAAAGAAGTTAAGGAGTGTGGTATGATTATTGATACACATTGTCACTTGGATGATGAGCGTTATAACGATGATTTGGATGAAGTACTAAAAAATGCACAAAAAGTTGGTGTTGAGAAGTTTATTATACCTGGGGCAGACAGTAGTACTTTAGAACGAGCCGTAGAGATAGCAGAAAAATATGAGAGTGTTTACTTTGCTGTGGGTGTACATCCTTATGATATAGAAGGATACAACAAGCGTTATTTGGAACAGTTTGTATCTCATCCAAAGTGTGTTGCCATAGGTGAGTGTGGGCTTGATTACTTTAGATTGCCAGAAGGTGAAGAGGAAATTGCCAAAGAGAAGGAAGCTCAAAAAAAGGTATTTGTAGACCAAATACTTTGGGCTAAAGAGATAAATAAACCTCTTATAGTACATGTACGTGAATCTAGTGCGGACTGTTTAGAACTTTTAGATAAGTATGCAGGAGATGCAGGTGGGGTATTGCATTGTTATAATGCTGATGCGTCACTACTCAATCTTGCAAAGAAAAATTTTTACTATGGAATTGGTGGGGTTTTAACTTTTAAAAATGCTAAGAAACTCATCAATGTATATAGTAAAATACCTATGGATAAATTACTGATAGAAACAGATGCTCCTTACTTAACTCCTCATCCCTACCGTGGACAGAGAAATGAACCTAGTTATACTACGTTAGTTGCAGATAAAATGGCAGAACTTTCAGACTTAAGCGTTGAGAATATTGCCAAGATAAGTACAGAAAATGCCTATAGACTTTTTTCTTTTTAAATAATTTACTATGAAAAACTATATCAAATTTATTTTTTTATTTGTCTATTTTAGTTCTACATTGTATGCATATAATATTGAAAAAAAATATCCTTCTTATCGCTATGTTTTTAATGAATTTGATATTGATAAATCTTACATAAATGATGCTGGTTTTTCCTCCTTTGTATTGAAAAATGAAAAAAAATTAAAAAAGTTTTATATACGCTCCTTACAAAGAGGTAAGAAAATACTACCAACTATGAAGGGACTGTTAGTGGGTGAGGGGGTGAGTGATTTATTTATCTATCTCTCCATGATTGAATCTGGTTTTTCAAATACAGCTACTTCAGCGAAAAAGGCAGTGGGTTTATGGCAGTTTATGCCCGCAACAGCTAAACAGTATAACCTTACCGTATGTAAGGAATATGATGAGCGTTGTGATACCTCTTCCTCTACCTCCGCAGCTATTACCTACCTCAATAAACTACATAAACAATTTGGTAAATGGTACTTGGCAGCTATGGCATATAATTGTGGGGAAGGTTGTGTTGAACGTGCTATTAAAAAAGCTGGTACCAATGACTTAAGTATACTCACAGATGATGGACTGAAGTATCTTCCTAAAGAAACACGTGAGTATATTAAGAAAATTTTACTTGTTGCAATGATAGGTGAGAATAGTGCCTTAGGATTTACTACAGTACAAAATAATAGTTTGGATAGTGGCTTGATTGAAGTTAATGTACTCGCAGGAACACAGCTTAAAGATGTTGCAAAATTGATTAAAATGAAATATAAGACTTTAAAAAAATTGAATAGAAGAAGAAATAAATATAAAATCATTATTCCTATAGAAAAGATATTTGCTTTTTATTTACGTTATGAACTTAATAATGCCACAGCGATGAAACCACATCTCATTTCCCACTATGTTAAAATAGGAGAGTCCTTAACAAGTATAGCAAAGAAGTATAAGACAGATTCTACAGAAATCATTAGAGCCAACCATTTAAAGGATGAGTATTTAACGGTAGAGCAATTTTTAGTGATTCCTGTGAATAAAAGCATCTTTGAAAATACACTCGTAGGCACATCTAAATAAACTTTATGATAAAATAAATGAAAATAGACTTATAGAAGTGTAAGCTTATTAAAATTTATATACTTAAAACAGGGAAGAATACAATGTTCAAAAAATATATACAATTTATTGTGATAATACTACCGTTAATACTTTTATTAGTTTTAAGTGCTTATTTTGGTTATGAAAGCTGGAAAAAGTATACAAGCAATGTAAATCTAAAAACACAATTAGAGCATACTAAACTTTTACAATCACTCGAACACTCTATGTTAAACGAGATAGTTTGTGTGGCAACTATGAGTCAGCATAAATCACTTATGGCAAAAGTATGTGATCCTACTAAAAAAACAACTGACCTTGTTATGCATGAGATATTAAAACAAAAAAAAGACCCTGCCTTGTATGAACTTGAAAATATGATATTAGGTATGCGAAATAGTGTAGAAGGAAGTGGAACTGTTGCTGTAGAAAAGTTAGTAAATGGTGAACTCGATAAAAAAATGAATGCCTTTATCCAAAAATATACAATGCAATTAAAAGAGCAGAGTAATAGTATGGATAAACAAGAGTATATAGAATACTATTCAAATGTTTCTACAATAGCATATGCTACAGAGTCCGAAAAGGCTTTAGTTTCTTATTACTTGTCATTGAAAAAATTTATACCTACGCATAATCTTATTTATTGGGATCAAATCATATCTAAGTCACAAATATTTGATTTAAATAGAAAAAAAATATCTATACTTCATGAAGATATTGATGGTATATTACAAAAAGATATTTTTCAAAATAGTTTGAGAAGTATGGAAGATATACGTCTAGATATCATGTCAAATGCACAAACAGGGCAATATAAATCTACTGTTGCTTCATGGGTGAGTCAGGTCAATATAAAGCAAAAGTCTTTACATAAAATTGAGAATATGTTACTTGGTAAAATATTTAATGATGTAAATCATGAGTTAGAGAAATCAACTTCAGTCTTATTTATCTCAGCATTAGGGATTATTCTAAGTTTACTAGGATTGCTATTTTTTATTATGCAATGGCGAAGAAAAAATACTCAAGATCATCTATTTAATGTGTTACTTCATAAAATCTCACAAATTACAGATGAAGATAAAGTAAGTGTTACAAGTTCTATAGAAAGTCATAAAATGGCATATGAGTATGTGGGTTCAAATTATGAAACGATATATGAGAATAACGCAAACTTGGAGATGGAAAATAAAACAAATAAAGCATTTCTAAATAATTTAGCATATGAAATACAGACACCATTAAATGGTATCTCCGGATATACAAAACTTTTAAAAGAAACTACAATTAATGATGAACAAAATGAGTTTATTGATATATTGGAAAATAGCTTTGAAAACCTTGACTCCATTCTAAGTAAACTTACGAATCAATCAGTATTACCTAGTCAAAAGCTTGAAGTGGAAAATGTTTCATTTGATGTGGTACATAAAATAGAATCTGCAGTGGAAACGTTTTCTATAAAAGCTGATCAAAAAGATATTGTTTTAGGTTTGTTTATTGAGCCATCATTATTTTATAAAGTAAAAGGGGATGCAACTAAACTCTCCCAAATTATTACCAATCTTATTGAAAATGCTTTAGATGCAAGTAACGCATATGATAGTATAGATATTGTTTTAGAAAATGTACATGATGAAGAAGAGCAGATTAGTATTAAGTTTTCAATTAATGACCAAGGCATTGGCTATAATGATGATGAACTTATGAATATTAGAAATGCATTTACTGAGATGGAAACAGTCAATAATATTGCAAACTTAGATATGAGAAACTTAAGTATTTCTAATAAAATCATAAAACGAATGGGTGGAAAGTTAGAAGTATTAAGTAGGAAAGGGGAAGGTAGTAGCTTCTTCTTTGTTTTGAGTTTTGAAAAAGACAGTAAAGAGAATAACACAGAAGTTTACCCAAGCTTTAAAGGTATGAAAGTTGGACTTGCCTTGCCAAGCAAAGACATTAATCGTCAAATCGATAAAAACTTGAAGACATATGTTGAGCATCTTGATACAGAATTTACACTCTATGACTATGATACAATTTTTGATGATGACCGTCATGTTGAGTTACCTGATATTATGTTTGCCTATCATCACTATGCAAGACTGGAAGGAGAATTAGAAGAGTTTTCTAATCTTCAGTGTAAAGTTGCCCTTATTACATCAGGAACATTACGGTCTCGTATTAATACAGATAAGTTTACTTTTTCAAGTATTGTCTATGCACCAATTACAATGAGTAAAATAGTAAAAATATTTGTAGACTCAAAATTAGAAACGTATGTTAAATCACAAGGAAGTGTTGTAGAAAAAGTAATTGATACAAAGAATAAGGAATTTGAGAATATACATATTCTAGTGGCAGAAGATAATGAAATAAGTTATAAAATTGTTACCAGCATATTAGGTAATATGGGTATTAAGACCAGTGTGGCTACTGATGGACAAAAAGCATTTGAACTACGTAGAGAAAATGATTTTGATATGGTATTTATGGATATAGACATGCCAATAATGGATGGATTTGAAGCCACATCAAAAATACTCTATTATGAAGGAATTAATCAATTTAAACATGTACCGATTATTGCTTTAACTGCAGATACACATAGGGAATTAGAGAAATACTTACAAGCTGGGATGGATGACTATCTTGCTAAACCGATTGATGAAGAAAGTATCCAATCTTTGGTTAGAAAATATTGTATTGATTTACCAAAAGAACAGGCACAAACTGAGGAAGATGCGCTTATAGCCAAAGTTTTATCTGGCGATTTTTTAAAAGAGTAGCAGTATGAATATTGAAAAAAATATAAATAAACTTTCATTGACCGTTATTGTAACTGGATTATGTTTGGGTTTTTTAAGTACAGGATGTTCTCAAAAACACAAAATATTAAAAAACCCAAAAGCCACAAAACATACAAGTGCCGCACGTCATAAAGCAACAATGCGTTCCTATAAAGTACTTGGAAGACGCTATAATCCAACGTATGTTGAAGTGGGTCAAGTGATGCATGGGATTTCCTCTTGGTATGGTCCAAATTTTCATGGTAAATATACAAGTAATGGGGAAATATACAATATGCATGCACGTACAGCCGCACATAAAACATGGCCTATGGATACCATGGTAAGAGTGAAAAACTTGAAGAATGGAAAAAGTACTATTGTGCGTATCAATGACAGAGGCCCTTTTGTTAGAGGTCGTATTATTGATTGCTCTTATACGGCAGGTAAAGAGATAGGTTTAGATAAAATGGGGATTGCTAGGGTTGATATTGAAGTCTTAGGATTTGCAGGGAAAATTCAACGACCAAATAAAAAGATGCACAGACAAGTACAACGTGTACAGCTTTCTAACTTTGGTGTACAAGTAGGAGCATTTAGTCATTATGAGGGCGCACAAACCTATAAAAGAAACTATACAGGAAAATATGCACAGTATCATCCAATTATTAAGCGTTTTACCGATGAACAGGGCATGACACTTTATAGAGTATGGCTTATGGGTTTTGGTTCTGAACAAGAAGTACGAGACTTTAAAAACAATAACGACCTTAAAGGTACGTTTATAGTAAGAAATTAGGAGTGTAAATGATAGAAGTAACGAGAGAAACAAAAGAGACACAAATCTCAGTAAAACTCAATCTTTATGGTACAGGGAAAGCAAGTATTAATACTGGTGTAGGATTTTATGACCATATGTTAGAAGCATTTACAAAGCATGCACATATAGATATGGAAGTGACTTGTACAGGTGATACACATATAGATGACCACCATACGGTTGAAGATGTGGGTATAGTGATAGGACAAGCGCTTAAAAAAGCAATTTATCCAGTACAAAGTATTGAGCGTTTTGGTAATGCCACGGTCGTTATGGATGAAGCATCTATTACCTGTGATATTGATCTTTCAAATCGTGGCTATTTAGTTTTTGAACTTCCTATTGGTGGTAAAGTAGGTGATTTTGATGTGGAGCTTGTGGAAGAGTTTTTTAAAGCTTTTGCTTTTAATTTACCATTAACACTCCACCTTATCTATAATCGTGGTAAAAATAAACATCATATTATTGAAGGTGCATTTAAAGCTTTGGCAGTGGCACTTAGACGTGCCGTTACTGTCAATGAAAATGCAGGAATACCTAGTACAAAAGGTGTACTGTGAGCATTGAACTCATAGTACTTGATGTGGATGGTACGATGACAGACAGTCGTATTACTTACAGTGAAAATGGTGATGAAATTAAATCTTTTAATGTTAAAGATGGACTAGCCATTGCTAGCTGGAGAAAGCTTGGTAAACAAGTAGCTATTATTACAGGAAGGTCTTCCAATATTGTGGCACGACGTGCAAAAGAATTACATATTGAACATTTTTATCAAGGTATACACAATAAAAAGGAAGTTTTGGAAAATCTTTTAAAAAAATTAGATTTAACAATGGAGAACGTAGCAGCTATTGGGGATGACCTCAATGACATGAAGATGTTAAAAGCTGCAAAAATATCTTTTGTACCAAGAGATGCAAGTGCCTATGTAGATAAAATTGCCAATGTGATATTGTCTAAAAAAGGTGGTGATGGTGCGGTACGTGAAATGATTGAATATCTTATTACTAAAGAAGGTTTGGAAGAGAAGTATTTGGAGCTATGGGTTTAAAACTAGAATATTTACTCCTTTTTATTATTGTTGTAACGATAGGGGCAACAACAATGATCAAGTTGACAAATACAACACAAAAAGCTCGTGCTATATCTAAAGAGTTAGCGTTTAATGATACAACATTTATTGAGGTAAATACAAAGCAGATGTTGGCTCGTTCTTTTAGTACACAAGGTATAAAAGAAGCAGGTATTTTATATTTAGATCACTTGAATTATCATACCAATAATATAGAATTATTACTTGCAAATAGTGGTAGATATGAAAATGAGACGCTTTATTTAGATGGCAATGTAAGCTTGTTAGAAAAAAAAGGGTTTAATTATGAAACTGAACATGCAACATACCATCAAAGAACAGAGATATTAGAGATAACATCACCCTTTACTGCATATATGAATAATAACATTATTAAAGGAGACAAACTCCAGTATAATGCAATGAAAAAAGAAGTCAATGCAACGAATGTTGATGCTATTATTTATACAAGTAAAAAGTAATATCATGTTATAATGATGTTACTAACAGCTAAAGGTTTTTTATTGAATTTTACAAAAATTAGTATGCGACTGTTGCTATTATCATCATTTTATTCTCTTTCCCTTTTTGCTGAAAAAGTTGAGATTACCTCAAATTCTATGAATGCTGAAAATCTTAAAAAAGAGGTACACTTTATAGGCGATGTCATGATAAAACAATCTTCGAACTGGTTACATGGCGATAAAGTTATTGTCTACTTTGATGACAATAATGAAACAAACAAATATGAAGCTATAGGTAAAGTGACTTTTGAATTTAAAAAAGAAAAAAGTTTTTATAAAGGGTCTGCCAATAAGGTAACTTATTTTCCTGCTAAATCTCAATATATTTTACGCGGACAAGCAGTGATAGATGATAAGATAAATAAACGTCATGTAAATGGAGATGAAATTATATTTGATATGATTACAGGTAAAGCAAATGTAAAAGGTAGCCGTAAAAAGCCTGTGAAATTTATTTTTGATATGGAGAGTTCTAAATGAGTACACCCCGTGTAGTAGAAGCTACCTTTATAAAGTCTGCACAAAGTATAGCCGACTCTTTGCCTGAAGACATGAGTGAGGTTGTATTTCTTGGACGCTCTAATGTAGGAAAGAGTTCAACACTAAACTCTTTAACACAACGTAAAAATTTGGCTAAGTCTTCTGCTACACCAGGTAAAACACAGCTGATTAACTTTTTTGAAACACGTTATTTGTACAATGAACAGAGTTACCCTGTTCGTTTTGTAGATTTACCAGGGTTTGGGTATGCAAAAGTCTCTAAAACACTCAAAGAAGTATGGCAAAAAAACTTAGTAGAATTTATACATCATCGTGTTTCTATACGACTGTTTATACATTTACGTGATGCACGACATCCACATGCCAAAATAGATAATGATGTAGAAAAGTATATTTCAGAATTTATTCGTCCTGATCAAAGATACCTCACAGTATTTACAAAAATAGATAAACTTAATCAAAAAGAACGTAATAAACTCAAACGTGAGTTTCCAGGTTCAATTACAGTATCTAACCTAAAGAAAAATGGTCATGACAGAGTGCATTATGAAATACTTGATACTATTTTTGCGGTAAGTAAAGAAGTTGAAACTCAGTCAGAGGAGACTAAGTGATAGAACTTGTCAAAGCAAAACTATCTGACATCCCTGCTATGCAGGCATTGGTTGTGGGTGAAGTGAAAGACGGAGTCATTCTAAACCGTACAGAAGATGAAGTGGCAAACAATATACGCTCTTATGTTTTAGCTAAAGATGAGGGGCAAATAGTAGGCTATACAGCACTTCATGTACACTCTAAAAGATTAGCTGAAATACGAAGTCTTATTGTTGATGAAAAGTATCGTGGTCAAAAAGTAGGGCAACGTATGGTTGAGTTTACACTCAGGGAAGCAAAAGAATTAGGCGTAGAAGAAGATGTACTTGTCCTCACATACTTGCCACTTTTTTTTGAGAAACTTGGCTTTACAGAAATCAATAAAGAGTTGATACCTGAACATAAAATTTGGGCAGATTGTATTAAATGTATACATTTTCCAGTCTGTAATGAAGTGGCTTTAGTCTATAAAATCAAATAGGACTAGTGTACAATGATGGATAAAATACTTCACATACTGTATCGTCCAAGTATTTGGATAATGATTGTATTGTTTATTTCTTTCTATCCTATGCTTATTTCTATATACGTATTCTTGCCTTTACTTATTGGTATTATGGGATATTTGCTTATTGTGGGTATTGATGAAGGAAAGACCTCTTATATTATTATGGCACTTATCTATTTTGTTAATCTTGAGGTAAATCTCTCCTTACCTTTTTTCTTGACAATTATTACTTCCTTACTCATTTATGTGATACTTTATCAGAAACTCACTTATTTAAAAAAATGTTCTATCTGTAAGCCAATATTGAGTGTGCTACTTATTGACGGGCTTTACCTAGGGGCTTTACTTGCCTATGATTTTATGTTTCAAAGTACAACAGTTGTCCTGGACAATATTTTACTTTATTCACTTATTGTTGATGTTTTAGTGGTGGTAATATTATGAGATATAAGTTTATTATCTTTGTATTTATTCTTTTTTGGGCTGGTATGATTGCAAGACTTTATCATGTCAGTATCAAGTCAAATTTTTATTACCAAGGTTTGGCTAAAGATAATATTGAGAGAAAACGTTTTATAAACCCTGTGCGTGGAGAAATATCTGATATTAATGGGAACCTCCTTGCGATGAACCAAATAGGTTTTTCCATTTCAATTCAACCCCATTTAAAAACAAAAAGTAAAAAACTTTTAAGTGTTGTAGAAACTTTGGTCAATACTTTTCCTGACCTTAATAAAACTATTATGTTAAAAGTATATAAAAAGCATAATTCTCCCTATAATCATAAGTTTATTAAAGTAGTAGACTTTATACATTATCCCAATATGATGGGTGCGTACCCAAAACTAAGTTTATTCTCTGCAATAAAAATAGAAGCAGAGACTAAAAGGTATTACCCTTATGGGAAATATGCAGCGCACATAGTGGGATATACAGGACGTTCTAATAAAAAAGAAAATAGTAAAGATGAAGTGGTCAATGAAGTGGGAAAAGTTGGTAAAACAGGTCTTGAACGCTATTACAATAATATCTTAGAAGGTGAACTAGGGTATGTCGTCTCAAAGGTTACAGCAACGAATAAAGCCATAGAAGTACTAGAAGAAGTACAACCAAAAGATAATAAAAATATTAAGCTGAATATTGATATTAATTTACAGCAGATGATATATGAACGTTTTAAAGTATCAAAAGAAGTTGGTGTCGCCATAGTGATGCGTACCAATGGGGAGTTACTTGCAACAGTATCTTACCCTTCTTACGATCCTAATTTATTTGTTGGTGGCATCAGTACAAAAGAGTGGCGAGCACTACAAGATGACTTAGCACATCCTTTTACAAATAAATTTATTCATGGTACTTACCCTCCTGGTTCAACAATTAAGATGGGTATGGCATTGGCATTTTCAAAATCACTAGAAGGTGTTTTAGATGTAGCGGAACATTGTAATGGTCATATTAAATTAGGTAAAAGTAACCATAAGTTTAGATGTTGGGCATCATGGGGACATGGTACAGTAAGACTACGTCGTGCCATACGGGAAAGCTGTGATGTTTATTTTTACAATAAGAGTTTAAAAGTAGGGATTAATGCTATGGCAAAACATTTGCGTTCTTTTGGTTTAGGCGTAAAAACAGGTGTTGACTTACCTAGAGAATACGCAGGAGTGATGCCCGATAAAGCATGGAAGATGAAACGCTACAAGCAGAGTTGGTACATGGGTGAAACAGTTATCTCAGCTATTGGGCAAGGATATGACCTTGTTACCCCATTACAAGTGACCAGATATACAGCCTTAGTGGCAACATCTAAACTTGTCACTCCTCATATTGCTAGAATTATAGACAATAATAAGACAAAAAATACGATTAAGGGGATGCATTTTGATGCAAATTATTTAGGTCAAATTAGAAGAGGTATGTATGATGTCTGTAATGTTAGGGGAGGAACAGCATTTCGAACGATGAGTGGTTTACCTATTATTGTTGCAGGTAAGACAGGTACTTCCCAAGTTACATCTATCCCACAGTCAACAAAAAAACGTCTTAAAGAAGATGAACTCGCATATTTTCACCGTTCACATGCATGGATAACAACATATGCACCCTATACCAACCCAGAATATATAGTTACTGTACTTGTAGAGCATGGAGGTCATGGTGGAAGTACTTCTGGTCCTATTGCAGCAGACATCTATAAGTGGCTTTACCGTAATAAATATTTCGAAAAAAAGAAGAATACTCAAGAATGACTTGATACGAACCTATATATTTTGGATAGTATTATTGAGGAAAAGTCCTAAGATAATAATAAGGCTTACACCTGCTGATTTGTTATAAAGTTTATTTGCTGTGATAAATACTAGAAGCAGTGTAGCCACAATCATTGTAGCAATATCGAAAAGATAAGTAGAAGCATTAATACTTAATGGGTTTATCAATGCAGCTGCGCCAAGTACCACTGTAGTATTTGCCATATTTGAACCAATGATATTTCCTATAGCCATATCTACTTTACCTTTCATTGCGGCAGTGATACTGACTGTGAGTTCAGGAAGTGAAGTACCCAATGAAACCATAATAATACCTATAACCCATTCAGAGATACCAAAACTTTTTGCAATACTTGAAGCACTTTCAATAGTAAAATGTGCACCGATAATGACCAGAACTAGACCTGCAAATAGGATAGGCATGGTTTTTGACCATGAAAATGTTCCATCTTCCAGATTGACAATATCTTCTTCAGGCATATTTTTGGCATCTTGAAGTAAAAACATTAAGTATGCTCCCATAAGCAAGAGAAGTAGCATTGCATCAAAACGAGAAATGACTCCATCAATTATCATGAGGACAAAGACTAATACAGGTACAAGTGCCCAAGTACTGTCTTTAGCAAAGAAGTCTCTATTGGGGTTAATATTACGGGCTATTAAAAAGACTGTGGCTAAAACGAGTGTAATGTTGAGAACATTAGACCCTATAACATTGGCTACAGCAAGTTGGGATTGCCCATTATAGGAAGCTACAATGCTGGCTGCCATTTCAGGTAAGGAAGTACCTAGTGCGATAAGTGTTGCTCCTATAATAAACTCAGGTATATTAAACTTTAAAGCAATACGTTCACTTTGCTCAATAAGTAAATCAGCACCCCAAATGAGTACGCCCATAGCAATTAAAAATACAATAAAATCCAAATTATTCTCCTGTTCTAACGATTAAACTTTTGGGTAAACCAAACTCTATAATAAGTGCTTCTTCTCTTTGTCTCATTTCACCACTATCTATTTCATGGTCAAAGCCTAGTAGATGAAGCATTCCATGTATAAAAAGTAAAGAGAGCTCATCTTGAATGCTGTGCCCTAATTCACTTGCTTTTGCTTTTACATAGACTTCTGAAATAACAATACTACCTAGAGGCATTCCGAAAATGGATTGTTCTGTAAAAGGTGCATCCATAGGAAAAGAGAGTACATCTGTACTGCTTTCTTTGCCTCTGTACTCAGTGTTTAGTGTCTTCATTGTCTCATCATCTGTGATGACAAGTTCAACTTCTTTCGTACTAAGGGCAGAAGCTATCTCTTCTAATGGTGTAAGTTCAAAGCTAAGTGTTGTTTGATTATCCAAATCTATCATGCTGGAAGTTTACCCTAATCTTGGTAAAATGGTAGTAAAAAATGTAGGACTATAAATGAGTAAACGATGCGTATGTATTATTTCTGGGGGTATGGATTCAGCTTTAAGTGCAAAAATAGCACAAAATGAAGGGTATGAAATCATTGCTGTACATTTTAACTATGGACAAAGAACAGAGCATAAAGAGTTAGAAGCCTATAGACTTGTATCAGACTCTGTAAATGCCATAGAAAAGTATGAGATAGATTTACCTTTTTTTGAACAAATAGGTGCTTCTGCACTGACAGATAAAAGTATAGAAATACCTACAGCTGGCTTAGAAGAAGGTGTACCTGTAACGTATGTACCTTTTAGAAATGGTATATTTCTTTCCATTGCAGCGGCTCTTGCTGAAAAACATGGTGCAGAGGCACTTTACATTGGCGTGGTAGAAGAAGATAGTTCTGGCTACCCAGACTGTAGAGAGTCCTATATTATACAGATGCAAAAGGCTATCAACCTTGGTACTAAAGACGAAACGAAGTTAGAGATAAAGATGCCTTTAGTGGCACTAAAAAAGAGCCAAATCGTTCAGAAGTCCTTGGCGCTAGGTGTACCACTAGAGCATACATGGAGTTGTTACCAAGAAGAGAAGAAAGCTTGTGGACTTTGTGATTCTTGTCGTTTAAGACTTAAAGGATTTGAAGAGGCAGGGAAAGTTGACCCTATTAGCTATGCGATATAGTTTTCTATTAGGACTATTTATATTTGTGGGATGTGGTACAAAAAATGTTTATTATAAACAAAGTACGGTTGTCTCTCACCCTTACCCCGCACCCAAATTAAATGCAAGTATAAGAAAGAGTTACTTAAATGCTGTAAATAGTATGAGAAGTAAAGGACAAAACTGTGGAAGTCTGGGCTACTTTGCACCTGCTCCAGCATTACGATGGCATGATGCACTTTACCATGCCGCATATGAACACAGTGCAGATATGTTAGCAACTAAAAAATTTACACATGGTGGTTCAGGAGAGAATTCTGACTGGACGGCAAAGGTACAGCACTTGGGTAGAGTAAGCAACTTTAAAGACCGTATAGAAAACAATGGTTATCTACAATGGAAAAGGTTGGCACAAAATATTGCAGTAGGTATGCCAACGATTAAAGAGACGATGCAACAGTGGAATGAGTCTGAACATCACTGTGCAAATATAATGAACCCTGTATTTACTACATTTGGTATGGCACATACTGTAGATAAAGATTCAAAGTTTACACATTATTGGACGCAAAATTTTGCTTTGCACCAATAGTTAAGCACTTATGAACGTTTTTGAAAACCATTGGCTACGAAGGCAAACTCATATTTGTGTGTAGGGTACTTAGCTAGTCCTTCTGCCATAAATTGATTTCTTGTGATTTGTCTGTCCCAGAGTCTAAACATGAGATCTTTAAACCATGCTTTTTTCTCAGGAGTGTCTAGTTCTACCTTATTGTACTTTACATCATCCTTTGTACTGAGGGCTACCTCCATCATGGTATTATGATAGTTTTCAGATTTTGTTGTAGAGGGCTTTTGATAGCCTTGTTGTTTGAAAGTAGGTGTAGATATTGAGTTCATAGGGTTTGTACACCCTGTAAAGCTTACAACCGCGATAGTGGTTAAAATGATATATTTGGTCATTTTTATTCCTTCATATACTTTATTGACTTTTTCTAGAATATTATTGTAACTAAATCAAATAAAAATAGGTATGTATATGCTATAATTTTTCTAAAGAAATTAGAGGTATGCCCCCATGAGAATCCCTGCAAAATCACCCGAAGCAATCATTGCTAACACATTAGTAGAAGAGTTACAAACATACTTTGTAGGAAAGCTCAATGATGTGAGTCATACACTTGGAAATAAAAAAGAGTTTGAATCAGTAGAATGGGAACGTGACGAAGGAATACATGGTGGAGGGATACGCTATGAAGCTAGAGATGAAAGTATTTTTAATAGAGCTTCTGTCAATGTCTCACAAGTGCATTATGATGAAAATGAGACTAAAAAACTATCCTCAGCTACTGCAATATCCACTATTATACACCCTCAAAATCCTCATGCGCCCTCTATGCATATGCATATCTCATGGACACAAATGCGTGACGGTAAAGGCTACTGGCGTATTATGGGAGACTTAAATCCAAGCCTTCAAAATGATGTCTTTCAACGTGACTTTGAAATGGCACTAGACCGTGCTTCTGGTGAGTACTACGAAGAGGGTGAGGCACAAGGGGACAGATATTTCAATATCCCAGTACTTGAACGCACACGTGGAATTAGTCATTTTT
>Ga0256824_10000312_pt1 | contig 18285 bp, 15 predicted proteins | sample CV67metaG_FD_191570 | JGI IMG/M metagenome (GOLD analysis project Ga0256824, IMG submission 191570) | Hydrothermal vent microbial communities from East Pacific Rise, Pacific Ocean - CV67 | ecosystem: Environmental > Aquatic > Marine > Hydrothermal vents | place: Pacific Ocean: East Pacific Rise...
CAGCCACATCTTTGATGGTTCGTTTACCTGCTCTGATGATGTCACCGTTGGTACGGACAGCTTTGAGTGCCATTACATAATCTTTGGTGATTCCATACTTAGCTGCACGCATCCCACCTGCATTTTCACTCACGTTTCCACCCAAAGTGGAGTACTCTTCAGAAGCAGGGTCGGGTGGGTAGAAAAGTCCAAGCTCTTCAACATGTTTTTGTAAATCCATGTTAATAACACCTGGTTGAACCACGGCGACCATGTTTTGAGTGTCTATTTCTAAAATCTTGTTCATGTGTTTTTCCATCGCCATGATGATACCACCGTTGGCAGGTAAAGCACCCCCTGTAAAGCCAGAACCAGCACCTCTTGGGGTGATGATGATGAGGTTGTCGTTACAGTACTTTAAAATATCGCTCACATCTTGTTCATGACGAGGGAAAATAACAGCATCGGGTTCATAACGTGTTCGTGTTGCATCATAGCTGTATGCTATCATGTGGGCTTTGTCATCGTAAATGTTTTCAGCTCCTACAATATTTGTAAAAGCTTCTAGGTGTTTTTTATCTATCATTTTAATTCTTTAATCGCTTGGTAATAGTTGGTGTAGTCTACACTTTTAAAGGAAAAAGTTCCTGTATTCTGTTGTTGAAATCTTGTAAAAAAGGGACTGATGGTTTTTTCACTGCTTGGAGTTAGGGGTAATTTCCCTAAAAAGCTTTTACTGATAGGGTCTAAAATAAGTAGACCATCTTCTGAAGCTATCAGTACCAGTCCAACTTGGTTAATAAGTGCAAATTTTTCTAAACTTTCTAGTGAGATAGCCGATTGACTCTCTCCCATAAAATCAATGGCATAGGCATCAGGGTGAATCCATGTTTTTTGGAATTGCTGGGTGATTTGTTCATAGGTTCTTTTATTGGGAGCAATAACTAAAGCATTGTTATAGAAATTTCCTAAAACAACAGTGTCATTCGCTTGTACAGCTGTCTTAATGGTTGGAATATTTGGATGTTTGGTTGCTGTATATGCTGAGGTGATGGCAGAAGAATTTCCTTGAGAAATAAGACTGTGTGTAATCGCTGATAAACCGTTTGAATAGTTGTGTACAACAATTCCACTCATACCTTTTGGTACAGAGGTTGCCAGTTGAACTTGACCATTTGATGCTACATTTGAGATAGTGGTTTTTATGGTTTGGGGTAAAGCATCGGCGAGAAGTACATAGGTACTCAATAAAATTAATAGAAGTTTGTTCATAATGTTCCTTGAAAGAATTCGATTTTATGATTATACTTGTTAAAGATTAATACAAAATAAATTCAACTTTCAAGGAGGGGATTATTCTCTAAACCCCATCAACTCTTAATAGTTTTGTTTTTCCTATCATAAGGTCTATGGTCATACCCATACGTTTAAATACAGATTCTTGTCGGTATTCAAGGTTATGTTTTTTACAAATATCTTTAATGAGAGGTTGTGTTTTTTGATAAAAACTTAACGGCATGTCAGGGAAGATATGATGCTCCACTTGGTAATTTAGGAAACCATGTGCATAGTCAATTACATCTGAACCTGTATTGTAGTTTACAGAACCCATAATCTGACGTAAATAAAACTCTCCATGCCCTTTATATGGTTTATTAAACATATAAATATCTTCAGCTGAGTGGTTAGGAACAATCACTAAAAATGAGTGTAGATTGGCAAAAAATTCAGCAATCAGAACAATCGCAAGTGCATTGAGAACAGCTGTTACACCCAGAGGTAAAAAGAGAGCAGGGATAAGGATAAACTTAATCGCTGCGTATGGAATATAATAGTTCCACCAGAGTTCAAATCCAAAAGGTGTACGAGGGTCATATTCGTAATCAAGAATCTCTTTTTTATTCTCTTCTTTTAACTTTTTATTTTGTAAAATTCTAAGTGTATTGGGTGCATAATAGGTAAATTTCCATGTTCCTGCAAATACATATACAAAAACTTTTCTAAGCCACATTGGTGTTTTTGATTGAATAAGCCATTGCATGTTTCTTTCAACATTATCGGGATCATCTGCTTCACCTAAATGGTAGTGGTGCATAATGTTGTGTTCATATGACCAAGCATCAGGAGTAATCCAATCTAACCAGTCAAGGTGTCTTCTTGCACCTTTTGCATAATGTTTTTTTGTATACTTTAGTGGAACATTAGGTACTTTATCATACGCACCATGTAAAATAGGGTGAGTAACATTTGCCCATCGTCCTACATTACCTGTACTAATAAGTATAGCCGACACAAGTGCAACAGGCCAAAAAATAAAACCACTTAATCCTCCAAGAGCAAGTTCTATCGCAGAGATGAGTACGATTAAAAAATAACCAGAAAAGGTAGCTATTCTTCCCCAACGTTCCATTTTTAGAAGATGTTGAAAATCTTCTTCTGTGGGATCTCCAATGGTTGCTTTCGCCTCTTCAATATCTTTTTTTAGTTGCTCCTTATCTATTTGGTCATAGGGAGTGTATTGGTGACTTTGTGATTCTAGTTTTGACATAATGCCCCTTTTTTATATAAGTAAATCCATTATATATAAACTATTATAATAAGCTTAATAATCTATAGTGATAGTTCTACTATTTTTACTTATATATAAATTGGTTACATTTATTGGGGCAGTGAATAATAAAAATAAATAATTTATAGTATTAATTAACTTTTACTGACATGCTCCATCGCTTCAAACCAATCACGTGTAAAGTGTTTCTTTATATAGGTTTCTGAGTGGGGTACAAAACACCCAGCACAGTTTTGGTGAATGGCATCATCGGAGATATATTGAGCTCCCTCTTTGGACTTTATATTACAGATGGAAAATAGGGTTTTATTTTCTATCTGTTCTATCCCCTCATCTTTAAAGCGAAAATTGGGACAGGCACAAAAGTAACAGTTTAGCTCTTTATTGTCATGACATTTTTTATTGTCAGCGTAAAGGGGGCAAAAGTCAGGTTCATTTTGAACCATGTTATCAAATCTAAAATAGTTTATTAACTCATCATCTGTTAAGTGTGATAGCTTTTCTATAATTTTTTTATGTTTCTCACCATGTGCTTTAAACCACGAACTGTAACTCATAATATATTTAACCTTTATCTTATAAATCGTGTTTGATATTTATCATAGTTGTAGATATCGGGTCTAAAAACCAATTCGTTGTTTGCATTAACTCCAGCCGTTAAGTAGATAAGGTGGATGGGAATTTTATTTGCAACATTGAGTTGTGTCTTTCTTTTTCCAGCTAAAATTTGATTGGCTTTTGCTAAGTTAACATTTTCATCAAACATTGAGATACTTTCTAAGAGTGAACGGGGATTTGAAAGTCGTACACAACCATGTGAAAAAGCACGTTTTTTTCTTTTAAAAAGTCGTTTAGTTGGGGTATCATGAAGGTAAACAGAAAATTTATTTGGAAATTTAAATTTAATTTTTCCTAAAGCATTTCTAGGTCCAGGTGGTTGCATAAGACGGTAAGGAAATTTTTTAGTTCCATCAAGGTATTCTTCCCATATAATATTGTCTAAGTTCACAATGGTAGAGTTTTCTTCCCATGTTGTATGTGCTTGAAGCCCTTGTTTTCTAAGGTAGTCTGGATTTTGTATCATATGGGGAACAACTTCCCGTCTTACAATCCCTTCGGGTACTTTCCAGTAAGGGTTTAAAACAATATAAGAGATTTTATTGCTAAAAACTGGGGTAGGGTGTTTGGTATCACCTACGATTACTTTTAATGTTTTAACTTCTCTTTGGTACTCTACATAGTGGAGTAAAAACTCTGGGATATTGACAACAATATAACGCTGAGAGTTTTCACGAGGTAGCCATTTGATTCGATCTATGTTGAGAAGTACTCTGTTGATTTTATCTTTAACAGGTTTGTTTAACACCCATCGTGTCCCTTTCCCTACAACTCCATCAGTCGTTAAATTATGTCTATTTTGAAAACGTTTGACAGCTTTAACCAAACAGTTATCAAAAAGGTCTGTTTCTCTTGTGCCACAGCTTTTGTAGTCACCTGAAATTCTGAGTCGTTCACGAAGTTTTTTAACATTTGCCCCACGATTACCAAGTTTTAAACGTTTAAAGTAAGGTAAAGGTTTCCATCCTCCACGGCTTTGGATAACATAAAGTTTATAGAGTGCTTGTAATAAATTGTGATATCGGTAACCTTGTGGGGTCATTCTTTTTATTGTGCCAATAACATTTTCTTGTGCCATTAACTCAATCACATCAAAACGGCGACCATACTGTACCCAGTTGGCTTCAATATTTGAACTTTCTAAGCTTTTTAGTCGAGCATTAAATTTGTTCCAATTAATCTCCCCATAAATGGTATGTTGTAAAAATTCATAGTAGAGTGCTGTAAGTCTTAGTTCAAATTGCATCGCTTTTTTTCGTGAAAGATTAGCATTTTGGATTTTTGTTAAACGTTCAGCTTCTTTAAAAATAAATCCTTTTGGGTGAAGGGTTAAGTCGTTACGAACATAATATAAAAACTGTCTAATTTTTTCTTTTTTTAACCCATGGTCAGTGAGCCATAGAGGTTGGTATGATTGTGTCTGATAGAAATTTACAATAATTGGTTGATTTTTTAGTCGATGAGGTCCTGTTTCTAAAAGCTCTTTTTTAAGATGTAAAGAGACCTGTTGTGCCTGTGAAGATATGGGTGTAAGCATTATAAATGAAGCTACCATCATGAGTGTAAGGGTAATTTTTTTAAGTTTTTTCATTGTGTTTCCTTTTTTCAAACAAAGTATAGTGAAAAATAGTAAAGAAAATGAGATAATGTTCTTTTTTAATTTGAAAATATTTGTAATTCGTTAAAATTAAGCTTTTTTTTAAAATTTAATGGACTGAATTTCTCACTTAAGAATAATATTATTAACTAATTTTATTATAAATTGTGAATATTAGGCTCATTTTATTTTCAGCTGACCCTATTTTTTATCCCCTTTTTCTTCTACTCTTTTTTAGTGTAAGTATAATAATGGGTACTTCTCTATTTTGAACTGTTCAAAGTTTGATATAGTGTTATAAAATTTCACAATTTCACTACAATATTTTGCTAATATAAAAAAATATTAATAAGTATAAAAAAGTTATTTTAAATATTTATTAATTATCAAATACAAGGAAATACAATGAAAAAGCTTATCTTTCAAATTAAAATTTTGCTTATATCTCTAACTCTCTTCTCTTTGTCTCTTCATGCTACAACATTAAATCAATTTATTGGAAGTTGGAAAAATACCAATGCCTATAGTAAAGGTATTACCAAAGTGATTGTGTCAAAACCTGGAGGTGTATTAAAAGTTCAACTTTTTGGAAGCTGTAGTCCAAGAGATTGTGATTGGGGAACAAAAAAAGCATTTGCTTATACTTCATCTGTATCCTCAAATATAAGTAGAAATACATTAGCAATAACTACGAGCTATTATAAGGGTTTTGCAGATACCTTTGTAGTTTTAAAACTACAAAAGCATAAATTAATTGTTGAAACATACACTCAATTTAAAGACCGTAGTGGAAGAAGTAACTATAGATTAATAAATAGTTTTGTTCCTGATAAATTGGGAACACCTAGACAAATTAGTCCAAGAAATAATGTTAAATTCCATCATTTTCCAAGAAAAACAATACTTAAGTGGAGTCGTGTAAAAGGAGCTGTTGAATATGGTGTTGAGATTGACTGTTTCCACTGTTGTAAATCAGGAAAATGGTGTTTGGATGCAAATAAAAAAGTGTGGAAAAGAACCAAAACTAAAAACACAAGCTATAGATTTACTTATGTTGGTGCACAACTTGGTAGATGGAGAGTTTGGGCCATTGATAAAAATGGAAAAACAAGTAATAAAACTCCATGGAGAACCTTTAAATATACAAAATAAACAACTACCGTCTTAAAGACGGTAGTTGTTTATTATTAACATCTCATTTTTCCATTAATCTATTAAATAAATTCTCCTCCAAAAGTTCATCAGCATTTTGGAGTTAATCACTATTTTTCTATTATTTAGATAAATTTAGGGATAAATAAAACAATTATTGTATTATTCTTTTTTATTTATGAAGGTAAAAATGAATGTTAAAACGTATTTTAGGAATCTTTTTTGTTTTAAGTGTGACGCTTCTTGCTTCTGACTCTTTTTGGCAAAAGCTGATATCGGTTGAGAGTGAATTTTTTAATCCAAATACTATTTTGTCTTTGGTTCAGGAAGAGAGTAATAGAACCGTGGTTTTAGATAAAAATGATAGCTCTCTATTGTTGGATGAGCAGTTTGAAACATTTTTTTCTCTTGTTGCTCTTCTTAAAAATAACCCCTATTCTCTTGATGTGAATAAAACATCTTTTTTTGATAAAAATAGAAACAATCGACAGATTCGAGATTTAAGATTAAAGATTCAGACAAATAACCGTTATGGTTATGCTTTAGCTGTTCAAAGAGATACTATAAAATTAACATCCTTAGAGCTTAAAGAGCAGATTTATGATTTTTTTAAATATTTGGCTAAAAACTGGACAACTTTAGATGAGAAGAAAATTACAAGTTATATCGAAGAAAATCATAAAATTCTAAAAGCCAAGGTAAAGATAGAGGATTGGAATAAAGTATATAAAAACTTAGATCTTCAGTCTGGAACTATTCCTAAACAGATAGAGAAAAACTTTTTAATACTTGCACAAGATTATTACTTCTTTGATAGTTTTTTAAGTTATCTTAGATTGAATAGCTCAAATTTACGTTATGACTCATTAAGTAGTAGACTCAAAATCGACAATTTAATCTCTTACATAAATCAAAAAGAGTTTTCAAAGAAGAGTAATTTGTATCTACGCTACCTTAAGCTTGATATGGGAAGAGTAATACTCTTTATTTTTGTCATTATCTTTTTTCTTTTTTTTAATTACCTGCTATATCGAAAACTCTATCTATACTTTAAATCTAAAATTTTAGAAGAGGAAGATGAAAATGATGATATTTTATTAGAGAATCTTGAAAAGGTTCGTTTTCCTGTTTCCCTTTTTATCAATGGTATTGGGTTAAAGTTGGCACTAGAAGTTTTAGATTATCCCAATAGCCTGAGTAGTGATACCAATCTTTATTTTTCACTCTTTTTTATTATTATTTTATCCTATATCGCTATGCAGATTATTGAGAATCTATTTTTTATATATTTTCACCATACAAGTAAAAAAAATCTTACATTACGAACAGAATTAATCAATTTGATGCTTTCGGTAAGTAAGGCAGTTATTTTACTTGTTGCTATATTGGTAACCCTTCTAAAGTTAAACGTTAATGTTTCTGGGGTAGTTGCCTCATTGGGTATTGGTGGTTTAGCTGTTGCTCTTGCTGCCAAAGATACCCTCTCTAACTTTTTTGGATTACTTAAGATTATTTTTGATGAATCTTTCTCTCAGGGTGATTGGATAAAAACCAGTGATGTCGAGGGAACAGTTGTCGAGATTGGTTTTATATCTACTAAAATTCGTACTTTTGATAATGCAATGATTACCGTACCAAATGAAAAACTTGCCAATGCCTCTATTAAAAATTGGTCACGTAGAAAGGTAGGGCGAAGAATTAAACTCTATATAGGCGTTACTTATAGTTCTAATATAGATGATCTCCAAAATGCTATTAATGAAATTAATGAGATGTTGATTCACCATGAAGGGATTAGTACACCTGAAAAGATTAATACGAGAGAGATTATTCAACAACACTATCGTCGTAACAGTAAACTAGTGTCATTAGATAATAAATTGGGAATAAAAAGTACCTTATTGGTTTATTTAGACAAGTTCTCAGATTCCTCTATTGATATTCTTATCTATAGTTTTACCAAAACTACCAATTGGGAAGAGTGGTTGCGTGTTAAGCAAGATGTGTTATATCAAGTTTGGGAGATATTAAATAAAAATAACTTAGATTTTGCATTCCCTTCACAAAGTATCTATTTGGAGAAGAATGGAGAATAGAAGAGATTTTATGGTTTTTTTTAGCCAATAATATTTTATTTTATGTAAAAATAAACACTCAATATTTTTATACTTAATTAAAATAATATAAAATATAAATATTAAATTTTTTATTTAAATTTTATATTTATTTTAATCTTATTCCCTATATAATTAACTTTCAATTAATAATTTTTGAAAGGAAATAGATGAAGTGGGAATCTTTGGGTGATATCACTCTACTTATTACTGATGATGATGCTTTTAACCGACAATTGGTTATTTCACTTTTAGCTAAAATTCCTACAATTCGTTTCTTTGAAGCAGAAGATGGAGTTGAAGCGTTAGCGATATTAGAAAAAAAGCCTGTCGATATGATACTTCTTGATTTACATATGCCTAAAATGGATGGGTATGAGACACTTAAAGTAATTAAAAAAGAGTCTAAATATGATTTGATTCCTACCGTAATCATTACAACCGATGAAGAGGAGATGAAAAAACTCTATCTTTTAGGAGCTGATGACTTTATCTCTAAACCATTTGATTTGAAAGAGTTAGAATCTAGAATCTATACCCTTATTGAGAAAAAAAAGTATCAAAAAAAACAGAATGAACATGCTCTCCCTAAAAGTCAAAATAGTGTGATTGAAGTTCAAGATAAAATAATTAATGGTTCAAATAATAGAACCAAAATTACAAAAAAGTATAAAGATATTTATGCCTTAGACGAGATTGAGATGAGCCAAAAAGAGACATTTTATGTTATGGCAAAAATGTTTTATAGGAAAGAAAATAGGCTGAGTCAACAAGAGCGAATTGCTGTTATGGCAAAAGCTTTATCTCTTCTCATTGGCTATGATAAAAAGATTGCTGAGAGTATCTATTATGCAACCTTCATCAAAGATATTGGTTACATTTTTACAGAAAAAAATGAGTGTCATAAAAATAGTATTATTTCAGGTTATCAACTTTTAAACAGTTCTATTGAAACAGAATTTATTCAAATTTCAAAAAAAATTATGACACAACATAAAGAGCATTATGATGGTACAGGTTTTCCTCAACAGTTAAAAGGGAAAGAGATATACATCTTGGCTTATATTGTTGCAATGGTGGAGAGTTTTGATTTACTTTTAACCGATAAAAAGTATCTACATAATGAGGTGAAGTCTGTTGATGAAATTTATAATTTTTTTAAATCACAAGGTACGCACTATTTCCATCCAAAGATTACCCAACTATTCTTAGAACATTTTAATTATTTTATTGAATTACGAGAAAAAATAATTGAACAAAATTTATAAAAGGAGTATTAGAAAAATATGAAAAGCGTTATTATACATTCCTATTCTATTAAAAATTTAATAGAGAAGATAAATCATCAGATACATAAAAAAATTACACCTACTTTGGCATTTGTTTACACCTCTCCTCGTCATAACATACGAAAATTGGTTGTAGAACTTAATGGTTATCCATTTTTAGTTTTTGGAGCAACAACAGCAGGTGAAATTTTTGCAGATGAAACCCATGGTGTAAAAGAGAAAGAGGAGGGGATTGTTTGTATGTTACTCGATATAAACCCAGAATTTCTCTCCCTTAGACTGTTACAAGTTGAAGATAATAGATATTATGAAGTGGGTCAAGAGGTGAGTCGATGGGCTCAAAATAAATTTTCTAATACAGCCGTTATTACCGTAACTTCTGGGTTAAATTTTGATAATGATGCCTATACTCAAGGGTTAATATCTGACGGTATTGAGTATGCCTTTGGTGGTGCATCAGGGGATGATTTGATTCTCAAAGATACTTTTGTTTTTTCAAAAGACAACTTTTCTACCCATGGGGTTATTGCTTTGGCTTTAAATAAAGATAAAATCAATATTGCAGGGGCAAGAGCCTTTGGTTGGACAGGGATTGGGAAAGAGCGTTTTGTAACCAAAGCAGATAAAAATATAGTTTATGAAATTGAGAATAAACCTGCTATTGAATTTTATAAAAAATATCTCAATATAACCAATGACGATATGCCTCAAGTAGGAATAGAGTATCCCTTAGAAGTAGTAATGCGTAATGGACAAATCGCTTACAGAGCTGTTTTAGAGATAGATGAAGAGAATGGAGCATTGATTTTTGCAGGGCATGTAGAGGAGAAGTCAAGGGTTCGATTATCTTCAGCTAAAGGTAAAGAGATAATCACACATGTTGAAGATAGTATTAGTACAGTGATGAAAGAATCGCTTGATTTTAAACCTGAAGTGGCATTGGTTTTTCCATGTTGTTCACGAAAACAGGTATTGGGAGATATGGCTATTAAGGAGATTGAAGCTGTCTATAATAATGCAAAAACACCTATTATTGGTTTTTATGCTTATGGTGAAATAGGGGCTTTTCCTGGTGGGTATGGATTTCAAAATGAGACCTTTGTAACAGCGTTATTAAGTGAAAAGGAGCAGTAGCTATGTTAGTAGAAGATATAATTAATTCAATTAATGTCATCCCTAATTTTGATGAAAAAGAGATGACCATTAAGCGTATTGAACATTTAAAATATGAGTATAATAAATTAAAGAAAAAGTATAAAAAGGCAAATGAAGACCGATTGACTGTTGCCCATCTTCTTTCCCAAGTTAATGAAGAATTAGAAGAATCATTAAGTAATGAGAAACGATTTATCGCTTCGGTGAGTCATGAATTACGGACACCGTTGACAGCAATTTTGGGTTACAGTGAATTGTTGGATGATACAGCACTGAACAACAAACAAAAAAGATATTTAGACAGTATGGTTCAGAGTTCCAACCATCTTCTCTCTTTGGTGAGTGATTTACTAGATGTGGCAAAGATAGGGGACAATAAGATAGAACTCTCCCCTCGTGAGATTGATTTGGATGATGTCCTTAACGATTGTGCGAACTTAATCCGTTCACGAATTAAAAAAGAGGTTGATTTTATTGTTGATATTCCAATGTTGGAATACAAAGTTAAAGCGGATGATAAAAGGATAAAACAAATTTTCATCAATCTTCTCTCAAATGCAGCAAAGTTTACAAAAAAAGGCTCAATCCGTTTCTATGTTCATTCCTTAGAAGAGGCAGAGAACAATCAACTTAAAGTTGTGGTGAAAGTAGATGATACAGGAGATGGAATCCCTGCTGAAGTCGCAGAAACCCTTTTTGACCCTTTCCAATCAACCGATAAGACACAAGGTACAGGTTTGGGGCTTTATATCTCTCAGCAGATTGCAGTGATGATGGATGGAGAGGTTACCGTTGAATCTAAACCCTCTGTAGGGAGTAGCTTTGAAGTGACCGTGATGGTGGAGCGTTCAACAAAAAAAGAGATTGGTAAAGCCCTTAAAAATGCAAATGTTATGATGTTTTCACCCAAAGATGAGTTTATTGATAAAGTGGCTAAAGAGTTTATGAACTTAAATGTTAATTTTCAAAATCATGATATTCTTCATGGTGATATAACCTCTTCATTGGTGCAGATGATTGCAAGTGGAAAGTTTTATGATGTGGCAATTTTTGATGTAGATATGTTTAAAAACCATACCACCGATATTGCTGGAACACTTAAAGCGATTAGTCCAAATATAAAGTTGATTGCTTTGGCAGGAGAGGACAATGACAAGAACTTTTCTGAGTTTGATATGGTGATTAATAAACCCATCCCCTATCAACGGTTTATAAAATATACCGAAGAGGTTTACAATCAAGAACTTTTTGCAAGTAGTGATGAAGTTGATTACTCGAAGTTAGAGATTTTAATTGTAGAAGATGTCGATTTAAACAGAGAGTATGAGCAAGAGATGTTAAATAACTTCTTCTCAATCACTTGTGATACAGCAGAAAATGGTGCTGTTGCTGTTGAGAAAGCTAAGAGTAAAACCTATGATGCCATTTTAATGGACATGCGTATGCCTGTTATGGATGGACTTGAAGCAACACGGAAAATTCGTGAATTTGATAAAAAAATACCCATTATCTGTATGAGTGCGAATGTTTATAAAGAGGATAAATTAGCAGCTGAAGAATCTGGTATGAATGATTTTATTGAGAAGCCTTTGGAGAGAGCCGATATTGAAAGTAAGCTTTTAAAATTGATTAATAATGAGTTTCAAATAGAGGACAATCTCAAAGTAAAAAAAGAGAATAACAAGAAGAAAAAGAAAATTTTAAACACTGGAGAGGAGATGAGGGAGGTTGCTTTAGGACATCTTAATAGTAATTTTAATGATGCCGTTTCTCATAAACTCTTTAACAAAGCGATTATTGGTATTCGTGAATATGTAGGACGGATAGAGCATAGTGTTACCGAAAAAGACACCAAAGCCTTAGTCGAAGACTTCCATGCCCTTAAAGGGGTTTTGTCAAACATTGGATTAAAGTCTTTAGCAAACAGTGCAGGGGAGTTTCAAAAGACAGCAGAAAAGAGTGATTTTATGGCAATCATAAAAGAGAAAGATAATTTTTTAGAGCGTATAAAAAAACTACTAATAGCATCAGAAAAGGGTGAACGTGGCAAGGTTTAAAGATTTTGATTCAATAACACTTTTAAGTGTTGATGACAATGAGTTCAATCAAGAATTTGTGGTTGCTATCTTTGATGAATATAGCAATATGACAGTGCTTCAGGCAAGTAACGGAAAAGAAGCTCTTGATGTTTTAAAACAAGAGAGTGTTGATATTATTTTACTCGATTTAGTGATGCCTGAAATGGATGGGTTTGAAACCTTAACGTATTTAAAGGGAAATATGGAATATAAGGCAATTCCAGTGGTGGTTGTCACCTCAAAAGAGGATGAAAAACGGACAACTTATCAGATGGGAGCAGATGATTTTATCTCTAAGCCTTATAGCCCTGAAGAGCTAAAACTAAGGGTCTTTAACCATCTCCGTATTAAGAAGTTTTCTGAACTGCTTTATGGTATTAAATATGATGCTAGTGGAGAAAATGTCTCCTCTGAAAATCATCTTTTTCAACTTCAAAAAGCGATAGAGATTGCCATTGGTTCTCAAAAGAAACTTTTGGGGAAGCTTGGTAATATGGCACATGAAAACAGTCACAGAGATGAAAATGCTTCGGAGAGAATGGGTGAGTATGCTAAGATTTTAGCACAACTGTGTGGTTTAAACTCAAAAGAGATTGATAATTTATACTACACCATGTCTATTTATGATGTTGGGTTATTAAGAGTGCCAAAAGAGGAGCGAACAAATGTGAATAGCAAAGCTTTTAAAGAGTACCCAACACTTGGTTTATCTGTGGTGAATGACTTAGAAGAGACCACCTTGCTTAAAATGGCAAAAGAGGTGATTGTTTCCCATCGTGAAAATTGGGATGGGAGTGGTTACCCTCATGGTTTACAAGGTGAAGAGATACCTCTCTATGCAAGAATTGCCTCAATTGTTGATTTTTATGATGAATTAACTGTTCCTCGTGTTTATTCACCTGAAACACATACTTCGTTAGATGCTTTAGATATTATGCGACGGGAAGAGGGGATTAAATTTGATCCTAATATGTTAAAACTCTTTATAGAAAATTTTGAACTTTTTAGAGAGGTTAAAAATAGATTGCTATGAGTATTGAAGTTACTATAAATAAAAAATATAATTTGTCAAAAGATGCTGTTCCTCTCATTGAAAGGGGGCATCATAAAATCTATTGGGTTGGTACAACTTCTGATAAAGCATTGAGAAGTAATATCTATTTGATTAAAGATAAGAATGAGGGGATTATTATAGATTGTGGGAGTAGGGCAGAGTTTCAAGAGACATTAAGACGTATTAAACAGATTATGCCTGTCTCAAATGTAACCAAAATTTTTGCCAATCATCAAGACCCTGATGTGACAGCAGGAATGGTTGACTGGTTAGAGCTTAATCCTGAGATAGAAGTGATTACTTCACCCAATATTAATACTCTAATTCAGCACTATTTACCAGATGAAGAGCAGTATCAATTTCATAATACCGAAAAAAAACCTTTTATGACACTTGCTTCAGGGGCGAAATTAGAGTTTATCCCTTCTCCTTTTATGCACTCTCCTGGGGCTGTTACCCTTTATGATCACTATACTAAAACACTTTTTTCTGGTGATATATGGGCTGCGATTAGTTTAGAATGGAAGTTGATACTTGAAGATGATTTTACAGAACATCAAGAAAATATGGATTTTTTCCATCAAGGGTATATCGCTTCCAATAAAGCAGCAAGAAATTTTTTAGTCAATTTTAAAGAGAAGGAAGTGACCAATATTATGCCCCAGCATGGAAGTATTATAACCCAAGAAAATGTCAATAATGCCTTTAAGTATTTAAAAAATTTAAAATGTGGAATTGACTATTTTAGAGATGTCTCTGATGAAGAGCTTGATTTTATGGAAGATAAATAATCAAAAATAGAGAAAAGTGTTACCACCTTTTCTCTTACCCCTTCACCATAAACAATGCAACCACCAAAAGCAATAAAATCTCAACACTTTCAAGTGTAACCCCTAAAACATCACCATTGATAAATTTTAGTTTTTTTGTAAAAAATATAGAGATAAAAAAACCAAAAATAATACCTATAAAGAGCAGTATAATAAAATAAGGGGTGAGAAATGAACCCATAATCATAAAGAGTACAAAAATTATCATAAGAGACCAATGGTCTAATGCTTCTTTTAGTTGGGTAAGAAATGAAGATTTAAACTCATGTAGTATCAAAAGTGTTAGCAGTGAAAGACGGCTTATAATAACAATAGCAATAAACTCAGCTAAGATATTGTGGGTAAATAGAAGGACAATACCAGCCACTTTAAGGAGTAAAAAACTAACTCCATAAAGTACTCCTACAGCTCCTACAGTCGGTTCTTTTATAATGGTATAGGGATCTTTTCCAGAGTGGGAAGCGTAGATGGCATCAAAGACATCAATAACAGCTTCAGTATGTAAAAAACCATAAAGTAGCATATAAAAAATAGCAGAAACTATCGCTCCATACCAACCTAAATGGCTTAAAATAGAAAAAAGAAAAACTGTTCCTATCCCCAAGACAAGACCAACCACTGGTAAGAAGAGCAACATAACATTTAAAATCTCTTTTTTTGATAAATCATCACTCTCTTTAAAGCTCATGGGCAATATAGAAAAGTATGAAAAGGAAAATTTGATACCTAAGTAGAGGTTTTTCATAAGTGTTTCTCCAAAGTTTTTAGTGCGATACTGTCTTTGACTGCAATCCGAACAAATGTGTCATCTAAAAAGTCAAAGTTGGAACAGTCTCGTATCATGATTTTGTAAGGGATGAGCATTTTTTGAAAAGTAGGTGCATCTATGTTTTTTAGTTTTACCATCACAAAGTTTGCAGAAGAGGGGTAGACTTTTTCTATATAAGGGGAGTTTTCAAGAATTTTTATAAGATATTCCCGATGCTCATCATTAATTTTACGTGATTTTTTAACAAAATTTTCATCGGAGAGAGCTGACTGTAAATAGTGGCTGTCAAACTCTGAAATTTTCCAAAGGGGTTCTTTTTTTTGTAGGGCGAGTATGTTCTTTTCATTGGATAAAATAGTACCAATCCGAATACCAGCTGAACTGTAAAATTTGGTCATTGACTTTAAAATATAGAGTTTATCATAGTTTTCTAAGTAGGGAATTGCTGACTCAAAAGGGGTGAAATCTAAAAAAGATTCATCTATTAAAATGGTACAGTTTTTCTTTATCCACTCTTCCATCAATTGTTTAATATCATAAAACTTTCCATCGGGGGTTGAGGGGTTAACAAAAATTACAAGTGAGTTCTCTTTAACCTCTTGCTCTATATTTTTAAAACGGTCAATAAAATTTAAATAATAGCCATTGAGTTTAGCAGATTTTTTATACTCTAAATAACAAGGGGAATAGAGAGTTACCTCTGTCAAATTCAGTTCTCTAAAGAGTGAATAGATAGCTGTGGTTGCTCCATTAAAAAGCTCTATTTGTGATATTTTTATATTATAAAGTTTAGCGATAGCCTTATATAGCTCATCATAATTTGGATAAGCAGAGATATTTAAAGTATTAAAGTCTATGTTGATTTTTGGTTTGACGAAGTTTATGTTGGAAGAGAGATCAATCACTTCCTCTATGGGGCAGTGAATCTCTTGGGAAAATTGTTTAATATTTCCACCATGTTGATGTGTTGTTTGTTTTTTCATAAAAGAATAATAGCAAATGAAGAGTAAAAAGAGAAGTTTTTTTAAACAATACTTTATATGTTTTAATATTTATATATACTTTTTTATGTTATAATATATTTAATATGATGGAGTCTAAATGAAAAAAATATTTAAAATTTCTAGTTTAGTGGTTATGAGTATGGGGATTGGGATGAGTATAAGTGCTTATGCCATAGAGGAAACAGGTTGTAATATTTTTACTAAAAAAAAATCTCCAACATGTGAAGATAGTAAAATAACTTTTGATATTTTTGATAAAAAAGAAAATAAAAAATTATCTTTAAAAAATGATATTAATATTAGTAATAAAGAAAAGAAAACGACCATTCCTGAGACAAAAAATCTTAAAGATGAGCTAAAGCGTTTGGTTGACACTTTACAAAAACTAAAAAGTGAAAACAGTCAACTTAAAGAGAGTATAAAACAAAAAACAGTTATAGAGAAAAAAAATCTAAGCAAACTAAAAAATGAAAATCTTCAATTAAAAAAGATAATTAAGAAGAAAAGCATTGTTGAAAAAATAAATTTAAAGAAATTGAAAAATGAAAATATTTTTTTAAAAAAGAAGATAAAAAAGTTAACTTTACATCAAAGCCCTAATCCCAATGAAACAGTTTTTCTTGTGAATACTAAAAAGAAAAAGTTTGGAAAAAAAGAGCTTTTAAATTTGGATATGAATGACTATATTGTGGTTACTTTTGCAGAGGGGGAAAGTTTAAAAATTTTGTCACAAAGGTTTTATGGAAATCCCAATAATTATAAGTATATTTCAAAAGCCAATAAGGGAAAGATTGATAAAAATAATCATGTAACAATAGGGACAAAAATAATAATACCTGGATTAAAAGGGCAGTAGAAATATGAAAAAAACTTTATGTTTAATATTGACTATAAACTCACTACTATTTGCAGAATTTACAAGGTTTGATGGTGTAATAATTGATAGTAAAACTGACTTAATGTGGCAAGATAAATATGCTGTTGATGAAGTGTATGGAGATGATGAATTTATCCCAAACATTGAGTACTCTTCATGGTTTGAGTCGATAGAGTATTGTAAGAAATTGACATTGGCAGGGTATAGTGATTGGAGACAACCCACCCTCAAAGAGTTAAATGGTTTGGTTGAACATGATCGAATTTATCCTCAAATTATGATTCACCCAACTTTTCAATTTATCGCAAGTTCGGAGTTAACAGGTTACTGGACAAGTACAGGGAGAAAACATTTTCCAGGACTTGCCATGCGTGTGAATTTTTTTGATGGTAAAGAGTATATTGGTGTTAAAACAGTTAAGTTTTATACACGTTGTGTACGTCAAAAATAAGGAGATATATTGCAAAACCTTTTGGAATCGGAGTTTAGTTAAGGGTTTTTGTAGGGACAATGCCCCCATGCTTGTCCGAACCAAGGGCAACTACTGGGAGATTGTAGAAGAATCTATAAATATTGGCTGTAGGGTACGGCTTTAGCCTACCGACGAAACCAAATTTATAAGAAATGAATCTTTTTAACTCAAAAAATTCAATTTGACGGTAGGCTAAAGCCGTACCCTACGGTTCTTTCACAGCCTTAGGGAGATTACTCCTACAAATTTTCCTATTTTTATAAGAACTCTAGTAAAAACAGTAATAAAAGAGTTATAAAAATATCCAATCTCCATTGAAAAGAGAGTGCTTTCTGAATATCATGAGCTGTTATCTCTTTTTTTCCCTCTCCAAAAGGGGCTTTCTTTTTTATTTTTCCAAAGTAAGAGGTATCACCTCCAAGTTTAACCCCAATAGCTAATGCCATAGCCGAGATGGGGTGTCCAGCATTTGGGCTATCGTGTTTTTTCCCATAAGTATAAAAAGAGAGGAAGGCTTTTTTACTTCCCATTAACAAAGCGATTAACACAGCAGTGATTCTTGCAGGTAGATAGTTGACAATATCATCCAATATGGCAGAGACTTTTCCAAACTTTTCATAACGTTCGTTTCTATAGCCCACCATAGAGTCTAAAGTGTTGATGGCTTTGTAGATAAAAGCCCCCTCTAAACCAAAGAGAAGTAAGTAAAAAAGTGGGGAAATCACCCC
>Ga0256824_10000313_pt1 | contig 18273 bp, 16 predicted proteins | sample CV67metaG_FD_191570 | JGI IMG/M metagenome (GOLD analysis project Ga0256824, IMG submission 191570) | Hydrothermal vent microbial communities from East Pacific Rise, Pacific Ocean - CV67 | ecosystem: Environmental > Aquatic > Marine > Hydrothermal vents | place: Pacific Ocean: East Pacific Rise...
TTAGCTTCTTCAAACACTCCTTCAAGTAAACGTTTATTGGTGATATTTAAAAGTTTCAATTTTGCATCAGGTAGAAATTCACCTATTTGATAAAGATTATATTCACTATGGTCAACTAAAGTAAGAAAAGAAGCTCCAAATTTTTGACACTGTTTAGAGATTTCAGAACCTATGCTTCCTCCTGCCCCTGTAATCAATACTTTTTTACCTTTTATAAAAGATTCTATTGTTTCTAAGTCAAGGTCTTTAGGATGTCGTGCTAAAAGGTCTTCTATAGACAAGTCCTCTAACTTTTCATCTTTATCGCCTAAAATTCTTACTTTTTTAATCTCATTAATACCACAAAGGCTTAATCTATCAGCCAAAAGTTTTAACTCACTTGTAGGTATCTCTTCTGTGATAATGGCTGAGATAATACCCTTCTTAGCAACAACCTCTTCAAGTAATTGATTATCATAAATTTTAATATTGTTAATATACGCATCTGTTGTTTCTGTATCATTTTTATGTGACATGATGGCTACGGGGTAGTATGATACTTCACCTTTAAGTGCACTTTGGATGATTGTACTTGTTTTACTATTGACTCCTATTATCAGTGTAGGTTTTTCTGTCCTAAGAGTAGCACTCTCTCTTGCCATCCTTCTACTGATTCGTAGTGCCCCAATAAAAATAAGGGATAAGAAGAAATCAATAGCAATAACAGAACGAGGGAAAGGCATAAACTGCTCATGAAAAATAACGTAAATAAGTACAAAAATCGTATAGGTCAAGAGATGTGCTTTTATAATATTTTTAGCATCAATAAAACCAAAAAAACGCCAAACTATAAAATAGTTTTTAAAAAGAAAAAGAAAAAATACTTTTAAAATAGAAACTAAAATAAATGCCTTCCAAAATACAGAAAAGAATGTTTCGGGGATATGAAAATTAAAACGTAAGGCATAAGACAGATAAAAAGTAGCCAATGAGAGGATAATATCTAAGACAATAAAAAAGAACATTCTTTTAAATGCTGTTGGACGAAATAGATTTTTCACAATAGTACTCTTTTTATAAGTGTACATACTCGCATAACATCTTCATCTGTCATACTTGAGCCACTAGGTAAGCAGATACCTGTCTCAAATAATCTCTGGCTTGTACCATCTTCAATCACCATTGCATCTTTAAACAGTGGTTGCATATGCATCGGTTTCCACAGAGGACGACTTTCAATATTTTCATTTTCAAGTGCATCCATAATATCTTGTGGATTTGTTTTTTTTAAGCAAAGTGTTGTCAACCAACGATTTCCTCTACTTCCAGATATCTCAGGCATAAAAATAATCTCTTCTATAGAAGATAGTTCTTTTTGATAGCATTTAAAAATTTCTCTTCTTCTATTCACTCTCTTATCGAGTACTTCCATCTGTGCCACACCAATGGCGGCAAGTACATTGGACATACGATAGTTATAGCCTACTTCCGTATGTTCATAATGCAGAAAATCTTCTTTGGCTTGGGTGGAGAGGAACTTGGATTTTTCAATCCAATCTTCATTGTTACTCACGAGCATCCCCCCACCAGAAGTTGTGAGTATCTTGTTACCATTGAATGAGTAGACAGACATATCTCCAAAGGAACCACTCTGCTTATCTTTATAGCTTGCACCTAACGACTCTGCTGCATCTTCTATCAGGTAGATACCTTCCTCTTTACAGATTTCTACTATCTCCTCTAGCTTACACACTTGTCCATACAAGTGTGTAATAATAAGTGCTTTAGGTTTTATAGGTGCCTCTTTTATTGCTTGACTAAGTAGCTCAGGAGATATATTCCAGCTCTCATCACTGTCTACAAAAATAGGTTTTGCATTTTGGTAAAGAATAGCATTCACAGAACCAATAAACGTAAAACTTGATGCCAAGACATAATCACCAGCCCCTACTCCAAGTACTCTTAATGCTAAATGTAACCCTGCCGTAGCACTTGAAAGAGCTAATGCATGATTGACACCTATATACTGTCTAAGATTTTCTTCGAAACGATTAACAAATGCACCAAGTGGTGCAATATAATTACTTTCAAATACTTCTGCAATGTAGTGTTGTTCTTTGCCACTCATATGTGGGGGAGAGAGAAATATTCTATCCATTTTAGCTACCCTGTAATTGTTTTAATAATATAGATTATATCTTTTTTTAGTGACCATTCATTCACATAGTTTTTATTGATTTTTATTTTATCTGTCCAAATAACATCTCTATTGTACTTTTCGGGATTATTTTGTTGTGCAAGTATAGATTCCTCATCTCTGTATTTTAATGAAGCAGGACCTGTTATACCTGGTCTTACACTCAAGACTATTCTATCTTCACCCTCCAATATATCTGCATATCCTCTAACATCAGGACGAGGGCCTACAAAACTCATACTTCCAAAAAGTACATTAAAAAGCTGAGGCAGTTCATCTATTTTTGTTTTACGAAAAAAAGCACCACTTTTACTAACACGTACATCCCCACTTTTCGTGACTGTAGTATCTATCCCACTAACCCTGTTCATTGTCTTTATTTTAAAAACTAAAAAAGGCTTGGCACCTTGACCTATGCGTTCTTGCATAAATAGGCCATTACTTCTTGTCTCAAACGTTGCCACTATCCAAGCCAACATCATTACCCACCATGTCATACCTATACCTATCACAGATAAAACTATATCAAACACTCGTTTTTCTATTTTATCTGTAGTACTTAGCATTATTTTTTAAGTTTATAAATTTTACTATAAGGTGAAGACACCACCAATTCAAAAAGATTTTTATCATATTTTTCTAACATAAACATCTGGACATACGTTGAATTAAATGTTTCTATATCCATAACAATAAACTGTCCATAACTTTTCATATAGACGATAGCATACTCTCCATCTGCATGATAAAGTTGAGATTGTAGATTGGTCTTACCTGCCGTTGTATTTTGTGTAACAATAAAATACTTTACCAACTTTTTGGCTTTTCCAATAGTTACCTCTCCTTTTTTAGCATCAAAAACAATACCATTACGTAAAGTCATCACACCATTTGCGTTCCCCATTACACTTGTAGGGTAGAAGGACATTTTTCTATCTGGTTTTCCTGTTAATAAATCTAAGTTACCAAAGACTGCTACCGTAGGGAATATTCTCAGCATGCGATATGGCAAATATAAATAAATATCTCTTGTTTTTTTAGGTAAATCATAACTTCCATTTTCTAATTCTGCCAACAACATATTAGGATTTACTTGGTCTTTTTGTTTATTTTTAAATATTATATTTGTGACTGTTTCATAATTTGAGCTCTCATAACTTTCAACAGCAAGACGACTCAGGTTCGCTGCTAGTTCAGGAGAAGAAGTCTGCATAATTTTTGAAATAATAAAATTGTCATTGTGGTGTTTGGCACCATCTATGAGTGTTGACGTGTCAGAGTAAAACCAAATTGGGTAACCATAGTCCCACCATGTCAATGTATAATCTTTCGAATCTGCAATTTTATTAAGCGCCTGCAGGTCTTGTACTTCTATCTTATTTAATACCGTTGGTACCTTATACCCTATAATGTGGATAATATTTGGATATATCGCAAAAAGAGAAAGTCCTACAAAAATACTATATACTGCTCTTTTATTCTTAATATATAAAGAAATAATATAGAAAAAATATACCAAAGAAAATGCCGCAACAGGTACTGCATATACTGTAAACCTCAAGCCTGCCCAGTGTGCAAATACACCCACCCCTATCAAAGGCAATGCCAATATAAAGGGCTTATGTTTTATCACTAGTAATATATATCCAACCAAAGCCAAAAGAAGTGATAATGGGCTTCCAATAATTCTATTGGATACCGTTTCCCAAGATATCTTACCTGCCTCTCTTACTGTTTGGATAACCTGATAAAAGTTTAATCCGCTCTCTTCTACACCTCTATTTAAATAAATACTCACTTTACTTAATATAAGCCCAAATACATTCCCAAAGAAAAGAAATACAACGATAGCAGCCAAAGAAAGGTAAAAAAATCTCTTCATATCTAATTTATTTTTGGCTTGTTCTAAAAAAATAAAAATGGCTATTATTAGTAGTGCTTTAATCCAAATAGGGATTGCCCAAAGAGCGATGGAAGCAACAATAATGAATAAATAACTGTTTTTTTCTTCTCTTTGAAGGACAAGTTGGTATATCGTCCATAGTATAAATATAGCATAGATAAGGCTTAATCCTTGTGGATAGAAAAATGGATACAAAAGTAAAGAAAAGGCTAACCAAAGTACATGACTATCCTTTTTTTCGTAAATAGTTAACAAAAAGAAATATAAGGTAGTAAACTGTAATACTACAGAAAACATATCCGTATCATAATAACCAATCATAGTCCTATTATAATAACTCCATACTATAGAACCAAGAAGCGCTGCAAAAAAACCTACCCATGGTAGCTTAATAAGCTTTCCTACCAATATCAATGGTATCACAACTAGCCCAGAAATAATTGCAGGTAAATATAAGATAGTCGTTTCTATTGACATCGGTGTATACTTTGCAAGAAAATAACTTACATAGACAAATCCTGGGTAACTATCTATAGCTATGTGAACTCTAGGATTATCCACATGCATACCACTTAAAAGGTACTCTACAGCCGAAGCAAAAAAATACCCATCATTTGTATTTATCATTATTTGATCATTCCAAATAAAGTTTGGGTTATCCTTAAATTGCCATACCCATATAAGTCTTATGCCAAAACTAAATACATAGGCAATGAGCATTAAAATACTAATTTCTCTCCATCCCAAGTTGTTTTCTTTAAACATATTATTCCTCAATTATCTTAATTAATTTTTTAGCCAACATCATATAGTTATGATGGGTATTGACAAAATTATATCCATTTTGTCCTAATTCTTTTCGTTTCTCTTTTGGCAAGGATTTAAGCTCTAGGACTGCGTCTTTTAACTTTTGAATGTTATTTAAAGGTACACTTATCCCACATCCTGATTCTTCTACTAAATTATTGCCTGCCTCTATCGCCCATATTATAGGTTTTTTAGCATACATATAGTCAAAAACCTTATTAGGTGAGACCCCAAACTTAAAAAGTTTTTCAGGCAATAAAGAGATAAACGACACATCTATTTCTTCTAAGAAACTTTTAACCATCTCTTTTTTTATAGGTTCGAAAAAAGTCACATTATCTAAGCTAAGATCTTTTAGTTTATCTTGAAGTTTTTGCTTCTCCCCTCCTTGCCCCAGTATTATAAAGTGAATATCAGGATACTCTCTCAATTCACTAGCTACTTCAATCATATATTCTAAATTATTAGCAATACCTACTGTTCCCGCATAGGCAATAATAAATTTATTTTTGGGTATTTTTTCTAAAATATTTGGAGAAAGAGGAATTGGTTTTACTTTTTCAATCTCAATTCCGTTTGGGAGATAAACAAACTTTTCATAGTCCATTCCTTGTTTTACAAAATGTTCTTTTGCTGTGGGTAGCAATGAGATTACCTTATCTGCATTTTTATAGGCAAACTTTTCATAATGCTCCATAAGTTTGATGAGAGGATGAGAAGGAGTGAGTCCAGACATTTCGGTAAGTGTCAATGGCCAAATATCCCTCACTTCAAAAAGGAACTTAGTATGAAAAGTTTTTGCCCATTTGTTGGCTATTTTGACGGGGAATAATGAAGGGGATGAAAGCAAAATATACGAAGGTTTAATCATATTAAGCGACCTTAACTTCCATGAAAAATAGAACATATTCCAAATCCGACCTATAGACTTAGAAGAGCCATATTTTGGTAACTTTACCCAAATATAGTCTATGCCATCTATAGTTTCTTCTTTGAAGTCTTTATTCACACTAGGTGGGGTAGTAAAAAGGTGGGAATAGGAACCTGTAATCAAAGTTACTTTATATCCCAACTTTATCAAATTTTTTGCAAGAAAATAATGCCTATACTCCATTCCGTGCTGAGGAGATCCTATATATTGATTGATAATGGTTATGTGTTTATGTTTCATGAACTATCCTCTTTGCAGGGGTGCCTCCTACAACTGCATCAGTCGGGACACTCGTATTGACCAAAGAGCCTGCTGCAACAATGGCATTCTCTCCTATGGTAATGCCTTCTCTACCCGAAAGCACATTACATCTCATACCAAGGTAAGCTCCCTTTTTTATAACGATAGTTGTATGCCCTTGTCCTATGCCATGACAAGCAAAATAGCATCCATAAGAAATAACAACGCCATCTTCTATAATTGTTTGTGCTATGGCAACATCATCCATGTAACACTTCATCCCTATAAAGACATTCTTTCCTATCTTAAATCCAATTAATCTATATAAAAATACTCTCAAATTACTAAAAGGCGTATTGGGAATAATAACAACATTCATATACTTTCGTACAGGCTTCCACAATATAGTTCCCAATGAGTAGTTGGCATAATATGGTGGCTTTTTTTTCAATATTTTTTTATAAAACTGTTCTGCTAAATACATATCACTACTTTATTAATCGTTCGACAATGATTTTACTCGCTTGTCCCGTTCCATACAAGTCTATATTAAAGTCACTGTTAAACTGTTGATTCATATATGTTGATATTATTTTTTCTTTATTCGCACCAACGAGTACATTAAACCCATTATCAACTAACTCTATCCACTCTGTTTCATCTCTTAACGTTATGCAAGGCTTTTCAAAAAAGAATGCCTCTTTTTGCAAGCCACCACTATCGGTCATGATTAAATCACAATGATCTATCAACCAAACCATTTCAAGATAGCCAACAGGCTCTATAATTATTAAATTTTGAATATTTAATTTTAACTTTTCAATATTTTTTTTGGTTCTAGGATGTAGAGGTAAAATAACTTGTCTCTCTTTACCTATCTCTTGAAGTGCTTCAAATATAGCTCTAAGTCTCTTTTCGTTATCAGTATTTTCTGCTCTATGAATAGTACAGAGTAGAAAATCATCTTCAATTTTATACAAAGGTTTTTGAGCCAATTTTTTATAAAAAAGCGCTCCATCTTGCATAACATCTCCACTCTTTACAACTCTGCAATCAAAATTATCAAACCCCTCTTTTTCAAGATTTTTAATAGCTGTAGCAGTTGGACAAAAAACTATACTGCTTATTCTATCTGTTAATATCCGATTTATCTCTTCAGGCATTTTCATATTAAAGCTTCTAAGTCCTGCTTCAATATGGGCTAATTTAATGTGAAGTTTACTAGCTACTATTGCTCCTGCTAATGTTGAGTTAGTATCTCCATAAACCATAATCCAATCAGGATTTTCCTTTAAAGCTACCTCCTCTATCTTCTCTATCATCTGACCCGTCATTGCCCCATGACTTTTGCCACCAATACCTAAAAAATAGTTAGGTTTAGGTATCTGCATCTCTTCAAAAAATATATCGCTCATATTTGCATCATAGTGCTGACCTGTATGAACTATGATCTCTTCTATCTCTTTATATTTAGCAATCTCTCTACTTACTGTTCCTGCCTTTATAAATTGAGGTCTAGCACCCAAAATTGTTACTATTTTCATCAATTTAGCTCCTTATATAAACCTATTAATTTTTGACTCTCTTTGTCCCAATTATATTCATCTTGTGATAATCTCCTATTCAACTCTTCCATCTTTTGCATTAGTTCTTTATTTTCTAATAATTCTCTAACTCTATTAGCTATCTCTTTTGGATTTGATGGGTCAACATAGAGTGAACCATTTCCGAAAGTCTCTCTCCAATATGTGAAATCTGACATAATCATAGGTTTACCACAAGCCATATATTCAAATGGTTTAGTGGCTAATGTATTAATATGATTTGGCTCTTCTAAAAAAGTAATAATACCAATATCAGCCATATTAATATAATCAAATACCTCATATGCTTCAACTAAACCAAAATATCTAACATTTTTACATCCATTCTCTATTTTTGCTATTAAATCTTTCTCTATTGCAAATCCCAAAAGCCATAACTCATACTCATCCAACTCTTCAAAAGCCTCTATAAGTTCATGTGTCCCTCTTAGAGAGTGCATTCCGCCTACATAGATAATAGATGGTTTTGTTTTTGTTATTTTAATACCACTAGATTTTGAAAAATCAGGTAGAATTGGAAAATTTCTTAAAGTTATTATGTTTTTATGTTTAAATCTTTTAGTAATATCTGGTCTTGCTGTGACAATTACATCAAAAAATTTTACTGCTACCCTCTCAAAGGTATCAAAAACTTTTGCCAATATTTTTCTCTTTAATTTTGATTTGATATATGGTTTAGATAGAATTGAAGCAGGATTATTCTCATGAATATCATAGATAACTTTTTTGCCAAGCATCTTCAGATATAATCCTGTAAAAATAAGCTCTGGGTCATGAAAATGATAAATATCTGCATCTACCTCTTTGCAAACTCTTATCATATCAGTCAAAGAGGTCTTTAATATTCTCTTTAATCGCCCCTCTGATTTAGGATAGCCAACAATAGTTATCCCATCACTATTTTTACTCTCTGCCCCTGCTACAATAAATGTTATATCATATCCCTGATTAGCTAGTGTTGTACACTCTTTATAAAAAATTCTATTATCATTTGGTCTATGAACAGTTGTTATGTGTGCTATTTTCAAAAATAATTCCTTAGTAACTCTTGGCTATTAAATGTCTTGTAGTTTTTGACAAGATACTCAAAGTTTCTTAAGGATGTTTGATTTATTGTTTTGGGATGCATTACATAAGATAAAATCTCTCTATCTTTTATCTTATTGAGCGATTTTTTAAACATATAAGAGGATTGATTCTCTATAGTAGCTTTTCTGAGATTTTTACTAAAAACTCTCTTTAATATATTTTGACTAACTCCTAAACTTGACAAGCCTCTTCCATCTCCAAAACAGTGCTCTTTGTTAAATTTATTGATAATATTATTAATAAGCAAATCAATACCATTCATCTCAAATGTAGTTACAGGTATCTCTAGAAATGAGCCTTGTTCACTCTCTATTGTCACATCATCTTCAAACCGATAAAACTCTTTTGGAGGAACACTCAAAAAGTTATAGTAGTGCATAGGTAACTCATCTTGTGCAAATCCTCTTAGAACTGACATATCTATTTTGATACCATTTTTAATAAATGCTTTTTTGAGTGGTCCAAATGGAGTAATTGACCATCCACCAGCTCTGAAAGCTATAGGTTTAACCCCTGTAATAGATGCCAAAAACTCATTTGATTCTCTAAATAGCTCAATTATCTCTTTACTTTCCAAAGAGTGTAATCTATAATGTTCAAATGAGTTAAACTCCCACTCATTATCTTTGGGAACGGCATCAATCCATTGCGGATGAAGATGAAGTTCCACACTAGAACCTATATCTATTATCTCCTGTAGTTGCTTGATTATTTTTTCTAAATCAGGATGATTAAATCTTTTTAGAGCCAAGAGATAGGTAGTATCTACAAAAAATATTGCTTTTGCATTATGTTTTTTAAGAAGTTTTATAATCTCATAGGTTGGTTTTAGTATAGAGTTTTGAGCTGTTCCACTCTTTGCTCCCAAAAAAAGCTCATAATCAAAGGTTAAAATCACTTTTGGCATCTTGATAACTCCTGCTCTATTGCATCACCTAGATACTCTATTGATTTTAATCTAAATCTAACTTTTTGAATCATCTCTATTGCTCCTACTTTTATAGGTTTAGACTCATATTTCCACAAGTAACCTCTTTTTAATTCTCCTCCAAATCTACTTTTAAATCTCTGAATTCCCTCTAGTTTTGAACCCTTTTCTACATTAGGTCTTGCCCCCATAAAATCATACTTGGTAACACCTAGTTTTTTTAACTCCAACATCGCATAGTAGTGCATATAGTTCAGACTTCCCGTATAGGGTCTAACAATGCTACCACCATATAGATAATACACTCCATTACGGTTAAATGGTAAAATAGCACACCCTTGAACTATATCATCCTTTTTAGCAATATAAAATTTACTAAATGGTTTTAATCTCTCTAAATCCTCTTTTGAGGGGTAAGCTCTATTTTGTCTTGACATAGTCTCTTTTAGATTCTCAAAAACAGTATCTATATCCCCCTCCTCTATAACTACACCATCTCTTATCGCTTTTCTAATAACATTTCTATGTTTTGAGTGCATCTTTTTGAGTATTTCATCTTCATTTTGAGTTAAATATACAATATAACTACCCCACTCAATATATTTTGAGGTTTTAGGTTTCTTAGAAAAAACCGCATTAGCTAATGGTTGTGCTATTAGATCTACATCTAACTCTTTTGATTTAACTACTACCTCATCTAAAAAAAGCTCTTCATTATCCTCTTTTATCACTATAGTATTGGTGGTAAATACCAACTTAGAAAATATTGCTCTCTTATCTATATAAAATGGGAGAACAGATGATTCACTTATAAACCAACCATAGTTATCTGACTTGGTCTGAAGAAACTCTTCTGTTGCAAATATTGGCAGATACTCTTTGAAGTTATCACTGTTTTTTACTATTTTAATACTCAAACTCTTTAACCTTTACTCAAATGATAATTAATTTCTTGTACTAAATTTTGCATAAACCAGCTATCTTTATCTTTAATAATATTTGCTCTTATAGTTTTGAGATAGTTTGGATTTAAAAAGCTTCTCATTGCTCTTACTAATTCCTCTATATCATCATACCTATGTGCTTTACCATAACCAAAAGTGTTAATAATATCTTTACCATCTCCATCGGGCAAAGCACCAAGTATCGGTAGTTCGAGATTGATATATTCATATATTTTAGATGGTACACAAGCACCAAGATAATCACCTGTTAAACTTACAAACCCTACATCTATATTTTTACTCATAAACTCTAAAAACTGATTATGAGGTAAAAAATCTATAAATTTTATATTTTTATCATTTAACTCTCTTATTTCTAATAATTTTCTGTTGGTATTTATATTACCAATAAAATATATCTCGATATTTGAACTGTTTAACTTTTTATATATCTCATATAAAATTTCTGGCTCTTGTAAATTGCCCATATTTCCAACATAAGCAATTCTTAGTTTAGTGAAATTCTCTTTGGTATAACTATTTAAATCTACTTTATCTATATAACCAAAATAGTTATTAATAATCTTATCTTTAAAATTTGGATATTTATTTTGTAGGGACTGTTGATTTGTTTTAGATGAGGTTATAATTAAGTCACTATTTTTTAGATATTTCTTTTCTTGTTTTTCTCGGCTAACATGAAACTTTTTATCAAGTTTTAAACTATTAACTAAACTATATGCAATAGGGTCATGAAAATTTACTACAAATTTACAATTAATCTCTTTTTTCAACAAGGAGGCTAATTTTATCATTCCAAGCTCTCCACCACTAGTTGCAAAAATTATATCATCTCTGTTTATTTTCTCTTTTAAATATTCAAATGCAACATCTATCCACTTATCCAAATAATCTTCATAAAATCCTACTCGTTCAAGATATAGTGAGACTCGAAGATTATAAGTTTGAGGAATTAAGATCATATTATCATCTATTATAAAATCCGTTGAACCATAATTTGGTACAACCACAGTTATATCATAATCTAACTCTTTAAAAAAATCAACTTGCCCTTTTCTGAGAATAGGACCTCCACCTTTTTGATAAGGATAATATGAACGAGTCAAGTACCAAAATTTCATCAATTTATCCACTCTTTTTTAATTTTGAATTCATAATATAGGGAAATTGTAAATATACCAAACATACCAACAACAAAAGCATACATAGAAGCAAACTCTATCTCAAATAAATCTAAAATACGATATAAAACTACAAAAAATAGAACTCCTCCAAGTTTTATAATAAGATTTGCTTTATAATTTCCCACTGCTTTTATAACCGATTCCGAAAAGTTTTGATACATTACAAAAGGCAATGCTACAATAAGAATATTTATCATCTTGTAACTATCTATATACTCCAATGGGAATATATAAGATATGACTAATTTGGATAACAACCAACAAGAGACTACCAAAACAGTACCAAATAGAAGTAATAATTTGATAAATTTACTACGAATATTATCTAATGCCTTATATCTTTTATTTGCTATCAAAGAGGAAAATTCAGGAAACATAAACCTACCAAGGGGCCATGAGAAAACAGATACCAAAGCAAAATAAATACTTCTAGCTACTACTTGAAAATCTCCTAACTCTTTAATGTTCCCACTGTTTAACATCACATAAACAGGTGCAAAAAGAAGTAAACCATAGATAAAATAGTTTGAACTAGCCAAAGCTGTTAAACGAATAAATTTACTGTTTGTATCATCTTCAAAATTGGGCAATTTAAATCCAATTAACTGAAAAAAACTATATTTTGGAAGATATTGCTTCTGTTTGTAAATTAAAAAAGCCAAAATTGAAAAATTTGACAAAATAGAAGCATAGATAAGGGTCTTATAATTAGCATCTAAACTCATAAAAATATATAACAGAACTATAGAACCTATCCAAAAAATTGTCCTCAATATATCTTGAGCCGAGATAAGTTTATAATGTTTTGTAACTAAAAATATATAACCATAATAAGAGACTACATTCATTGATATAAATAACAGAGAGATATACCACCAAGAGAAGTCAAAGTTTTCTATTTTTTGAGGTAAGTAAAGTTCAGTTACAAGTGGTAGTAATACCAAAGCTATAATAATAACTATCCACATTAAAAATAGAGTAAATAGTTTCATAACTTTAAGTGGCTCTTTGGTTTGACTATATAGAGTGGTTAAAGCATCTTTATAGCCAACAAAAAATCTAAGAATCAATGAAAAGACATCTGTAATAGTATAATAGATAATCAAACTCTCTTTGGGAAACTCTTTTGCTAAATAGATTTTAAAAGCAAAATTTAATATCATAATAATAAGCGTTGTTGATGAGTTTAAGAGTATCGAAAATTTAAGCATAAATCTCTCTAAGTACTAGATTTAGGGTATCATCTATATTGTCATTTTTTATAAAAATAGCATTGGGATACATCTCTTCTCTATTTTTATTGAGGTTTTCTATATACTCTCTTGTAACCTCTTGTTTTCGACTCAGTATTACATCTGCTGTATTCCAAAAAACTATAAATTTCGTAGGCTTAGGATAAAAAGTAAAGAAAAACCTGTTAAATAGATTTATAACCTCTATTGTACTTGCTGTTTTTGAATAATGGTGATACCTATCACAAATAATAAATCCATACCGTTTTGCTAATTTTTTTGCATTAAATGCCCTATGTATCTTTTCGATATACTGCCCCATTAGAGAAACTAGCTTCAATAAAATATGTTTGTTCTCTTTTCTATAAAATTTCTCATATTTAAATCTTCTCTCTCCCATATATAGAGAAGGTCTCTCTAACTCTTTTGATAAAATCTCTATAATAGTCGTTTTTCCTGCCCCATCTACTCCATCTATTGCTATAACTTTTCCACTTTTTATCCTAAATATCAGTTTTATTTTTAGATATATAAAATAGAATAGATATTTTACTTTTAAATATTTAATCATACTTTTTTTATCAATAGAAATCACTTTTATAAAAGTCTCAAAATCTATATTTTGTTTAAATGGATTTTTTGTTAATTTATCCAAATAAAAACTATTTTTTACTATCTCTTCTCTATTTTTATAAAAGAAATCTCTATATTTGTTCTCTTTTGCTCGTAAAAGCATCATATATCTAAGAGTTTTCATAGCAACTTGATTTTTATTAGGATATTTAAAATACTCCTCTTCAAAATCTTTTTTTATATCTATATCATAAAAAAATTGTTTAAGATATTTCGTGTTAATCTCTACATCTACATCTACTATCTTACTATTTATAAACTTTTTAAAATTCATCTTTTTACTATCTCGACCTGTACAGACAAATCCTTCACTAACTAAAAAACTATAAACCTCTTCCTCTTTTGATTTATCTATAAGCCCAAAATCTATATCACTATCATCCCTCAAAAGATTACAGCCTAAAAGATTTAAACTATCAATTAAATCTTGTTTTTTACTTAAATAACTCAACTCTTGCTCCATTTACACTAAAAAAATATCTCTTTGTTTTATCTGAAACTTTTATAATATTATCTTTATCAGAAGGGGAAAAATTATCGTTAATAAACTTTTTTAACCTCTTATAGTCATTATCAAAAAATTTAGAATATTTATACTCTAATTTAGCAAAAAGATAGTATATATCATAATAGAATTGCTCCTCTTTTGATAGATAATCACTAAATATCATCTCAAAATCTATAAGTATAATCTTGTTCTCACGTGATATTAAAATATTCTCTATATGAAAATCTCCATGAGAAATACAACTATTTTTTAATAGAAAAATCGCTTCTTTTAAAAAAATATAAAAATCTTCACTACCTATGTAACTATTTAACGGTTTAGAATCTATAAAAGGAAAAATAATCGAATTATTTATAATTTTTACATCTTGTTTATTTAACTTCTCAAAAATATTTTTTTCATATAAAAATCGCTCTTTATAGTCTAAAAATTGATATATGGGTTCTACTTTTTTAAAATCATCTTTAAAATACTCAAATCTTGATTGGTTATTTACTTTTAAAACAATATTCTGATTTGCTTTTATCACATAAGTATCACAAAACCCCTGTCCACTCTTTTGAGCATTTTTAATATTTCTCATGCCCAGTTTTTGCAATATACCCCTATGTAACAAACCTATTTTTAGTAGAATAAAATATTTTTTGTCTATAGTTTTTTTTATAAATAATCTAATATTTGACTTTGTCTTTCTTAAAAAAAACAGTACACTATTGGGCATGTATTTATTAAAATAATCCCACTCTTTGATAGGAGTTTTCCAATTTTTACCATATTGATGTTTCAAATATCTTTTGACATTAAACGGTACATAAAAATATTTATCTAAAAACTCAATACTATCTAATCTATCCAAAAACTCTTGTGGCATTTTATTTTCATAAAAATCATTATAAATATAATAGTCATCTTTTTTACTGAAAAGACCTATATCAATAATGATGTTTTTATAAACTATTGTTATTGACTCCTCTTTTAGTGATACTTTGGAAACTCGAAAATCAAACTTCTCTTTTAGTATTACTATAGATTGAATCAGTTTTGCTGTATCTATCTGATAAATACCTATATCAATATCAACATCATCTTCTATAAATTTTTTGTCCCTAACAGCACCCAAACAAGTACCAAAAATAAGAAAAAATCTTAAATCATTTTTTTTAAAAACTTCATAAATACATAATAGCCCCTCTTTTGCTATATTTATATCAAAAAAAGCTCTCTTTGGTAGGGTTCTATCCACATCTATATCATAAATAAAATTTCCAAATTTACTCTTTGTCATATAAGTATCTTTAGTTTTTAAAAAAGTTTCTATCATTTACTATCCAAATTTTTTGCTTTTTTATATCCTACCAAAGCTCTTTTTATCCAACTAGCATTAAAAAATAGAGAGTGAATCAATAATGCCCAAAAGATTGTATCTATACCAAAATTCTCTAGAAAATAGACATAACTCAATGCACCCCAAAGTAGAAATTCATTTCTCCATCTCATAGCAGTAAATAGAAAATTTTTGAAACCTTTTTTAAAACCAACTCCAAATATTGCAGGAAATGCTTCACTATCATGGTCTATATTATGCAAAGTACCATGATTACATATTTTTTCACTCTCAAAAGTAGCCAAATAGGCACTACTTAAACTATGAGCAATTGTTATAGAGATAAACAACCATATATAGATATAGCTTCCTGTCATACTATATGCTCCATAAGCAATGGCAAATCCAAATAGCCCATAAGAACTAGAGAACATATCATCAAAAAGATACTCCATATATGCACCAATTTTACTTGTCTGTCCTTTATATCTTGAGTACATACCATCGACTGTATCAAGCACTTCATGAACCTGAAAAAAAATAAATCCACCTACAAAACCAAAAAGTGTTCCTTGTGCAAAGAGAATTAATGAGATAACATTCAATATCATTCGAAAAAAAGTTATTTGATTTGCTGTTATTTTAGTATTCCATAATAGTCTAACTATTTCTAATCCCAAAGGTCTATGGATATAACTAGCTATAACATCCTCTTGTCTAAATTTTTTTCGTTTTGGCTTATTATTTTTCAATTAAATACCTTTTAAATAATTTTAAAAACTCTTCCATATCTCTATAGTCAATTTCACCAATATTAGCTACTCTAAAAGTATTAAAATCAGCTACTTTTCCAGGATAAATAGTAAATCCTTTATCAAAAAAATAGTCATGCATAGCATCAAAATTAACTCCATCAGGAATAAATATAGATATTATAATCTTTGAGTGATACTTATCCTCAACCAAATATTTAAGATTCATCTCTTTTAGTGTTTTAGTTAATATCTCCCATGATTTGGAGTAACGATTATATCGTTCTTCTACTCCTTCATCATTGGTCTCTATAATAGCTTGTTTTAAGGCATATAGAGTTTGAACTGGTGGAGTAAACCTCATTTGATGTGTTTTCATAAAATTCTCATACTGTGCATATAGATTGAGATAGAAATTTCTAGGTTTAATCTCTTTAACTTTTTTTATATCATTTTTGTTTGCAATAACAAATCCAACACCTGCCATACCTTGAATATTTTTATTTGAACTTGCCATGAGATAAGAGATATTCTGTGATTTCATGTCAATTGGAATTGCAGAGTATGAACTCATAGCATCTACAATAAGCTCTAAATCATACTTTTTAGCCAATGCACCCAAGTCATCAAGGTTATTAAGAAGACCTGTTGTTGTTTCATTATGAATCACTGCCAAGTGTGAAAGATTGGTTTCTGCTTTGATTGCATTTTCTAAAGCTTCTAAATCTATAGGCTCTATAGGTGAGCTTTCAAACTCTACAAAGTTCATATCATACACCCCAGCTATTTGACACATACGTTTACCGTAAGCTCCATTGTTTACTATGAGTACTGTTTTGTCATGAGGTACTACAGAACTAAGTGTCGCTTCTACTACAGCTGTTCCACTTCCTCCAAAGAGAATGGTTACATACTCCTCTTGGTTAGCAACTATAGCAGTAAGCTCATTTGAAACCCACTCCATAAGGTCACCAAACTCATACTCACGTGGGCAGATGTCATCTACCACTTGTGCCATTTTTACCGAGTATGTGGTAGTGGCAGGTCCAGGGTTTAGAAGAACTTTTCTACTCATGGTTTGAGAGAGTGCTTTTACTACATTGTGACGAATATCTGTACTACTTATCCCTTGGGTTCTTGGGAAAATAAGAAGTTTATCTTTTTCAATAAGGTTAGAGTTATCATCTCCATGAACAAGCAGGTCAATGTTATGTTCTACTAAAGTTACATCAGTGAGTAACCAAGGAACAGCCACCACTTCAGAGACATATTTAATAGACTCTAAAATCTCTTTTCTCTGTTCAAAGGTTAGCTCAGGAGTATACCCTTTTTTAGTCACTATCTCTTCATCTGTTGTAAGACCTACAATAACATCTCCATGTTCAGAAGCTTTTTTAAGTAGTCTTGTGTGCCCATGATGAATAAGTGTAGCCGACATATCAACCATGATTCTTTGTATTCTATTTGACATATTACATCTTCTCCATAATAACATTAAATCTCAATTTAGAATTAGAATACTCTTTAAAAGTCTGATCAAAAATATCTATTTTTTGATACAATTCATCCACATATTCTAGCCAGTTCTTTACAGTAAAACTACCTGCTCCACTATCAAAACCATCTGCTTTTATTAACATCTCTAAAACAATATTATTAATACGTTCGTCTTTATTCCAAATATGTTTCCATTTATCCATTACTCTTCCTATCTAAACTGATTTACAGAGACTACGTTAAGTGGTGGTCTTGGTGTTTCATCATCAACACCACATTTCACACAAAGAAATTTTAGACCTTTGTTTGTAGTCATCTCTTGGAGTGTGCTTGAAAACTCACCTAAATCTTCAATCACCATATCAATGGTTTCTAAACCTGAACTCTTTGCAATATTAATGTAATTTACATGAGACTGGTAGGTGTTCTGTCCACCTGTTGATTTGTTTGATTCATTATCAAAAAGTATGTAGGTTAAGTCTATGTTCTCATAACGTCCT
>Ga0256824_10000314_pt1 | contig 18265 bp, 12 predicted proteins | sample CV67metaG_FD_191570 | JGI IMG/M metagenome (GOLD analysis project Ga0256824, IMG submission 191570) | Hydrothermal vent microbial communities from East Pacific Rise, Pacific Ocean - CV67 | ecosystem: Environmental > Aquatic > Marine > Hydrothermal vents | place: Pacific Ocean: East Pacific Rise...
ATGGATGATGCTTATACTACAAACAATAGACCTCAGATGAGGTTAAGGGTGAAGAAAAACAATACTTATAAAACGATCTTAAAATCATTTACTAATTCAGGTACTGTTCATTATTGGAATGTTGGAGAGACGACTACAGATGTTGGGAATTGGGGAAATAACTTTACTTCAAATGGAATTGGCTATACAGCTGGAGATTCAGAGTATGGTATTGGCGCTCCTGCATGTTCAAATAAAGCAATTTCAGTGGCGGCTCATAGTTCAGAAAATATTTTAACAAGTGGAGCTGTATTTGGAGGGGCTCTCGCCAGCTTTTCAAGTGAAGGACCATTGATGAATGAAACGTTAAAACCTGATATCTCAGCTCCAGGTGTAAGTGTTGGTTCTTCTGTTTCTTCATATACAGATGCTTCTTACAATGTATTAACTACTGTTTCTTTTAATGGTAATAATTATGACTTTACAAGGATAAGCGGAACATCAATGTCTTCACCTGTTGTTACTGGAGTTTGTGCATTAATATGGGAGGCAAATCCTTATTTAGCGCCTTGGCAAGTGAAACAAATAATTATTCAAACTGCTAGAGAAGACTCAAATACGGGTAGCATTCCAAGTTCTGGTAGCTATGAATGGGGGTATGGAAAGGTAAATGCCTATAAAGCGATTCAACGTGCTTTAGAGATAGTAGGGGTAAATAAAAGTGTTAAACCATTAAGTTGGTCTATCTATCCAAATCCAGCCTTAGATTACATATACTTAAAAGGATTGAATGAAACTATAAGGTCGATTCAAATTGTTAATTTGAAAGGTCAAGTGATTAAAGAATTAGAATTTACAAATCAAATTGATATTACTGATTTTTCAAGCGGAATTTACATCTTAAGATTGATAAATGATAATCATGTTGAACAACAAAAATTTGTTGTAAGATAGTGGTGTAATACTAACAAAAATTCAAAATGACCTAATAAATCATTTGTTTTCTTCTTAAAATAGTTTCATAACTTGCTATGAAAACATTTATTTATCAATAGATAAAAAACAATTTAATTTATTTCAGGTCATTAATTCACTTTGTATAAAACAGAAAAAGGAAGATAGTTACTTAAACTATCTTCCTTTTTCTTCATCATGAAAAAACTATAAAACCATAAACTTATAAAATGATGTAAAATATAAGTTGGCTCAAAGGTAGTTTATTTATTTGAATAAAATATTTTTCATGTATACTTTTTTTTATAAATTCTTTAAGTATTACTCTTTGATAATTTAGGCGTAATAGACAAAATAGTTGATAAAAGTCTCTAAAATAAGTGTGTTTGTTAGCTTTGAGGCAAATCAAAGATTATGAATAAAAAAAGTGATTTTTGCAACAATACAATTACAAGAATAAGAGGCGAAAAAAGGAATAATTTATTTAGTTCACTTTGGTTTTTAATTGGTACTACAACCTAATTAGTTAATTTAAAAAGGAGATGTGTCAAACAAAATGTGAATGGTAAAATGAATTAAAAAGGGATTTGATTTACTGACGTTTCCCAATTAAAATTTTCTTTTACAAATTGTTGTGCGTTTTTTGTAATTCGTTTTGAAGTTAATTCATTATTCAATAATAAGTTTATTCCATCTACAAACTCAGACAGAGTGTTGGCAATTATTAATTCAGAGCCAGATTCTCCACCTAAAGCGTTATTAGCAAGAGATGTTGTAATGCAGGGCGTGTTCAAAGCCATGGCTTCTAATAGTTTATTCTGTAAGCCCGTACCAATAAATAAAGGAGCTATAAAAATTTTCCCTTTCAAATAACTTTCTCTAATATCATCCACCCACCCAGAAACAGTCACGTTACCTAAAGTATTATATTTTTGAACTTTTGGTGATGGATTTGCACCTGATAAAAGAACGCTTAAGTTAATTCCTTTTGCTTTAAAAGCAGGTAGGAGTTTTGTGATAATATATGTACAGCTTTCAATATTAGGTGGGTAGCTCAAATTTCCGACAAATACTAAATCATATGTTTTTTTTAAGTTAGGATTTTTGTAATTGTAAAAATAGTCGTCAATTCCATTTGGAATAACGGTAATGTTTTTTTGAAGCGGGTGCTGAATTAATTTCTTGTCTTGTTTTGATATGATGGTATGGTTATTAAAATAATCAAATATTTTATTTTCGTAAACTTTGACACGATTCCCCTCCAATTTTAAGATGAATTTTGAAATTAGTTTTGCATTTTCAGCCCTTCTCAATAAACCAGAACTTAAAGCATCCATATAATCTAATGTTTTTGGAATGGAGTGAATGTTTTTTACGTATTCTGAAGTTCTAATTAATTGACAAAATATTAAGCTAGGCTTAGTTTTTTCTAGTATTATATTTATCTTTTTTTGTATTGATTTTTGATAAAAATAACCGATTTGAAAAGGTTTATTTGTGAATATTATTTTAAATGTATTCAATAGTATCACTAAATAATTCAGTTTGAAAATATGAATTGATTTACAGTATTTTTGTAATTCATTTTTCCACTCTTGCTTAATGTCAGTTCTTGTTAAAGAGCATAGTACAATGTCATAAGTTTTAGACAATTCTTTTATTTGATGATACGCTCTAAGTTTATCTCCTTTTTCTAAAGGAAAAGGAAATCTTGAGGTTGTCATTAATAACGTTTTTTTTGAACTAGCCATTTTATAAAGAGTTTGCAAATGATAGTAATGATTTAACTAACTGGTCATTGTTGTGTTCCTTTTCTACAAAAAGGCGGGCATTTTTTCCAATTTCAATGGCAAGTTTAGGGTGTTCAATTAATTGATTTATTTCTAATATAAACTGGTCTTTAGAATTGGCTATCAGAACGTTTTTTTGATGAGTAGCATTTATTCCTTCTAAACCAATAGTAGTAGAAATTACTGTTTTTCCCATTGCCATGGCTTCAATGATTTTAATTCGCATTCCTCCTCCAGAAAATAGAGGGACAATCATTATGTCATGATTTCCAATGAATTCGGTTGCTGATTTAACTAAGCCGTGATTTATAATTTGTTGGTCAATTAAATTCAATAATGAATTAGGCATATTTTTTCCGGCTAAATGCAACTCTATGTTTTTAGATGTTAATTTCGGCCAAACGAATTTTAAAAACCACTCTATAGCTTCAGTATTAGGAGTCCAATCCATAGATCCAATGTGGAAAAATTTTAAGCAAGAGGAAGGTAGTTTAAAAATCGGGGTGTAATTAGTTAAATCAATACCAAAAGGAACTGTTGTGATTTTCACATCAGGAGTAACAGTTACATATTTTTTTGTGTCTTCTTTGCTAATAGTAGCAATGCCATCAATTTTAGATAATATTTTAATTTCGTATTTTTTTAAACTAGAAGCTAAATAGTTCAAATATGCTTTTTTTAGAGGATTCTTTTCTTTTTGAGCTAATCTTTGCCAAATTAAATATTCAAAATTATGACTTCTGAGTAAAATCTTAGCGTTAGAATTATTTCGAATTATATCTATATAAGGGGTTAAAAAAAGACTTTCCATGATTATAAAATCATATTCATTTTCGATTACATCTGTTTTAATTTTTAACTCTAATTGGGTAGAAAAAAATCGACTTACGTTGTAACAATCAGAAGTGATGATAGATGAAATGGCATCAAAAGCATTTACGGTTGTGTTTAAAAAAACAGTTTCAATATTTGTTTGTGCAACAAAATCTGTAGGGAAATTAGGTAATGAAAAAGGATGTTTTTGTGTTGAGACGCAAATAATTTTTAAGTCAACATCACTTTGAAGCAAACCTAGTGATATGTTTTTCATTGCTTTACATCCTCCGTCAGTGGCAGGATAGGGCGGTTTATTACAAAGCTGCAGAACTTTCATTAGCTACGAGTCAATTTTTTAACCATTCTTTTATAGGCATCAAGGTCAAATAATGATGAATCGTTTGCCGCTTTATATGTTAAAAATAAACCAATGGGTGAAAGAATCAAGGAACTCATCCACATACCTATAACCGGAGTCATTGAATTTGATTCGATCATGTTTTCACCAGTGATTGATAAAATGTAATACAATAGAAAGAATAGTACAGCGAAAATTAGAGGAGCACCAAGACCACCTTTTTTTATTATTGCTCCTAAAGGTGCGCCAATAAAAAACAAAACAATCAAAGCAAAAGATAATGAAAATTTTCTGTGCCATTCTGTTTTGTATTCACTTAAGTCTTCTTCTCTCATAAGTCTTAATTGACGACTCATTGTTATGTAATCTTTTTTTGCTCTAATTTTATTTTGAGTTGTTGTTAAAGCAGAATTTAAATCAGCTGTGTTTAAACTGTCTAGATAAAAAATGGCCGTTGCTTTTTTTGGGATATTTAGATTGTTTTTGGAATTTGTTTCTAATGAAGTTTCCTCAAATTCAGCAAATGCCTCAGTATTATAGATGACAGTTTGAGATAGTAAACTACTTTGAAAAGATTGATTAATTGAATCGTTTGATAGTGCAAAAGAATCAATCGCAACTCCTAATTGCTGATAGTTCATCATTTGATACTCTCTTTTAAATAAGTCTTCATCAGATGTTTGAAGTGCAAATCCACTCATGTCAAACTTTACAATTGTTTCTTTAAAAAACGATTTTCGATACGGATATTTGGCTTTTGAATTAAAATCTAATTTATCATTTTCATACATTGAACCGTTAAATAACTTAAGTAATAAAAAGTGTTCGTCTTCAGATTTTAGCAATTCTCCTTTTTCTGCCTTAACTATTTTCCCGTTTTTTTCATAAATTAATAAACCAAATAATTCTCCTGTTTCTTCATCCTTATTATCTACTTTAATTGAGGTGTCATTTATTCTGTTAAAAACACCTTCAGTAATAGCAAATGTGGGATCCTTTGATTGTAGATCGTAAATTAAAGTACGTTGTTTTAGGTTTGCAATAGGTAAAACATAATTTGAAAAATAAAATGTGCCTACCGCTAAAAACATAACGAGTGTAAGCATGGGTTTCATCACTTTAAAAAGTGACATGCCAGAAGACTTCATTGAAGTTAATTCGTTACTTTCTGCTAAATTCCCCATGGTCATAATAGAGGAGAATAATACTGCAATTGGTAAAGCTAATGGAATAAGGTTTGCTGATGTGAAAAATAGTAATTTTAAAACGACATAAAAATCTACACCTTTACCCATGATGTCATCAATATACTTCCATACAAACTGCATTAACAAAAACAGCATGGCTATAACAAAAGTTATAACAAAAGGTCCAATGAAGGACTTGATTATAAATGTGTTAATTTTTTTGATAAAAAATAGGTATTAACTAATAACCCAAACTTTTAATACATAGTATAGACTAGATATTAAAAGTTTGGGTTTTAAAAATTAAAAATAATTGGTTAACAACCAAGAGTCTTTTTCAAAGAGTCTACTTGATTCGTCCAAAGTAATTTTGCTTCTTCAATTTCATCTTCTTCAGCAAAATCAGTAATAATTAACGCAACATCACGCGTCATATCATCAACCTTGATTACGATTTCAAAAAATGTTTTTAAATCATCATCTCTATCATCTTCCCATTGGAATTTAACAGATTCACCTTTTTTCTTAGATAAAAGAAAAGCTGATTCTTCACTTCCATCCCAAATAAAAGTAAATAAATCTTTTTTAATGTTTACATCATCTGCAAACCATTCACTTAAGCCACTTGGCGTACTTATCATATTAAATAAAATAGCAGTTGAGGATTTAATCTCAAGTTCCATTTCAAATTGTATCTTATCAGACATAGTTTTTCTTCATTTTAATCGCAGTAATATACGCAAATTTGCTTGTTTAGAGCAGGAATGTTAGGTTTTTTTCTTTTTTTTGATGTATTTTACCCAATCTGCTGAAAATAAAACATCTAAAAGTGTAACCTTATTTTTTTTAAGTGCGTATTAGTATTCACAATTATAACAAATAATGGGATGGATATTTTAAATGTAAAGACTATAAATAAGAAGTATATTGAGCTTGCAAAGCAGAAGTTGAAGAATCATAAAGTAAAAGGATCAGAGACAGAATTATCAATTTTTCAAGTTGCAGAATTAGTAGACATTATTAATGGTAAAATTGAAAAGTTGACATTAAATAATTCAATTCAAAACTTTAGTATAAGTTTAAATTAAGCGAAAATAACTATAGGTTACTATATCTAATAATCATTTTTTTAGGGTTTTAGTTTTTATTCATAGACTCTGTAGTTTTTAAAAAAAAATGACGATTTACTTTTGTAAACCGTCACTAAATATAACTAAAACAATCTCTATGAGAAAGCGGGGTAGGATTAATTACCATTATCGTTAAAAATCCAAATCTTTTTAAGCGTTGTTAAATGTGTAAATTTTTTCATAAGTTTTTATTTTAAGACTAAGTTAATTAATGTTAAATGAAATTTCGATTTAAAAAACTGTAACAGATTAAATTGTTTAGTTAAGTGTGTGAAATTCTGAGTTACTGGTTTGTGATGTTATTAAAGAATTGTTATCTTTACATTAAATCAAATCCAATACATATGAAATTAAGAGCTTTAATAATAGATGATGAAGAATTAGCAAGAAAAAACTTAAGTATGCTTGTTGATGAATATTGTCCAGAAGTAGAAGTGATTGGAGATGCAGGGGGTATTGTAGAGGCTAAAGGTAAAATTGAAACACTTAATCCAGATGTTATTTTTCTGGATATCAGAATGCCAAGAGCGTCTGAAGGTTTTGAATTGTTAGAGTCAATTGAAAAAAGAAATTTCTTTGTAATATTTGTGACAGCTTTTAAAGATTATGCTTTAAAAGCATTTAATGCAAATGCTATTCATTATGTGTTAAAACCTGTAGATGTGGATGATTTACAAAATGCAGTAGCAAAAGTTATTGAAACAAAAGGGAATTATAATTCAGAACCAGAAAACTTTAGCACTTATTTTGAGGCTATTAAAAATTTATCTTCAAGTATGGAGAGTAAAGGTTACGGAGATAAAATAGCAATAAGTCATACAAAGGGAATTAAATTAATAGAAACAAATACTATTTTATATGCGGAAGCTTCAGGGAATTGTACTATGCTTTATTTTACAGATGGAAAAAGATATCTAGATACAAGAACTTTAAAAGTGTATGAAAGTATATTGAATCCAAATGAGTTTTACCGTGTTCATAAATCATACATTATTAGTTTGGCTCAATTAAAAGAGTACATTAATGAAGACGGACATTTTGCTGTGTTAAAAACAGGGAAATTAGTTCCTGTAGCAAGAAATAGAGTGTCTACATTTGTAAAAGCATTAAAAGCGCTATAAAAGTGAAGTATGTCTTTCTTATATCAATGGTCTTGTGCTATGCTGTTGTTGGATTTAACCAACAGTTTAGTTTTATCAATTACGGCGTAAAAGAAGGTCTTTCTCAATCTCAGGTAACAGATATTTGCCAAGATGATTTAGGGTATTTATGGGTGTCTACTCAGTCGGGTTTAAGTAAGTTTGATGGAGAAGAGTTTGTTAACTTCTCTGTAGATGATGGACTTGCTGGGAATACGATTCATAAACTATTATACTCTTCTAAAGATAAAACACTCTGGATTGCCTCTGTAAATGGAATTACAAAGTTTAAAGACAACATATTTACACCTTATTATTTTGAATCAAAATTGAGTATAAATGATTTGGTTTTACATAACGATACTTTATATGTGGCTAGTAAGAATGGAGTTTATTCCTTTAAAGATGGTTATTTAAGTCACTACACTTCTTGTTTTAGTACCCGACAATTTGCCGTATTGAACGACTCCATTATACTTTGTGCAACAAATAAAGGGCTTTATCAATTCTCTGATGGTCAGTTTGAACTGTATTCAGATTCAATAATTTCAAAATTTAATTTCAGTGGAATATCAATTCATGAAAATGAATTGTTTTTATCTACTTACGGTTATGGATTGTTGAGATATGATATATTAACTAAAGAGGTGGAAACTACTAATGTAAATTTTGATAGAGTTAGAAATGTGTATGTCTTTAAAGATCAAATTTGGGCTTCAAGTGCCAGTGGTTTAGCTCAGATTGAAAGGTCAAGTGAGGATGTAACGTATTTTGACGAACGAAATGGGTTGTTGTCAAATTCAGTTAAGTGTGTATTTAAAGACAAAGATAATATTATATGGATTGGGGTTTATGGAAAAGGATTGTTAAAATTTTCTGGTAAATCAATAACAAGTTACTCGGTTAAAGAGGGGTTGCCCTCAGAAATTGTGATGAGCATTAGTGAGAATCAAAAAGGAGAATATGTTTTTGGTACTTACAATAAAGGTGTGGTAATATTAGGTGGTGAAAAAACATTGTATTTTGATACTAAAAATGGTTTAAGTCATAACACAGTATGGTGCGTAAAAAATATAAATGATACATGTTGGATTGGTTTGAATAAAGGCGTAAGCTATTTGAAGGGAGACAAAATAATACAAGACAAATTCATAACAGGTAAAATTAAGACTATTGAATCACATAATAATGAGTATATATTTTTTGGTGGAAAAAAAGGATTGTGGAGAAAATATAAGCGTGAGTATACACACATTTTGAGAAATGAAATATATGACATTAATAAAATTCAAATTACGGACAAAAAAATATTTATAGCAACAAAAAACGGCTTGTTTTGGCAAAGTTTAAGTGAGTTGGAGGCTCGTTTTAAGCAGGTAAAATTAAATGAAAATAATTGTAACACGCTAATGATTGATAGCTATGATAATTTATGGATAGGAACAATTAACGGCTTATTTATAATGTCTCCACATGATAAAATTTTAGAGTACAAATTAGATGCTACAAATTTTAAATCTAAAAATATTTTAGGAGCCATTAAAGATGGATTTGATAATGTTTGGTTGAGTAGTGCTAATGGAGTGTATTTAATCAATAAAGCGAATCCATTTACAGATACATTAATTCAATTTCATTATTCTACAGAAGAAGGATTGGTTGATTTGGAATGTAATTTAAATTCAATTTATGAGGACTCTAAACACCAAATATTTATAGGTAATTCATCTGCATTAATAAAAATTGACCCAACATTAAATTCCGAATTGTTTAGTTACTCTAAACCATTACTTTCAATAAGTTCTATAAAATTATTTAAAGAAAAATTCAATTATAAGTTATATGCAAAATCTTATGATTCATTAACTTTAGTACCCGACAATATTGTGTTGCCGCATAATAAAAATCATTTAACGTTTGATTTTATAGGAATAAATTTAAAGAATTCTGACAATATAAAATATAGCTATAGGTTATTAGGTGCTGAAGAAAATTGGTCACCATTATCAAAAGAAAAATCCGCAACATATTCATTTATTACTAATGGTGAGTATGAGTTTCAGTTAAAAGCAACAAATGTTAATGGAGTCTGGACGGAAGTAAAATCGATTAGGATAATTATAAAACCTCCGTATTGGAAAACGTGGTGGTTTCTTTCTTTATTGTTATTAGCTTTAAGCGGTATTGTTTATTTAGGGATAAGGATAAAAAGTAAAAATGATAATACAAAACAATTAACAAAACAACTTGTTTTCAAAAATAGAATGAGAGAACTTGAGCAACAATCATTGAATGCGAGTATGAATAGGCACTTTATATTTAATTCGCTAAATTCAATTCAATATTTCATTAATAGTTCTGATAAAAGATCAGCTAATAAATATTTATCGAGTTTTGCAAAATTGATTCGTAAAAACTTAGATAGTTCAACTGCTGATAATTTTATTGTAAGTCTAAATGAGGAAATTGAAAGAATATCACTGTATTTGGTTCTTGAAAAAATGAGATTTGGAGAAAAGTTTGACTATTTTTTGAATGTAGATTCTGATGTGGATGTGGAAATGACAATGGTGCCATCAATGCTGTTGCAGCCTTTTGTTGAGAACAGTATTATTCATGGTGTTTTACCACTTGAAGGCACTAAAAAAGGAAGGATAGATGTCAATGTAAAATTGGAATTAGATTCTTTAATTTTTGAGGTAGTAGATAATGGAGTTGGTATTGATAATAGCATGGATTTAAAAGATTCATTTGAAGGTGATCACGAATCAAAAGGGATGATGATTACAGAAAATAGAATTGAGCTTTTACGACAAGTGGATGGCGAAAAACTAATGATTATTGGGCCGTTTCAGATAAATGATGGCAAAGGTGGAGTTGTTGGTACTAAAGTGATAATTAAAATTCCAATTAATAATGGGTGATTTTTTTAAAGATTTAAAAGTAATTGAAATTGCGAGTGTTTTAGCTGGTCCATCTGTAGGAATGTTCTTTTCAGAAATGGGTAGTAAAGTCGTTAAAATTGAAAATAAGAAATCGAAGGGAGATGTAACACGATCATGGAAGTTACCTTCTGAAGATAGAAATGCAACTGTTTCGGCTTACTTTTGCGCTGTTAACTTTAAAAAGTCGTACCAATATTTGGACTTAACCAATGTTACTGACTTAGCGAGTGTTAAAAAACAAATCAATGAAGCAGATGTTGTTATTTTAAATTTTAAATTTGGAGATGATGTTAAGTTTGGTCTAGATTATGAATCGCTTTCAAAAACCAATTCAAAATTAATATATGGAACTATCAATGGTTTTGGAGAGGAAAGTGAAAGAGTGGCTTATGATTTAATTTTACAAGCCGAAACAGGTTTTATGTCAATGAATGGAACTGCTGATTCTGGTCCTATTAAAATGCCCGTTGCATTAATAGATATTTTAGCAGGTCACCAGTTAAAAGAGGGGGTGTTAGTTGCATTAATCGAAAGATTAAACACTGGTAAAGGAAAAAAAGTATCCGTGTCGTTGTATGAAAGTGCAATTGCAAGTTTAGCAAATCAAGCAACCAATTGGCTAATGGGTAAGCATGTGGCAAAACCAATAGGCAGTACTCATCCGAATATTAGTCCTTACGGAGAGTTGTTTACTACGAGTGATGGGGAATTAGTCACTTTTGCGATAGGAAGTGATAAGCAATTTGATAATTTGTGTACGTTTTTAAATCTGGGTAATTTAATAACTGATATTAGATTTAAAAATAATTTTTCAAGAGTAAAAAATAGAATTGAATTAGAAGAAATTATTTCAAAAAGAGTAAAGAATTTTAATTCTTCTGATTTAATAAGTGAATTGAATAAAAGATTTGTACCTGTAGCTAAAATAAATAAGATTGATGAAGTGTTTCAGAATCCAAAAGCGAAAGCTATGATTTTGACTGAAGACATAAATGGAGTAAAAACACAACGGGTTAAAACGGTTGTTTTTAAATAAAAACAACTTAATTATTAGGCAAAAAATAAGAGGAACAAAATGCTCCTCTTAGTATAATAGTTATTTGTGAATTACATTTTCATGAATCCAACTTCCGCTTCAGTTAAGTGTCTGTAGTTTCCGCGTGGTAAATCTTTCTTAGTTAATCCACCAAAGTACACTCGGTCTAATTTTCTAACTTGATATCCAAAATGCTCAAACATACGTTCAACAATTCTGAATTTTCCAGATTGAATTTCAATTCCAGCCTCTTTCGGTTTACCATCTCTAACAAAGTCAACTTTGTCCGCTTTAGCAAATCCACCTTCAGGTAATTCAAATCCTTCTACCATAGCTTTCATGTGGTCAGTGTTTATGTTTTTTTGAACTTCTACATGGTAAATTTGTTTTTTAGTATGACGTGGGTGATTTAATTTCTTCAATAAATCACTATCGTTTGTAAATAACAATAAACCCATTCCATACTTATCTAATCTATCAACAGCTACTATTCGCTCTTTACACGCGTTAAATACTAATTGATTAACAGATTTACGCCCCCAAGCATCTGTGCTTCCAGCAACAAAATCTTTAGGTTTGTTTAATATAACATAGCGTTTTGTGGATTGTGATATTACAGCTCCGTCATATTTAACTTCATCATCAGGTTTTACTTTATAACCCATTTCTAAAACTAATTCACCGTTTATCTCAACTAACCCTGTAGCGATAAATACATCAGCTTCACGTCTTGAACAAATCCCAGCATTTGCTAAGTATTTATTTAAACGTACATTCTCACTAAACGTAGGGACTGCGTCACCTTTACGTTTTTTGTTTTTGAAAGCATCTGATTTATGTACAAATTTAGGTTTTAATTTACTATCCCCTCCTCTTGTCTTTTTAGCAACTTTTTTCCCGGTTGTTCTTCCTCTTCCACTAGTATCTTTCTTTTGGTATGCGCACATTACTTAATAATTTTGTACAAAGGTAACAAATTTCGGCTCAGTATTTTGTAAGTTTGCAAACACAATTATCAATTATGAAGTTTTCCGAGTATTCTATCTCACCAGAAATTAAAAATAACCTTGAAAAATTAGGGTTTATTAAACCAACAGATATCCAATTTAAGTCTATTCCACCTATCATGCGTGGTGAAGATTTGTTAGCAATAGCTCAGACAGGAACTGGGAAGACGGCAGCTTTTGCAATTCCAATTTTGAATAGTATTCATAGTTCTAAAGTGTCTAAACGTTCTGAAGGGATAAAATGTTTAGTAATGGTACCAACAAGAGAGTTGGCTATTCAAATTACGGATGTATTTAATAATATTGGTGGTCATTTAAAAGTAAAAACAGCATCAATTTTTGGAGGAGTTGAACAGGATAGCCAAATTTTAAGATTAGAAAAGGGAATTGATATCCTAGTAACGACACCAGGTAGAATGTTTGATTTTTTACATCAAGGGCACTTAAGATTGAATAGAGTAGAGACTTTAGTGTTAGATGAAGCAGATCATATGTTGGATTTAGGATTTAAAAAAGATATTGAAGACGTGTTACGATTTTTACCAAAAGACAGACAAACACTTTTCTTTTCTGCAACAATTGATAAAACAATTAAAAAAACGGCCTATTCTTTAATTAAAGGAAATGCAATTCATATACAAATTTCACCAAATGACCCAGTATCTAAAAATATTGAGCATTCAGTGTCTAATATACAAATGGATGATAAGCGTTTTTTCTTAGAACGAATCATTAAAGAGAACCCTGCAAGTAAAATGCTGATTTTTGTGAGAACAAAAGTAAGAGCCGAAAGAGTAGCAGCAGCAATGAAGCGTGTTTTTATAGAAGCTGAAACTATTCATGGTGATGTAGAGCAGTTGGATAGATTTGCTGTAATGGAACGATTTAAAGCAGGGACAACAAAAATTTTAATAGCAACAGATGTATCTTCAAGAGGAATTGATATTCCTCATGTTGAATTTGTTGTGAATTATGATATTCCAGAAAAGCCAGAAAATTATGTTCACCGAATTGGTAGAACAGGTAGGGGTAAAATGAAAGGATTTGCTATTTCGTTCTGTAGTAAAGAAGAAAAGCCATTGTTAGATGAGATTGAAAAACTAATTGGTAAAACAATTCATTTGATTCAAATTACGAAAGCAAACTACAAAGAAACCATTAATTTCAAGGTAGAAGAAGAAAAAGATGACTGGCAATCCATTATGGATCAGATAGAAACTATTGATAAAGGAAGAAAAAAGAAAAAAAAGTAGAGAAAAACTTTTTAGACTAAGAATTTATACATAAATTTGCACTCGCAATTAGCACAGATTGTTTTAAGTAACAAAATTGTTAAAAGCTAAATTGTCTCATGGTGTAACTGGCAACACGTCTGTTTTTGGTACAGAAGAGTCTAGGTTCGAGCCCTAGTGAGACAACAAAAAGAAAAGCTTTACTTAACGGTAAGGCTTTTTTTGTGTATTGTTTTTTGAGTTTGAATTTAATTTCTTTGTCTTGAGTGTTTGTGATTCAAATACAATTGTTGTCAGTTAAATAATGAAGGGAATTGTTACGTTTGGCTTAAATATACTTATATTTAAAAATTAATATATACCTATGAAATACAGTTTACTATTATTTTTTACGCTTTGCTCAATGACTTTGATCGCTCAAAAAGAAGATGCGATTCCTAAGAAGGATAAAAAATCAGTTGAGCTTTTGGTGCCACATTTAATAAAAGTGGCAACTACAGAAAGAGAGAAGGTAGAGTTAATCTACGAGTGGATTACGTCTAAAATTGATTATGATTATTCAAAAGTTGAATCGGATAAGCCATTATCCAATGTTGAGGTGAATAAAGTATTGTCGTCTAAAAAAGCAATTTGTGGCGAGTATTGTAATTTAATGCAAGCTATGCTTAAAGAAATTAATATTGAATCTGAAATTGTAACAGGGTATGTACATACAACTTTAAAAGACAGCATGATTATACCAATTGCTGACACACATGCTTGGATTGCTATTAAAATTGGTAATAAATGGTATTTAGCCGATCCAACTTGGGATGCTGGATATTTAGGGAATATAAAAACAAACCATGAAGAAAAATTTGCTAAGAAAAATGAAAAATTAGAAACAAAATTTGTCAAAAAAATAGATAAGTTAAATGCGAAGCTAAAAAGTGAAACAAATTCTAATCAATTAGTTAAACTTAATAAAAAGATAGAAGGCAACGTTGAAAAGAACAAAAAAGCAAAAAAAACCTTAAAAGAAAAAGAGGAAGGAGCAAAAATATTTACAGGGAAAATAGGTTTTGTTAGTGATCCGAAAAAAGATTGGTTTTTAATTCCTGTGGATTCATTTTTATTAAAGCATTTACCGCTTAACCCAATGTGGCAGTTGAAAACAGATACCATTGGGATTAAATTGTTTGCACAAGGACGTGACTCAATTCGTAAAAGAATAAGGAAACCGTCTGGTTCATTTTTTAAGTATGATGAACAACTTAGTATGTATAGCGAACTTGATTTTTTAGAACGTTTACTTTGGGAAGCTGAGATAGGGAATAAATACAGTAAAAAAAACAGTCAAGTTAAGGCGTTAAATTACTATAACTATTTAAGTTTTTTAACAACTAAAAAAACTCAAAAAGTAGCTCCTCCAAAATATAAAATTCATAATTATGCTGAACTTTTGTATTTGGTTGATACTGCTAAAGTACATGCTAAATTAGCTAAAAAAGAATCTAAAAAGAATTACAACTACTTTAAAAAGGCGTACGGTAAGTTGTATAAGGCAGATCAAAAAATGGAGAAATTGTATTCAAAATCTCAAACTAAGTTAATGTCTACTCATGAGAAAAGTATTGATAAAATAAAAACTAGAAATGAAAAGTTAGAGTCTTTAAATGAAGTACTAGAAACTAAAATTGAAAAATTGAGTAATAAAGTGTCTGAAGAGTCTTTTGTAAATGACACAACAACGGTAAAATACTTATCAGACTCCTTGAGTGTTTTGGTTGATTTGTTTAAAGTCCAAAAAATAATATGGTCAAGAGCTACAGATTCTACTTCTTTACAGCCTTTAGTAAATTCAATTATGCATAGTAAGTTTTTGTTTAGGATAAGAAATATGTATGTTGAATATCAAGATTATGAGATTAGCGAATATATTGAAGAATCAGATTCGCTTTTAAAAATAAATAAAGTGATAATGAATTCAATATATTTAGACAGTTTACCTATTGAAATGATGAGTAAAAACATGTATGATATAGTGAAAAACATGGCTAAATTTAATAAGTATTCAAAATTAGAATTAGCGCAAATGTTAGCCGCAGGAGAAACATTGAACGTGGAAATTATTTTGGCTAACTTTAATCGAGTTTTATTGAGTCATTATATAGAACTAACTGAATTAAATAACAAAGCTATAGAACACAATTTATGGATGGTGAAAACATTAGGTAGTTTTGAACCGTACTTAAAAGGTATGGGTAAAAATATTGAGGCGCAAGAAGCTGCACATGAAGGACGTTACGATTATTACATGAAAGCGAATGAAACTAATTTTAGCCGTGACGAAAACTTGTATAAATTGATTGAAAAAGCTTGTACGAAATGGAAAGTTGAATTTAAAGAAAACTCAAAATAATGTAATGCTCCTGTACTGTTTTTTAGTCTTTAAATAGGGATACTTTTTTAACACTTTATATTTTTAATATGATCATAAAAAGGTAATAGATGCGTTCCTTATATTGTCCAATACATTTTAAGGTGTAAATAGACTATCTTGTATAGATAAATTAGTGGATAAGCATAAAAAATCATTACCTTGTGAACAGATATGACTAATTTTGACATAGACAGATTGAATAGTGATGCTTGGGAGCAAAGAGAGTTAGATTTGCAGTATTCTTATAAGAATGGCTTAGAACTTTTAACATTATCAGAAGCGAGAGATTATGATAGAGGGATTGCGGATGCATCTAAAACTTTAGGATATTGTTTTTGGAGGTTTTCTAATTTTTCATTATCACTACATCATTCACTTAAAGCATTAAAAATTTATAAAAGCAGTGGTGATTTAAAAAGTGAGGCCGATACATTGAATAATATTGGAGCAGTTTATATGTTTCAAAACGACAATGTAAAACGGCTTGATGTAAATTTAAAATGTAAAAAAATACGTCAACAAGCTGGAGATTTGGAAGGTGTTACAGCTTCAGAAGGAAATATAGGTGAAACCTATTTTGAAATGGGTGATTACAGTAATGCGCTTTTAAGATTTGAATCTGTACTTATAGACAAGAACTCGTCAATTCAAGGGTTAGCTTGGGCGCATCATAATATTGGTAGAGTAAATAAAGTAAAGTGCGATTTGAGTAAGGCACTTACATCTTTCAAAAAAGGATTAACCCTTAGTTTATCTGTTAAATATAATGTGCTTGTTGTAGACTCTTACCTTGCCATAACTGAATTGTTTTTAGTACAAAAGAAATTTGTTAAAGCTATTGTTAATGCAAACTTGGCATTAGATGTTTCACGAAAAATTGGAGCTAAGGATGGAGAAAAGAATGCGCTCTATTTTTTATCTAAAATATTTGAAATTCAAGGTCATTTTAAAGAATCACTCCAATATCATAAAGCATATCATGTTGTAGATATGGAAATTAGTAGCGATTCAGAAATTGAACGTTTAAAAACAACCCAATTAAAAGTTGTATTTGAAAAAGTTGAAGAACAAAAAAATGAACTAATAGCAAGTATAAAATATGCCGAACAAATTCAAACAGCTGTTTTAACTTCTGATCAAAATCAAAAACTCTTAAAAGACTTTACTGTGTTTTATCAACCGAAAGATATTGTAAGTGGTGATTTTTATTGGTATCATGAAAAAGGGGATCACTTTTATTTGTGTGTGGCAGACTGTACAGGTCACGGTGTTCCTGGTGCTTTTTTAACTATGTTAGGAACTACATTTTTAAATGTAATTATTGCAACTGATGAAACTATTTCGCCTGCAGAAATTCTTGATCAATTAAGGTTGAGAATAATTAATGCTTTATCTCAAAAAAATGGACAAAGTAATAAAGACGGGATGGATATTAGTATGATAAGAGTAAATACTAAAACAAATAAAGCGGAATGGGCTGGAGCCTTTAATCCTCTTTTAATATTGCGAAATAGTAAGGGACCCGTTCTTAAAACAAATTCGGTATTCAAACATTTAATTAGGGATGACTATCAGTTGTATGAAATAAAGGCAGATAAAGAGCCTATTTCTATAAGTGAAAAAATGTCTCCATTTACAAATCACAAGATTCAACTTAAAACCGGTGATGCTATTTATTTATTTTCTGATGGGTATTCGGATCAATTTGGAGGGGCGTTTGGGAAAAAATTCATGTCCTTAAATTTTAAAAAATTACTTTTAAAAATACAGAATCAATCTATGGCAGAACAAGGAGACGTGATTAAGTCAAGTTTTCAAAATTGGAAAGGGCAAATTGAGCAAGTTGATGATGTTTGTGTCTTAGGATTTAAAATGTAATAAGTTAATTTAGGACTAACCTATTCGTTTTTTTTATGTGTTTAGGTACGGTATTCATAACATATAAAATTTAATTGGAGGATTCTTAGTTTTAATTGTAATATATAGTTGTACGCAGCTATATAATCAACAGACTAGGAGAATTATTAATAATTTAACAAGTGACTTGTTTGTTGAATTTACTCATGATTTTGATTTAGAAACCAAGTTTGATACTGTTAAAACCTCAGTTCGATATAAGGATTCGTTAGAAAAAGTCAAATAGACTGTGAGTTTTGGTTCAATATTGAGAGAGCTATCTCGATAGCTTGATTAATATTTGGCTGAAAATCGTTGTATATTTTACTTTTTATTCGAATAGTTTTGATTTTTCATCTATAACAGATGAATTA
>Ga0256824_10000316_pt1 | contig 18198 bp, 28 predicted proteins | sample CV67metaG_FD_191570 | JGI IMG/M metagenome (GOLD analysis project Ga0256824, IMG submission 191570) | Hydrothermal vent microbial communities from East Pacific Rise, Pacific Ocean - CV67 | ecosystem: Environmental > Aquatic > Marine > Hydrothermal vents | place: Pacific Ocean: East Pacific Rise...
TATTCTATTTCCATATTAAATTGCCTTTGCTCTTTCGATAGCATTTGCTTTTAATAAACATGACCCGCATTTACCACATGGGTCTTTTTTAGTTAAACCTGTAGGAAAATAACAACTAAATGATGTGTCTAATATATAATCATTCTTGATCGCATCTGCAACCATTGCTGTTTTAGTTCTATTTACATATGGTGCTACAACACTATAATCAAAAGTGTTTTGACCACCGACTTTAATCATCGCATTAATGCGATGTAACCAAGTTTCAGAGTTATCAAGGTAAACCATCCCTTCAGATAAGTTTGCACCAATAACGAAAGCTATGCGCTCATTAGGATACAATTGTTCAGCTCTCGCGGCTGCCAATGTTATTAAAAATGTGTTGCGATAAGGAACATATGAAATAGCGGCTTCTGCTTCTGCTTCACCAGCACCTTCGGCATTTGCATCAGTTAAACGAGTTCCGTTCATATCACAAGCATCTAAAATACCATTAAACATTTTTTTAGTTTCAATTACTTCATGTGACATTGCTCCATCAAATTTAGGATTCTTAGCTTTAAGTTTTTTCATAAATTCCCAACCAGCTTCAATCTCAGCTGATGCAGCATTCGTGCCCCAATCAAAATACCATAAATCAATCAATTCTGGTTGCAATTGTTCAATTGCTTTTTGCGTCGCACATGTAATATCTAAACCGCCTGAAAATAAAGAAATTATTCTTAACGGTTCTAAAACATCTGGTTCTGGTTTATCAAAAGATTTAATTTTACGAATATCAAAAGAATTCATTTCTTCAACAAAATCAAAATCAATGTTTGAAATATATTTTGATGAATGACCAGTTGTTGTATAAGTAATATTATACTCATATAAGCCTAAGCCATTTTGATATGTTTTTTGCTCAGCATGAGCATTATATAACACTGTTGATATTTTTCCACCAACTGATTCTGTGTAATCACAAACAGTTTTAAAATCTAACCAAAAGAATAAATCAGTATCAACATTAATTTTAATATTATATTCTTTAGCTAATTCTTCTGCTTTTGGAATAGTTCCATGAGCAACAATAATATCACCATTTGGTTTAACATATGGCTGAGATAATAAATTATTTGTCTCTTCCATTTCAGGAGTTAATCTTGAGAATGCAATAATCGTAAATTCATCATATGCCCCAAAATCATCTAGGACAGCATCAAACATTTCAGGAATTATATCAACCAATACATTATCTGGATCAGTTTTCATTATTTCTAAAATTTCATTATTTGCAATACGAGTATTGAATCCATTATGTTCAATAATGAAATTATACTCGTCTCCTCCTTTGATATCCAAAGCTTTTAATACCAACGGAAGTTGATGCTTAATTCTTTGCTTTGTCGTATTTAATTTAACGAATGAACACATTTATTTTCCTTTTGTTTTTTTAATTAATGAGTTTTTACATCTTGTTAGTTCATCGAACTTTTGTTTAGCGTTCAACGGTTCCAGTTTAGTTGTATCTGGATGATATATTTTAGCTAATCTTTTATATGCTTTTTTTACGTCCGCTAATGTTCCAGCATAATTGATTTCTAACACATCCCAACAATTCAATGGTGTGTGTGTTGTATTTGTATGTTTTTCTTCTTCTTTTTTATCAATATCATTTAAAAGTTTTAATAATATCAATCTAGATAAAACATTCCACCCGAATGCTTTTTTTGCTATTTGATTATTTGATAATGACTCTTTATCTAACATTGAAAAATCTTTTTCAATAAATGATTTTACCATTAATGTTGAAAAACCTACTACAATTCCAATCAATAAAATAATTCCAATCATTCCTAAGAATGTATATAATGGATAATTAAATAGTGATATAAAAAATGCAAACGAAAAACTATATTTTAAAAACTCTTTGAAATATAGTTTTAATTTGTGAAAAAAAGTTTTCATATGTCTCCTTGATATCTGACACAAGAAAGTTGGGAAGACCCAACTTTATTTTTTTGCTTTTTTTGCTAATGCATATTCTTCATATAATCCATATGCAAATGTTCCCGCAACAGTTACAAATATACCTAGTGCTGCATAACCTAAGATTGACCAAAAATTTGCTAAAACAAACCCTGTTATAGTTACTAAAGCAACTGCTTGAAAAATTTTATTTTTCATTATCTTTTTAATATCTTTTTTTGTCATAATTAAGCCTTTTGTTTTTTAATTGATTCTTGGAAAATTTCTTCAAATTCCAATTCATCTGGAAAGTTAAGTTCTTTATATTTAACTTTGTATTTTTTAAGAAGTCTTTTAACAGCTTCTTCTACTTTTATATTAGTGCCAATATCTTTTTCATATATTAACTCTCCGCAATATTCAACATTCATTGAATAACATTCTTTACCATAATAATTTACTTGAAACTCCAAATCATCAATATAAGTGATCATATAACAATCGCCTGTATTTGTCTGCTCATCCCAATCGATGTCATCAATATTGATGACATCGATGCAAATTTTATCTAACATCTAAAATCCTTATTTGTGTTTAATGTGTTTAATGATAACAGTTAATTAGATCAAAATACATATGATCTAAATCACCATCAATTTTTGTAGTATATATTCTATTTATTGCCTTATTGCTGAAATTATGAAATATAGCTAACTTTGGATCTAATTTATCAATAACATTTTTCAATGCTACTTGATGGTCAGGTTCAAGTTTTGAATATCTTATCATAACATCGTGTTCATCATAATATAAAATACTAATGACTAATTCAATAAAAATAGATAACATACCATTTGGTAATACAACGTTATCTAAAAGAAAATTATACATATCTGGAATTGATATTAATGTATCAATCGATCTGTTTCTATCAATATATCCTACAATATTATTAAGTTGTTTAACTGAATCATCATTAAATGGTAATTCGTTTATTTGAACTTTATAATGAGATCCTTTATCATCATCTTGTTTAATTAATTCAACCATTGATGAATCATCATAATATTTTGAAGAGTTTAATAAGTCTTGTAGATCAAAAATATCTTGTTCATCTTTATAATATATCAAGTTTGGTGATTCAAATCGTAATGATTTGATAAGTCTTGTCATTTCAGGATTAATTGCTGTAATGAATGCTCCACTAAAGTGATGCGTTCTTAAAACAGATTGGATAATAGATTCAGAAATGTATGCACCTATTGATGCACCCAAAGCTTTTGATTGTGGTTGCTTATGACCAAAACATTTTTTACAAACCTTATACTTTTTAGATTCACAATAAATTGGTGATCTTAAAGTAACATATGAACCTATTAGACTCATATCAGTTGTATCTATTTCTGTACCATCCATATAATAGCGAGAATATAAAGATTCCAAATGTGTTTTATCTATAATTTTACATTCGAATCCTCTAAGAGTTCCACAATCCTCGTCATCTGATAATTTTAAGAAACCTGTTGCGTAGTAAAATTTACGCTGAAGTTCCCCTCCTTTAGGAATTGCTTCCTGTCTTTGAGCGAGTGCAAGTCTTGCACTATCTCCACCCATAAAGAACTCTTTTTTAGTAAGACCATCTAACAGAGAATTTTTAATATTCTCTTGAAATGCTTTACCGTAAATATTTGTAGGCACACCATTATTTGATACAGCTTTTAAAAGCTGCACTGACTTAATTCTAGCACCTGATTCAAAAACTCTTGATAGAATATTTGTATCTGATTCTTTTACAGCTGGTGTAACAATTTCTTGAAATAATATATCATTCTGATGGAATGCGATATATGGTTCATTTATTAACGTTTTTTTATATGCGTCAATGTCTTCGTTACCAATTGCAAAATCATGTAAATCAAAAGTTGGATTACAATCTTGAATTAAAGTACTACACTCCAATAAAAATTTATCAAAGTTGTGCATATATGTAAAGAACTCAACATCACCGACTTCAGCTCTTAAAATTTTTAACAGTTTATTAATATTTTTTTTATTTAAAGTATATGAACCATCATATAATTCTTTATTGCAATTTAATGCTTTATTAATAACTGCTACATTATAAGGATATTGTTTACCTGCAATAATTACAGGTCTACCAGGTGTGCGATTTATACTTTCAATTGTAACATTCATTGAATCAAAATCAGCGTATTCATCAACATCATATTTACGAATAGTTTTTCTATTTGCTCCTAATGATAACATATATACAGCATAAATTGCTTCATGTTCTAAACTAGGAATTAAATTACGATTGTGTTCAAACTCTATTGAATTTTCAGTATATCCATACTTAAATGCTTCTTTTGATTGAACAGATGTTAAAGCATAAATTGAAACAGAATCCCCATCAAAGTCGAAGTTAAACATTGGTGCATTCATGGAATTTACACCAATTACACGATCTTGTTTATAACCTACATGTTTATTATCCATGTAAACTGAACCGAGTAAAACATTTCCCATATTATATCTATATAATACAGGAGGTCTTTCCATAATCATTCTTAAATCTGCTGCTTTATTATCTAAAAAATCAACAAACATTTGATCATCAATAATTATATCACCATTTGATGATGTTTGATTATGAACCGTTTCAACAAAATTTGTAATTGAATAATCGCCTTCCTGAGCTTCATATTGTTTATTCACAAAATGTAACAATTCTGGTTGAAATATCTTTTTAACTGTTTCTTCATGCAATGCTACCGAACCTGGTGCCAATACTGGCTCAGGTACAATGACTGCTCGTTGAGATGTTTCAACAGTTTTACCTGCTAATGATTCTCGAACGATGCTTTCTTTTCGTTGAAAGTTTTTATCGGTAACTTCAGCATATAGCTTATTTACAGATTTTTGATATTTATAAACTGTTTGTCCAAACCCTTCTGATTTAGTTACAAATGCTTTATCAAGAAAAGAATTCTTGATATTTTTAAGAATTTCCGTATATGCTGCGGTGATTGGATGTGCCTGGTATTGTTTATTTAATTGTACCAGTGGTCTAGAATCTGGTGGGATAACTAAAATAAAATTGACAAATACATAATCAGCAATTCTCGCATCAGAAAGATGACTAATAATATTATCTCTAAAAACTTTAGATTTTAACATTGATCTATATAATTTATGAAGAGTTGTTATATCATAAACTTCTTTCATTATTCGCTGTTCTGTTTTTTTAAAGGCATTTCCTTTAATTAACTTCTGTTGTTGAATTGAATAAAAATAAGGTTTTTGTTTATTAACTTCATATTTTCTATAATCTAATAAACTTTTTATTGCAGTTTGTCCAAAAACATTTGCTAAAAAAGTTTGAAAAATTGGTAAAACAATAAAAATGTTTTTTGGCAAATCTATTCTACCAAATGTTGAACTTCGTAATGTATTTGTATCACAAAGTACATCACACGTTGGGCATCTAATTCCCGTATTTTCTCGAGAAAATAAATTTCCGCAATTACAAGAATATGATTTTAATGGTCCGAAAATTGCTTCGGAATATAAACCATCTTCTGTAAATTTGAATTTACCAGCTTTTAGAGGACTCGCATTTGTAACTCCTCTAAGTTTATAAGCGTTTTCAAATAATGAAAAAGATAATTCAATCGCCATTATAAACTCCCTTGTTTATTACCAAACACTTTTAAACCTTTATCTAATTCACTTTTGATAAACGTGTGAACATGTTTACAAGCATTCATTACTTGATCAGGATTCGTCTTTTTAGGTGAATCTAATAAAAATTTTGATGGGTATAATAGTGCTTGTTTCTGATCAAGTACATATGCCCATCTAAATTTGAAATCATCACAATTACAAAAAACTTTTAATTTTGAATCTTTTTGTAATTCTTCTGTATCCATCTGTATTTCAATATTATAACCTTTTCCAGATTTTTTATTAACAACTACACCGTCAACTTTATGTTTATGTGTCCCTGTTTTACGTGCAACCATTGTTGCATAATCTTTTGGTGCTAGTGATAGTGATTGTAATTCGATCATTATTTCTCCTCTAATTTAGTTGGTTTTATATTGTTTTTTGCATTCTTTATGAACTGCTCGCCAAATACTAAACCTTTAAAAATGTTATCTTTTACAATTTCAGTTGTATCGTCTTTAACTGTTTTTAAAGTTTTATGCATAAAATCTTTAAATCCCTGCATATCGTCTCGCATCATCTCGTCTTTAAATTCTTCTATTTTTTTAAACATGGTACTCCTTTAAATTAATGAATAAAATAAGAAAGACTTACTACATAGTCAAGCGTCTCACACCACTCAGCTATAGTTGTCATCGATGACCAACGTATAGCTGAGAGTATGAGACCTATCATATGTAAAAGTCTTCTTCTGTAATAGTAATTTCTATGGTAACTATTGGTATTTCCCAAAAGTAATATAGAAATTACCCAGTTTTTCCCTATGATTTTAAGGACAAGAATACTGGCCTATGACCAGTGATCTTGCCTACCTAAAAATAAGACAATCTTTATATGTTTTCTAAATTTTGCCAAATACTCGTTATTATTCCATCCACCATTATAAGCAGAAATTGCCCTATTTCTAGGATTTGATAAATTTAATCTTCGGGCAGCGTTATAACGATCAACTAAATAAACGCCTGCTAATGTTGCTGAAAAAGTTAAATCATTTAATAACGCATTAATTAAAATGTTATCGTTTAATAATAAATGTTTATAATTTACCAATCGAGAATATCTTTTAATTAGCGATTTTGCAGTTGATACTTTAAATTGATAATATCCAAAGGATCTTTTATTATATGGATTTAAAGTTTTTTTTGTTATAACTTTAAATCTTTTTCCATGATAATAATATATCTTTTTATTTGTATATTTTATTTTTCTTAATGAATTATTGATAAATATATAATGTTTAAATCTATATTTATCTCCAACTACTGATTTTTTAGCGTTTGTTTCGTTTAGCATTAAAGCAGAAACTGAATGCCCAAAATGTATATTATCAACACTGAATGTTTTTCCTATATCATAAGCAAATTTTAAATTTGCTTGTTGAATTTGTGTTAAACCTTTAGCTGATAAACCCATTATAAAAATTAAAATTATTGTAAAAAACTTCATATTAAACCTTTAGTACTTTAGTACATATTTTCAAAACTAATTCATTAAATGTTTAATGAATTAGTTTTTTTTCTCCACCTTTTAATGTATATAAACTTACAAAACATTCAAATAAACATGATTGTAAATGTATATTATTAAGTGGCACTAATTTAGATTGTTGATAGTATTTTGTGATTACATTCTTTAATGGTAATGTTACGTCGTGATCATTTAATAATGTTCGATAAATATAATCATAATTAATAGATGGATCAGTCTCCATAAATTTTAACATTGGTGAATAATAATCGTTGATCGCTGATTTTGTTGGAGTGTTACATATTGTAAAAATTTGCTCCATATCAGTCTCAGCTAAGATAACTTGGAAATAATATTTTATATATGATAAAATTATATCCTCTATACCAGAAGTGCTAATAATATTTGCGTTCAAATTTGCTAATGAAAACTCTCCATTAACTGAACCTGATTGTATATTATTTATAAGCTCTCGAATTCCTTTATTTTTAAAAGATTCAACAACTTGATAAAGTTCATCATCTGAATGTTTAACATTTTCTAATTCTAAAATATGTTTCATTCTGAAATAACAACCATCAACGTTAAATGATGTAAAATTTAATTTTTCATTAAATCTTTGAAGTAAAGCTGGATCAAGTGAATGTATATTATTTGTGGTAACAATAAATGCAACCTTTGGCATATACTTTTCCATTAAGCCATCTTTTAGTGCAGTTTGTGCTTGAGGACTTAATTGATCAAACTCTTCACATATAACAATACGTTGTTTTGAAGAGATTGATGAGTTAATTAACCATGATTTAAGTTCCTCGATACTAGCGACCGATTTTTTTAAAATAAAATAATCATCTTTCGATTTTACAATTGAATGTAAAAGTATTTTATTAATTGTTGTTTTACCAACGCCCCCTGGGCCGTATGATATAATATTCCCTTGAATATACCCTTGCTCAATGAATCCTTTAATCTTTCGTTCATCTGTAGCGTTTTCAAAAACGACTTCATCAATTGTGCGTGGTCTATGTTTTTCAAACCACGGCTTTTGCATCAAATCTTCCATTATATTCCTTTTATAAATTAACTAAACATCTCTTATATTTAGTATCCAAAACATTGCTAATAAATGAACTAAATTCATTATGATAAATAACTGGTCCTAAGATATCAGCAATTTCTTCAAAATCATCAAACATATCATCAAATGTTAAATGAACACTTTGTAAAATATTAATTTTGATTCTTCTATTTATATTAGATTTAACCAATGCATTCATTTCTTCGAAATATCTTTGAAAAATATTATACATATTAGCAGAAGCAATCTTAAATGCTTCTGCTAATTTTTCATCTTTCTTTGATTGAATATTCTCTAAGTGATATTCAATCTTTTTTTCGATATGATTCATTGCAGGTGAAAAATTTTTCATTACATATCATCAAAATCTAAATCAGCTCTAACCTCGTTTGAGATTGCAGCGATTTGAAAATATATAGTTGTTAAAGCATAATCATTAACTGATCGTACAAAAACTGATCCAGCATTATCATATATTTCTAAAATGATTGTATCTGGTTTAGCAACTGGAAAAAGTTCACGAACTTTATAACGCATCGTTTCTCTACCAACAGCTGAATGAAATACTTCTTTGAATTTATCATCAACATCTATTGATAGGATTTCAAATGTATTAACATCAATTGTAACATTATAATATAGTGCACTATAAATATTACGTGCAGTTGTTAAATTTTTAACAACATCTTTATCAATTTCAATTTTTGTTTTTAATGTTCCAAGTTCTACTAATTCTGTTTGTTTAAAATTTGTAGTATCTGGAGTTGTAATTGCAATTGATGTGTGAATTTTTCCAGCACTTGATGAATAAATAAGGTTTTTATTACCATCTTTAAGAATTGTAATCGTGTCACCACCTCTAATAAGTTTTAGAAGTTTTAAATTTAAATTTGGATCTTGAATATCCCAATCTTGATCACCAAAAAGGTTTGTAAGATTACAATCAATAATCCCGCCATCTTTTGATGCAATAAGTTTTCCTTTTTTAATACTAACAACATCTTCTGAACCTAAGTTTGCCGATACTGTTTCGATTGCAATTGTAAAACCGCTCCAGTAATCTGATCGAATACTTGCAATTTCTGTTCCTTGAACATCATTTTGATCTTGTAATACTTGTGATGCTTCTTTTGCTTGTTCAATTTCTTCTTGTTGAATTGGTTGAACTGCAATATCCATAGGAGATACTTCAATTGGTGCCACTTGTTGCACTTGTGCAGGTGTAGGTTGAGGTGTAGGTGTATCTGCTAATGCTGCTCCGATATCAATTCCGATAGCTGGTGCTACTGCGGCTACTGGTGCTACTTCCATTACTGGTGCTACTTCCATTACTGGTGCTACTACTGTTTCTACTCTTTCCATATTTAATCCTTGTTTATAATATATATTATTTCTATGATAACTAAAACGATCTTAAAAGATCGTTTAACCTAAACTATAAATTCAAATGTTACAACATTTGAATTCTGTGTTTCTTGAAAAGAATAAGGGAATTCTTGAATGGCAATTACATCTTTTCCATATGCCTCATTAATCATTGAATCTAATGAATACATATAAAATTCTTTTGCGAATTCTGTTTTTGATTCAAGTGTCTTACCCAAATGTGTTGATAATTGATCAAGCGTAATTGCTTGATTAAAAATAATTTGATCGCGATGAATTTTAGTAATTACTGGAACGTCTCGAACTAGTAAATTATTTAATCTATTAATATAAATATCAACTATTTTTTGCATAACTTCTTTTGTTATTTGCACTTTTTCTAATGATTGTTTTGATTGTTTTGATTTTTGAACTTTGCTTGTCTCTTCAACTTTATCATATCTTACCATCGGCTTTTCGCCTCCTTTGTTTTAGTTAGTGATGTTTTAAAACATTCTTGTAAAAAATGTTTTAATGTTGCATCATTATCTTCGTGAAATTCATCCCGCGCAGCATCATTAATCATTGTATATAATTCAATAATATTTGAGTGATGAAAATAGCCTTGTCTAACTTGTTTTTTAAAAACTGATTTTAAAAACCATTTCTCAAACCAGTTCATTTTGAAGAATCTTCAATATTAGACCATTCGACTTCTGTGTAAACTCTTTCGATCATTATACTTAAATCTTCTGGTGTTTTAGGTTTAAAATTTTCTTTATTTATAGTAAAAGAAAAACCGTATTTTTTATTGGATTTTAATTCTCCTGTAAAGAAAAACCAAACACCTCTAATTTCTGTTCCTAACCCATCAGATATAATCATTTGATAATGATTTTTAACTTTTCCCATTTTTGCAACTTTAGTAAATAAAGCCCTTCCGTAAAATAGTGGTTTTTTATATTTTTCACCAAATGGTTGAAAAGCATTAATTGATTGAAATAGTTCCCAATCAATATCACGCAACTCAATTTTACCAAGCGGTTCTGTTTGTTTATCAATATATAGGTCTGGATGAAGTTTTTTTGTATCTTCTTGAAGATGTGTCCAAAATGGAATTAAATCAGCCGCTGGAAATGATACTCCACATGCTGCTTTATGACCACCCGTTCTATCACTTATAACATACGGGTTGTCTTTAACAAGACCAAGTAAATTAATTGATCCAGTACTTCTACCTGATCCTGAATATGTGTCACCTGCTTTATTTAGTGATAACACAATTGTTGGTTTCTTAAGATTTTGTGCAATTCTACCTGCAGTTGGTCCTAAAATACCTTTCTCAAAACTTGTACCAGGTATTAAAACAAATGGTGCATCTAACCATGTTCCATATAAATTATTAATTTCTTCCATTAATGATTCTTGTCTTTTTTTACGAACGTCATTTAATGTTTGAATATAATTTAACCATTCTTTAGATTCCCAATGATTATCACGAGTTAAAAACATTGCTGATTCCTCAGCGTTTGTTAATCTTGATGTTACATTAATTGCAGGAATTAACCCAAAAGATAAATCCTCTGCTGTAACATTAGGTCTATCATGCATATCAAAAAATGTTTTTACCCATTGTCTATGATGTGTTGGAAATACTGCTAAGCCTAACTTTACAATAAATCGATTAATACCATTTAATGGCATCACATCGGAAATAGTTGTTAAAGCCAATTCTGGTAAAAATTCAGTATACATATTAATAGGTGTATCAGATACTTCTTGAATTGCTCGAAGAAAATACCAATAAACAAAAGTTCCATTAATATTTGGATAAGGAAAATTATCATCATCCTGATGAGGATCTACTACAATTGCGTGCGGCAATCCTCGCTTAGAATCTACTTGGTGATGGTCCGTAATGATTACATCGATATTTAACTCTTTAGCTCTTTCACATGCGTCTATGCTCGTTATACCATTATCTGCTGTAATATATAAACCAACATTATCGTTTAATCTATCGTCCACATATTTTGGAACAAAACCATAACCATTAGATCTATCTGTTATAATAATTTCAATATTTTCATATTTAAAGAATGTAAAGAATATCATTGATAACATATATGTTCCAAGACCATCTGCATCTGAATCGTGAACAAAAACTATTCGCTCCCCTTTATTAACAGCCTCCATGAATCTAGCAACAGCTTTATCTAAATTTAGCATTGCATCTGTTCCAGGAACTTGATCCCAACTAGTGATGCTATCATCAACTGTGTTTTGTAAATGCTGTACTATATCAGCTTGTGTTAATGCTTTCATTAACTTAATAAACTTAATTTTTGCTTTAGAAATTCAGTTTGAAATTTTGATTTTTCTAATTGTTGTTCTAAAGTTTGTTGATTATTTTCAACAATTTCAATTTTATAATCATTGATATCATCAATGATTCCTTCTGCTTGAGTACCTCTTTCTAAACACGCTTCACATTTTAGACAAGGTCTATATATATCTTTGCCTATATCATTTGATTCAAAACCTTTTGCAAGCATCGATCTTTTTGGTTCATAACATGTCCATGTCTTTTTGTAAGGTACATTAAGAAACTTAACATCTTTTACAATCTCAGATTTAAAACCATCTTTATATGGTGCATAAATTGAAACATTAACGTTATCATTCAACGATAATAGATCACTTAATTTAGAAGCGAATTGAGGACTAATATCCCAATAATCCCTAGCATAGATGTCACTATGTTGATGGATACCAAGCCCCAGTGATAAGTTTTTGATTTCTTTGTCATTTGCAATAATCTCTCCAACAACTGCAGCCATGCTCATAAAAAGTAAATTACGAGAAGGCATATAATATTTCATGTCTGTTGTTTCTTCAGCATGACCATTTTCAACATTTTTTCTAAACGTTTTTATTACATCACCGACTGTTGATGTAAAGTCTATAACAATTGTATCAAGAAGTTGTGTAGGATATTTTTCTTTAAAAAAGTTCCAAACATTCTTTTGAGCATTCATCTCAACTACGTTTACCTGACCGTAGTTATAATTAATAGGAAGACAAGTCTTCCCTTCATATAGAGCCTTTGCTAGTAATGTGCTTGAATCCAAGCCTCCACTCATTGATACTACACATAGTTCTTTCATTAAAGATCCTTTAATTTTTCTAAAATATCTACACACATTTTATCACGAATAGACATAGTTGTTTCTTTATTGAAAAACCTAACACATTTGTTAATATTTTTTAAATTTGCTTTTGGAGATATTATTTTATCGCCGTCGTCATCAATAAATTTTATATTATCATATGTTTCAAATAATTCGCCTTCGTTCCAAGGAACACAGTAAAAATTTGATATTGCTTCCTCTGCTAATATACCTGATAATTTATTTGCTTCTTTTTCAAATTCTGTAAACAATGTTTTACTCATAATTTTCTCCCCACTCTACAAGAGCTTTATTAAATTCATCAAATGCTGAATCTCTTTTACGATCTGATGAAAATACCATAGTACCTGAACGATGTTCAGTACCATTAGTAGTTGCACCATGTAACCACATGCGTTCGGTTTGTATATCCATTCGGCTTCTACTGATTACTTCATAACCATTTGAAGCTTTAAACACAAAACCTGATCCAACGAAATCTTCTCCTTTATATTTGGTATATTCTGCTTGTTGTTTGATATCAAACGTTAATCTCTTAGCTGTCTTATATAAATAATATGATAAAATTGCTTCACCTTTTTTATTCATAACAATAATTATATTCATATCAACTTTAGGTAATTGTTCGATTTCTCTTTCATCAAAATCTTTTGATTGAATATATACCCAATCAACTGCATTGATTCCATCAAAATCTAAAAAACCTCTATCTAATTCATCTAATAAAAATATACTTTTATCAATCATAGTTGTTGAAATAGTGTATAATTTATCATCTGTACCAATAAATTGATCGCCTCTTTTTATATCATCATATCTTAATGTTTTGCTAATCATACTATATCCTTTAAATTAATTCTTTAACCATTTTAGAAGCCATCTTCATATCAAGGCCTTCAATTGCTTTAAGTTCTTTCATTACTAATCCCATATTAGGATTATCATATCTTGCAATTATTGCAATGATCGTACCAGATGTTTCTTCAGCGCTTAATGTTTTAGGCATTAAAGCTTCTAATATATCAACTTGTATTTGACAATCAACTCCTTGAGATAAAGCGTCTATAGTTTGCTTATACTCTGATTTAACTGCTTGGGCAACGTAATCATCATGATTACCTTTACCCGCGTCTTTAAGCATGTTAGATGTCTTATTAACAATAAGTCCTAGAACTGCTTGCTTTATAAAATCAACTTCATGTTTATTGGTGCTTGGAATTTTGCGAATGTGAATCCACTCTTCTCTTATACTTTGGTAATCTCTCATTGTAATTCCTTAGTTTATATTTCTTTTTATAAATAAATTTTTATAAAAAGTTAAGTATGATAATATATATTTTGTATCTATCTCATTTTCACCATAAGGTGAGAGTTTTTCAATGCTTCCAAAAACTTTAGTATCAACATATTCAAATTTATCAAAATCTTTATATAAAAATTTTGCGTATATTGATAATCTTTCATCCGAAACATCTTTAAAAAGATCATATGATGCATTATCTATATCAGATATATGATCAAAATCCACATTTTCTATAATATGAATTATAGAAAATATGTCAATTGAATATTTTTTTATTGTCTCTTCTATTGAAGTTGGATAAATTGCTCCAAAACATAATAAAAAGTTTTCTAAACCGATATCATCTACTAATTTTGAAACATCGTAATCTTTTTCATATATATCACATATGTCATATAAAACAAAAGTTTTTAATTCATTCATTGTTAATTCTTTAAAACTAAAAGACTCATCGTCTATGAATTTTTTTAACACAACCTTTGATTCAAACGCTTCTAACGCATCTTCTCTCATGCGTTCATTTGAAGTTATTCTTTTATATTCTTCAAAGTAAACTTTGCTATAATCATTCATAACATTTCCTTAGTTTATATAATTTCTATGTTAACAAGTTTTATCAATATTGATATATTGGATATTTGCTGCTGATAGATGTTCGTTTATCTCATTCATTATCATATGCATACCTGCGAAAACACATTGACAGTTAAATATTAAAATATTTAATACTAGAATCATGGTATCTACATGATTTTGCTTGATAAAATTTTGAGCAGCACTTAAAATAGTAGCAATCTCATCTTTAGTGTAATCACTTTCACCGTGATCAAACTTACCATAAAGGTTTTGATCGATCCCAAACATTGCAACTGCAAATATTTCTTCTGGTATTAATGATAACATTCCACTTGTTTCAACTAATTGATTATCTTCTAAAAAACCTTCTCTAAGTTCTTTAATACCGTTAATTTCGTTTTGGTATGCCTCTTCTGTGGTAAATAATTTCTTTTCCATAATTAATCCTTTAAGTTAATTGTAGTGTTGCCATAATTAAATGATGAACACATTGTAAAATTTATAACTTCTGTTATAATAAACTTTTTATCAGTTGAAAAATTAAAATATATTTCAACGATATCGTTATTGTCTTGATCTATATTATCTTTTAGAAAATACAAACAACCATCATTTTTTCTAGTTGGTAAATAGATATTTAATTTTATATCTTTCTTTTTAAATGCAAAAATTGTTTGATCTTCATCTTCACCTGCACGATTTTCAGCAAATTCTAATTCTTTAAGTTTACCAATAGTCATAAGTTTTAATATTTTTTTATAACTTATTTTTTTATTCAATTGTATTTTCATTTTAATCCTTCTCTAAATTTTTTATAAGTGTTTAATATATAAACAACCCCTCCTCCAAGTATTAACATAAATGTTAATACCACATTAAGACCTGGCATTACACATATAGAATACCATCCGAAATCTTTAAATTCATTTAGTTCATCTTTATGAATTTCATAAAGACATACGGTCCAAGAAATAATAGATATACCAAAACTTATAGCCATAAATATTATATCGTTTAGATTACTCTTTTGCATTAAAATTACACCTAATAAAAAAGTTACCGGTATTAACAATAACGTCATCATCATTATATCTAAATGTATTTTTCTCATTATTTTTCCTCGTATTTTTTTTCTAGCGATTGTAGATGATCAATAATTTCTTGATCTGTTTTATAAGGTGTTCCTTCCGGTTGAGTATCACGTCTGTGATCACAGACCATAACTTTTCTAAACATTATCTGATCCTCTTCATCGCGTTCACCGATAGTATGAGTATCAAAATAATTTTGAGCGTTTGCAAGCATTACATTATAGGCTGCTACAACCGCTTCTTCTTGTGCTAGCAATGATCTAGCTTCTTCAAAACTTAACGCCATCTTTGGCTCCTTTTTCCTTTAAATTCCAATGATTTATAATCATGAATATCGTAAGTTGCGTTAAGCTGTTCAAAACAGCTTGTATCTAAATCCGCGTACTTATTAATATAAAAATTAGCATTACCCATGACAACTCTAGCCATCTCTTTACGAGATGTCTTCTGCTTTACTATTGATTCAACATTTGAACATTCCCAGTATAATGAAGTATTATATGCTTGTTCAGCGTGAGATGTTAAAAATATATATGGATTCATAGATTCAAATATTATCAATAATACTTTTGAATCCATTCCATATAAACCAGAACTAAAGTTACTTACACAGTAAGCACTTGAGTTAATAATTTTAATACCTGACATAAGTTGACTCCTTAATAATTTCTACGCATTCTAAAATAGTATGCTTCTTTTTCTGCGGCTGATGGTTCAATTGAATCTAGTTCAGCATATCCTAAAGATATTAATTCCAATACTCTAGCAGCATCATAACTATAATAAATAGTATCTCTATATTCACCAGAATTATCACTTCGCATTTGCCAACCATCATCTAGTGAATGGTGGTTATAAATACCTTTCATATCTATAATATCACCATGTCCTAAATGATATTCGTGTGGTTTAAGATCCTTTAATTCTGATCTAACGCCGTCTATTATTTCATGCACTGTTTTTTCTAACTCATATTGATTTTCAGCATGATCGCATGCATCATACATCATATGTATATATTTTCTATCTTTCATCTTCTTCTCCATTTTTTAAGTAGTTTTTAGGATCATAATTTTCAACATATGAGCCATTTTCAACATCTTTGTCTGTTACAGTATTACCTTTTTTTTGGTTACATTTTGTACACATGCATTGCATGTTGCTCATATGATCTGCTCCACCTTTTGATGATGGTATAATGTGATCTTTTGTCATTTGAACTTTATCTTCTGACCATAAGGTTAAATGAAAAGAATGAGGACCTTTTTTAGAATCGTTATTGCTTGCAATTCTAAAGTGTGTTCCTTCTCGAGAACAGTTTACACATTTTGTGTATTTTGTAAAAGTATTTAGTCTTAAACCAATTACCTTTACTCTTGTTCCGTTTAATTCCACATATGATTCGTCACTACGAATATGTTTCGTAATTTCATCAATTGTGTATATCTCTGGTTTTAAAAAGTATTTTTTATCATACCCTTCATCATTTCTTGGTGTAAAATCTTTTCTTTTTTTTGACATTATCAATCCTTCCATAGCTACTTAATATTATTTATGAATTAAAAAAACATTAGCTATTAGCTAATGTTTAGATATTAAATATTAGATACTTAATGTACCATCATCATTTGTGATTATTCCAAAATATTGTTTAAGATATTTCGACATAACATCAAATAGAAAAGGCGACCGTTGAGGCATTTCAGCTAAACCTGTTCCCAGACCATCTTTAGGGAAAACTATTGTCCAATCTTGATATTCCGGAGATGAGATAACTTTTGATAAATTAAATAAATCATTCGTTATTGCTTTATAATCTGATTCAGAATCATTGTAATATGATGATTCACCTAATGATGGTAATCTTTTAGTGGCTACACCAATAGCATTAAAACAATCTCTAATTGATGCTTGTCCACCTCGTCCGGCTCTAATAGTATTATCACCAAAAACATATAGTTTTTTAGGATTAGCACTTAACATGCTGATATCATACCATTTTTCTTCAACTTCAACTGCGTTAATAATTTTCATTTTGCATCCTTAATATTAAAATAATTTTGAATTAAGAGAATTGACTCTCTTAATTCAGTGTAATAATCTACTCTGCTACTAATGCTTCAATATCAATTGAAGGAGTTGCTACTGCTGTTACAGGGGCATCAACAACAATACTTGCCGCTGCTACGGCTTCTGCCGATGCTACAGATGCTACTGTTGGTGTTGCTGCTGCAGCTGCTGCTTTTTCAATTTTAAGAGCTTCTTTAGCTGCTTTTTTTTCTGCTGCTTCTTTAGCTTTTTCAATTTTAAGAACTTCTTTAGCTGCTTTTTTTTCTGCTGCTTCTTTAGCTTTTTCAATTTTAAGAACTTCTTTAGCTGCTTTAACTGCTTCTTTGTGTGATGCTTTTTCAACTTCGATTGCTTCTTTAGCAGTCTTTAAAACTTCTT
>Ga0256824_10000317_pt1 | contig 18176 bp, 15 predicted proteins | sample CV67metaG_FD_191570 | JGI IMG/M metagenome (GOLD analysis project Ga0256824, IMG submission 191570) | Hydrothermal vent microbial communities from East Pacific Rise, Pacific Ocean - CV67 | ecosystem: Environmental > Aquatic > Marine > Hydrothermal vents | place: Pacific Ocean: East Pacific Rise...
TCACTGCATAACTGGAATAATCTAAGATCCGTTTAATAGCTCCCTTGTTTTCTGACATATAACTCCAAACACGTATCACTTTAATACCATCAATCTCTTCAGTTTGATAAAGTTTGTTTTTATAACCATCATACGTTTTTCCAAAAGGAAAATTTGGATTACAGGTAATTATTGTAACTTCTATACCTTCTTTTACCCACTCTTTACAATGTTCATAAGTTCTACTTGCAGGTGCATTACTCTCTGGTGGAAAATTGTCTGTTAAAAATAGCAGTTTCATAGTGTGGTAATCTCCATAGTTAAATTATTTTTAAATGTTGCCATCACAACAATAGCTTTAATTGTTTGATTAAATTTTGAAGCGTAATTATACTCCGATAGACTTAACTTCACAGTTGAAGGATATTCTATAGTTACAAAAGGAGTAAGAACAATATTATTCTCAATTTTAACTGAAACATTTGGATGAAAATGTAAGTAACTTATAGCGTTAGCTTCTTTCCCTACGATAGTATCTATAACTGTTATACTATTTTCAGTAAATTTCCATTTTCGTGTATGCATGTAGCCTAATTTTTTATATCCATCATGTGTAGCAAAAATACTATTTTCGTCTTCAACTAACTCTATTACTTTTGCTCTTTGAGCCACACGAAAGCCACCCCATACTTGAGATTGATTCATGCCATTAATTTCAACTGTATTGTGAGAAGAAGTTGAACGCTCTTTTGCACGTAACTTATTTGCCTCATAGGTAGATAAACCCGTATCAACGATTACTGGCTTGTTTTTTACATATAATTCAAAATTAAACGTATCACTATGCGCATGTCCTGGAATATAGTCTGGACCTATGTTTCCAACATCTATAACACATTCATATCTTCTATTAGTAATTTTACGGTAGCCACTATCATCAAGTTCACTATGTTTAACTTTAATACCAAGTTTAAGTGCATATTTAAAAAGTTCTTTACTCGTGGGTGCTATTCCTGTTGTACTGTCATTAAAGAGTGGTATATTACCATTTTCATAAGTCATACACTCTAACCATCCAAGCATTTTTTCTGCTTTTAGTATAAATATACTTACAAGGTTATCATCTTTCCAGTCATTATTTTGCATAAGGTTTATACAATCAAGTACTCTAAGTAACATAATCTGATGATACATTGGACTTAACTCAAAATGTGCACCATCACTTAATATTTGTTCATCTAATTCATTTGTTAAAATAGTATATGCCTTGGCATACAAAATCTCATCATTAAAATAGTATGCACCAAAAAGTAAAGAAAAACTATTTTCTAAAAGATGGTTACCCAATATATGGTATTCCAAATTATCCATTAACTTCATATATTGCGCATACAAAGAGCTGTTTATTTTTTGATTTTTGATTTGATATGTTGAAAGGAATATAACCCAATTTATTCCTCTTAAAGAAATAGGAAAAGGCATAAGACCATCTTTGATTGTTGGAGATTTATCTACAAAATCTTCTATTAGGCTTTCACCTTTCTCACAACTCATATTCTCTTGTCTCAAGTAGTCAAAATAATTTAAGTTATATGTCCATAACTTTCCATATTTACTATAATTCCATTCAAATACCTCTGATTCAAAGCTCTGTTTAATATTTAAAAAAGTAAATGTTTGATTTTCATATATTGTATTATAATGAATAAAATTCATAAATTTAATATCTCTTGGGCTATCTAATGTCTCAATACTTAAAGAGTATTGGTGGTTAGTTATTTTTCGTATTTTATTACGTAAAAGGTAGAAAAACCTATAATAAATTTGTATCATTTTTAAATGTTTAATTGTGTGTATAAGCCGTAAAGTTTTTGTAAGTTTTAGCATAAGTATATTATCCATTTTAAATTAAATTAATTTTCTTCAAGAAGTTATCAGTATTAATTTCACTATCATAATGAGTAAATGCTTGTAGAGCATTATTTTGTAGTTCTGCAAAATTCTCACTATTTATTCCGTGTATTGCATCTAAAAGTTCTTGACTATTTCCAGCTTCTATGAGCGTACCAGTAATACCATCTTCAACCATTTCAGAAATACCATCTAGCTTACTTGCTATGATAGGCATACCTAAAGAAAAGGCTTCTATTATTACTCCAGGATAACCTTCTCTAAAAGAAGGTAAAACAAGAACATCATATCTTTCCATCGTACCTAAAACTTCTTCTGCTTTAAGTGCACCACAATACGAAACACCAAACTTTTTAAAGTACGCTTTACTGTATTTATCTTCAATTATAGGACCATATACATCAAAGGTAATATCTTTGTGAATATTTTTAACTATCTCACAGATTGTATCAATACCCTTTTCCTTATTAATTGTCCCAACATATATAAACTTTTTTCGAAAACTACTTAATTTACTTTTAGTACTATTTTTTTCACGTACATTTGGCATCCAATATGTATTTTTATTTAAAAATTTAAAATATTCAATAAGATACTTTGTTTCAAAAAAATTTATATGAATATTTTTCAAAACAAATCGAATAACATACTTTTTTAAGAAATTAGCTGATTCATAAATATCTACTAAATCTCCTGCAAATACACGTATACTAGTATCCTTTTTATATATTTTAGCTAATACAATAAGTACTGGACCAATAAAAAGAAGACCATTTGTAGTAGCTTGAAGTGAAATATGATCATACTTTGGAACTAATTTAAAAAGGCGAAACCATACGAGTAGCAATGCAGAAAGAGGATTACTATAGTTTTCAACTAATGTATCTATCGTATAATGTTTAATATTTCTTTTTTTTAATTCTGTTAATAATAATTCAAATAAAACTACTATACCACCCGTCTTTGTGGGGTCTTTTTTATTTGTTAATGACCCCAGTAATAATATATTTTTCATCTTTTCATATCCTAAAATTCAATATTTTATTGTTCAACTCTGTCAAAATATAACTTATTATACTTATTTGCACATATCACCATTGAATATTTTTCTTCAAATAGTTTAATAATATCTTTTTCCTTAAGTAACTTATTCGTAATACTTTTTTTGACTGTATCTACATATGCATCCAAACTATTATCTTTAGATAGAAACCCATTATAGCCATTACTAATTACGTCGGGTATCCCTCCAACTGGGGTAGACAGTGTTGGTTTTCCCAAGGACATTGATTCAAGAATAGTCAAAGGTAGCCCTTCAAAATGAGAGGATAAACAAAATATGTCACTGCATGCAATATAGTCAGATACATTCTCTTTTTCATCCAAAAAAAATACATTATTCATAGAGGAAGCACGTTCTAAGCAACTATCAGCATATTCTTTTTCATTCTGCAAGGAACCAACAATAATTAAAATAGCATTTATATCCTCTTCTTTTAATTTTTTAAAAGTATCAATAAGTAATTCTTGGTTTTTAACTTTTGTCACACGTGCAACATTAATAAATACTTTAGTATTTTTATTATATTTATAGCTATCAATTTCGTCTTTTGTAGGCATAAACATATCTGTAACAACTAGCGGAGAAACACCATTGGTTATTAACACATTATATTTATTTCCAAATCTTTTCTGCACGCTTTTTCTTACCATGGATGTAATTGAAACAGGAGTTACATTTGCTTTTAAAAAATAAAAAGCATACAATATTCGTTTCATACTACCTGCAGTTTCCTTTTCTGCTAAAGTATGAAACGTATGTATAAACTGTTTTTTCAACAACAACATACTCAATAAACTATAGGTAAAAGACCTTAAATGCATATGTACAATATCAGGATTAATATCTTTTATACATTTATATAATTTGAAAAAAGTTTGATAATCAAATCCTAATTTTTTTTCTAATGAAATAATTTTTACTTTAGGATCTATCATTTTTACTAAACGCATGGACTTATCTAATTGACCAAGTACACATAGTGTTACATCATGATCTAGCTTTATCAGTTCATTACATAAGTCTACTGCAAATTTTTCTCCACCACCCATATGAAGGGAGGGTACAATTTGTATAATTTTCATAGTTGGACCTTATTCATTTATAATTTTCTCATCTCTATAATATCATTAGATAAAGCCAACCACTGATGAACAATATTATCTACATCTAGTTTCTCGACTATTTTTATAGAATTTCTTCCCATTTCTAATCGTTTGGTTTCATTTTTCATTAATGACGCGATATTTTGAGATAAAGATATAATGTTTTCTGCTTCTACCAATATACCATCACTATTATGTTTAATAATTTCTTTCGGTCCAGTAGGACAATCAAATGCAATACATGCACATCCATACCCCATGGCTTCACAAAGTGCACCAGGAAAACCTTCAGAATAAGAAGACAATACATATATAGACGCTCTCTTGTAATATATTTCAACATCTTTTACTGAACCTATCAATATAATTTTATCTTCCATATTGTATTGATTAATTAACTCTTGGAGGTTTTCTTTTTCATTCCCTCCCCCTACTATCATGAGCTGCCAATCATTTGTTTCAAGCATAGCATATGCTTCAATCAGCATATCAAATCCTTTTATTGGAACTAGCCTACCCACAGCAATAACAATTTTTTCTCGCTGTATCTTTGCATGTTCTTGTTTTAAAATGAGTGGATTTACTATATTAAATTTACGTTCTTCTTTTACAAAACTATACTTAGGCATATCTTCTTTTGTTAGCAATACTACAGCATCTGCAAGTGGATATACTTTTTTTCTCAATATTTTCCATAATTTATTTTTCTCACCAATATAAAAAGCACTGTGCTCTGAAACTATAATAGGTGTCTTTGCCCATTTCGCTGCCAATATAGATAAGATACTTACTTCCGTAATAAAACTTATAACTACATCTGGTGTATGCAGAGTTATCTCTTCTTTTAGTGAAGAAATAACTTTATACATTAACTTTATACGAGCAAAAAAACCATGTGATAATGGTTTAATATTTAAATGAATCAATTCAATATTTTCTCTTGGTGTAAAAAAAATGTGATTATCGCTTGTTGTGACAATAGTAATTGTATGCGCTTCAGCCTCTGCTAGTCTATTTGCCAGCATTGTTAGAACCTTTTCTGCACCTCCTGAGCCTAATGAAGATATAACAAACATTATTTTCATAATAACTTTTTCCTTTCTATAAGTTCTTTATTATAATATAAATTCATCAATACCATGGCGATTGACAAGAAAAGAAAAGCCAAAGCAACACCTACCTCTTCATAAAGTAAAATCATTGGGATAATAACAATAAAATTAATAATCATAGTCATAAATGTGATTTTCCTAATTATTTTATATTCAGACTTTATAGCAAGATAACCTGTAAAAAATCCTCCTAAAGGTTCAAATAGTAAAGAAAGCGACAATATTTGTAAAACTAGTATAGAGGCTTCATGTCCTTCTCCAAATAATAATTCCATAGCTATTCCTGAAATAAAAAATAAAAAAAGTGCAGAAAAAAATAAAATAACTATATAAAATAAAAAGAATTTTCTTGCTTGCGCATATAATAATTTTGTATTATCTGCATAACGTGCTAAATGAGGATAAATTACAGTACTATAGATTTTAATAATTTGACTATACGCCCCATGTAATGTTTCAGCTAGTCCATAAATACCTACAACTGTATAATTTGTAAATAAGCCAAGTAAAACTGTATTTATTGTTGTATAAAAAGCAACACTCACATTAGATAAAAATATATCTTTCCCTTCCACTAAAAGGTCAACTATAAATTTCCAACTTGGCATCGTAAAACCAATTTTATATTTTGTAATAATAAAATACAAAGAAAAAATTCCAACCAATAAAAAACTTATTGAATTAATGAGAGGTACCCATATATAATCATCTTGTGTTTGTACAAAAATAAAAATTGCAACTGCATATAATACCTTTGTAGCTATATTAAAAAGTGCAATATATTTCATATCTTCCATACCTTGAAAAAACCATAAAGGTATGAGTCCATTAGAAAAAACAAAGATTAATGAAAATATAAAAACCTCTTTCTCTAAATAAAAACGCTCATAGGTAAATAAAATGGGTAAGAATATCAATAGACCTAGTAAAAAAAGAAAAAATTGTGTACCAATAACATTCCAAAAGTAAACACCAATTGTCTTAAGGTCATCTCTATTTACTGAAATATATTTAGTTGCTGTGAGTTCAAATGAGTATCTTGTAACCGTTTGAAAATATTGCATTATTGCATAAGCAAATACAATCACGCCATATTTTTCTACTCCGATTGTTCTAACAACATATGGAATAACAATAAGAGGAAGTACTTTATTCACAATATTAATAATTGACAAATAAGAAAAATTACTTATCATTTTTTTGTACTTTTCTTCTCTAAGTAGTTTATTTATTTTTTCTCTCATAGGTCTCTCTTTTTAAATCTTGCCTTATATCCCATAACTGAAATAGCAACCAAAGTTGCAACGTTAAGTGGTTGTTCTAACATATTGTGTGAAAAAAAACATGCCCCAACAAAATAAATTATCACTAATACTGTCATTTGCTTTTGGTTAGTATCCCCATATCTAAAGATATCTATAGAAATTAAATAGAGTAATAAGGGTATAATTAAGATTCCCAATATTCCAAATTCCGCCCAATGTTCAGCAAAAGTATTGTGCGGTGACCATTGATACTGCCATAATCTAGTCGCCGCATATCCTGCTCCTAAAACTGGATTATCGGCAAACATCTCAAGTGCACGTCTTAGTACCATAGTTCTTGGTCCAATATCACTTGTATCTGATTTTTTACTATTAGCAAAAAAGTCAATTCTACTCTTCATATTTTCAGTTACTTGAAAATCATATTTTTCAGATAAATAATCTAACCCTCCCACAGAAAGCCAAAGGAAAAATGAAACAATTCCAACTAAAAGTATGGATAAATGTTTTCCATGAAGTTTTTTTTGAAAAAACATAAATATTAATATAATAAAAAAAAGCATAATATTTGACCGTGACATTGTGGAAAATAATCCTAAAAATAAAATAAATATATATAAAATTTTGTATCTATGTGAAATATAATCAATAGTAAATATAAGAAATATTACCATTGCTCCTCCCGCAATATTTGCGTTAAGGTAATACGCAGAAGCTCTTCCTGCAATATATTCTATATGTCCATTAGATAAAATTTTAATAAAATATCCAGGTTCAATATATTCATATGCTAAAGATAAAGAGGCTACAATTCCCAATGGGATCATAGCCTTTCTAATATGACTTAATTTTCCATCATCCATATTAAAGAACATTACCAAATAAACGAAAACAAAAATAAAGAAAGTCATTATTTTATAATAAACTAATTCTCTGGGACCTGCAGGAGAATTTATATAATAAATTGTATTCAAAACAACATGCAATAATAGCCATAGAAATAATTTATTTTGATAAGGAAAAGGCAATTTTTTCTTTATATAGTATAAAAAAAATGCTGAAAAGATAAGAAGATCTAATACATATGCTGGCAATGGAAAAATATGCACGATAGGTAAATAGATAGTTAAATTAAGAAAAACCATTGCGGATACAATAAAAAATATTATAGATTGAAAATAAGTAAATCTCATTATGGTACCCTAACTAAAAGTAAAAAGAGACATATGTCTCTCTTTTATATTATTTTTAAAATCAAACACTTACTATTTATTTGTCACGCCACAAAAGTCAAACACATCTTTACCAAAGATACGGATACCTTTAAATTCTTCATGTGCCACTAAAAAGACAATGATATCTGCATCATTAATCGCCTCTTCATACTCAACCACATCAAACTCATCAAATGCATTAATATTTGGTTCAACAGGCAATACTTCTACACCATCTGCTTTTAAGCGTCTAGTTACATAAAGTGCTGGAGACTCTCGGAGATCATCAATATTTGGCTTAAACGCTAGTCCCATACATGCAACTTTAGCAACTCTTCCATTCTCTTTTTCAAAAGCAAGTGCAGCATTTTTAACTTTTTCTATAGACCACTCTGTCTTATAGGTATTTACTTCTCTTGCTGTCTTGATAATTTTAGCATCTTCACCACCTGCATGTACTATAAACCAAGGGTCAACAGCAATACAGTGTCCACCTACTCCTGCACCTGGCTGAAGTATATTTACACGTGGATGACGGTTTGCCAAAGAGATAAGCTCCCATACATCAATATCAAACTTGTCTGATAAAATAGAAAGTTCATTTGCAAAAGCAATGTTTACATCACGGTAACTATTTTCTGTAAGCTTTGCCATTTCTGCTGTTTTTGCATCTGTTTGAAGTACTTGTCCACTCACAAATGTCTTATAAAAAGCAACAGTTTCTTCTGTTGCTTTTTCATTGATACCACCGACAATACGATCATTTTCAACAAGCTCTCGCATGATTTGTCCAGGTAAAACACGCTCAGGACAATGTGCAATGTGTACTCTTGTTATATCTACACCTTGCGCTTCTAATACTTCAGCTACTTTGTCAGTAGTCCCTACTGGTGAAGTAGACTCCAAGATGACAATATTACCCTCTTTTATATAAGGAGCAATCGCTTCAGTGGCTGAGACTACATAATCTATGTTTGGTACATATCCATCATGAAATGGTGTAGGTACAGCAATAATAAAAATATCTGATTCTTTGGGTTTCGTATCTGCAATCAGGTTTCCAGAATTTACAGCTGAACGTACAAAGGTATCTAAGTCAGGCTCGACGATATGAATATTACCTTGATTGATTGTATCTACTGTACTTTGAACTACGTCTACACCGTGTACTTGATACTGTCGGTTTGCTAAAAGTGCTGCTGTTGGAAGTCCAATATATCCTAATCCTATGACACATACTGTTTTATTTTGCATTATAATTGTTCCTTTATTGTATTGATTATTTTTTCACACGATTTTCCATCACCATAAGGGTTGTGAGCTTTACTCATACGCTCATAACACGCTGCATCTTCAAGTAATGTAGTCACTTCTTTTATGATATTATCTGGGTTAGTCCCTACAAGCTTCACTGTACCAGCATCTATAGCTTCTGGACGCTCAGTAGTGTCTCTCATAACAAGAACTGGTTTACCAAGGCTAGGAGCCTCTTCTTGTATACCGCCACTGTCTGTAAGTATAAGGTAAGATTTACTCATAAGATACACAAATGGTTCATAGTCAAGAGGTGATACCAAGTATACATTTTCTATGCCTGAGAGTAGTTCAAGTACTGGTTTTTGTACATTTGGGTTAAGGTGTACCGGATAAACAAAGTTTACATCAGGATGTTTAAGTGCCAGAGTTTTAATGGCAGAACACATATCTAGAAAACCTTGTCCAAAGTTTTCACGTCTATGTCCTGTAATAAGTACAAATCTCTTTTCACTGCCAAAGTCTGTAAATTCTTTTTTAATTTTTTCTGCAAGTGTCTCTTTGAGAGTAATTGAACTTTCTATTTTAGCCAGTACCCACAAAAGTGCATCAATCACAGTATTTCCTGTTACATAAATATCTGTCTTCTTCACACCTTCTGCACTGAGGTTAGCTGAACTTGTTTCTGTCGGTGCAAAGTGAAACTTAGTAATGACTCCCGTAAGTTTTCTGTTAGCTTCTTCTGGCCAAGGGCTGTAAATATCACCTGTTCGAAGTCCTGCTTCCACATGTCCTACAGGAATTTTTTGATAAAAAGCACTAAGTGCTGTAGCTATAGTTGTTGCTGTATCACCATGTACAAGCACAATATCTGGCTGATAAGAAATTAAAACCTCTTTCATACCAAGTATAATATTACTTGTCACATCATATAGGTCTTGCCCTGGCTTCATAATGTCAAGGTCATATTCAGGAGTGATATCAAAGATATCTAACACTTGATCAAGCATCTCTCTATGTTGCGCAGTTACACATACTTTTGATTCTATTTCGTTTGTGTGTTTCTGAAAGGCTAACACCAATGGTGCCATTTTGATAGCTTCTGGTCTTGTACCAAATACCAATAATACTTTCTTCATAATACATCCTCATTATTAAATTGTTTTTGGGTAGAAATAGGATTAATTATTTTTAGTTCACGTATGTTACAGTACATTCCCCATGACGTTAACTCCTTTTTTTTACACTATTAAATATGGACGATAGTATACCCAAAATAAAGTTTATAAGAGTTAAATTCCTAACCCAAATATAATTTCTTAAATCATATTATAAATAATAAATGTCGAAAACTATTAATCTTACTAATTAATAATATGTGTAAAATACCCAATGAATTTTACACACATACATAATATACACGCACAAGAACTTTCCATTTACCATCAATTTCGTGAACATGCTTTCAAGGCTGATGGTTCTTTTGTAGCTGATAGTCCTAAAGTAGTCAATCTTCTTATAGAAGAAGGCATAGAAGTTTCTAGTATTTTAGCAACACAAGAATATTACAACACACATACTTCCCTCTTGGAAACTATTGATAATGCTACTTTTTATGTAGCTACTAAAGAGCAAATGCAAAATATTGTAGGGCATAAAATACACCATAATGTCATGATGCATGGAAAACGTCCAAAAGAGTCTACACTTGATACCTTAGGAGACAATATTCTCATGCTAGATGAGATAAGCTCCACACAGAACATTGGTGCTATTGCACGCTCTGCTGCTGCTATTGGCATAGACTCTTACCTTTTACCCTCTTATGGTCCTCACCCATATTCACGTAGAGCTTTACGTGTAAGTATGGGTCATATTGCTATGCTTAAAACACATATTTATACAGATATAAAAGAAACCATTAACACACTTAAAAACAATGGCTACCGTATCTACGCAGCAGAAGTCACAGATGACTCTACACCACTAGCCTCAGTAAGAGTAGTAGACAAATGGGTACTTCTCATGGGACATGAAGGCTCAGGACTTTCTCAAGATGTGTTAAATTTATGTGATGAAGTAGTTAGCATTGAGATGATGGAAGGTGTAAAGAGTTTTAATGTAGGTATTGCTGCTTCTATTATGATGTATCAGTTTAAGTACGGAAAATAATTCCGTACTTATATGTTAATGTAAAAAGTGCCTAACAGTCGTAAAGTAAAGTGAGATGCCATGCTCATTGGCAGCGTCAATCACTTCGTCATCTCTGATGCTTCCACCAGGCTCAATAATAGCTTTTATACCAGCTTCAGCTGCTGCATCGATACTATCACGGAACGGGAAGAATGCTTCAGATGCCATAGCAGCTCCACTTACGTCAAGTCCCATCTCTTTTGCTTTTTTAAGTGCACATTGAGCAGCGTCAACACGTGATGTCATACCCATACCTACAGCTACCATAGCAGAGTCTTTCACATATACAACACAGTTAGACTTCGTAAGTCCAGCTACTTTCCATGCTATCTCTAAGTCTTTCATCTCTTGTGTTGTTGCTGTGAGCTCAGATTTTTTTTCTGAATTATGTACTTCGTTATCACAGATACAGTCTGAGTTTTGATAGACAAACCCACCATCTACATGTTTAAAGTCATGAGAGTCTTTAGACATGACTAGTTTAGTTCCGCCTTGAGAGAAAAGTTTAAGACGTTTTTTCTTTGAAAACACTTCTAGAGCTTTAGCTGTAAAGTCTGCTGCCATCACGACTTCTAAGAAAAGTTCATTCATCTTTTCAGCCAGTGCTGCATCAACTATACCATTTACTGCTACTACTCCACCAAAAGCAGAGATAGGATCACATTTAAGTGCTTCTTCATAAGAGGCTAATAATGTATCTCTTAGTGCAAAGCCACAAGGGTTACCATGTTTGACAATACACACAGCATTTTCATCACCAAAACTAGAAGCGATTTTAAGTGCACCGTTGACATCGTTGATGTTATTAAAAGATGCTTCACCTTTTACTTGTTTAAAGTTATCAGAAAAGTGTGTATCAAACTCATATAGTGCACCTTTTTGGTGTGGATTCTCACCGTAACGTGTTTGGAAAGACTTTTTACCTGTGATGAATTGGTACTCACCAAAACCATCGTTAAATCTACTATTCATGTAGTTTGCAATCATAGAATCATACGCAGCTGTATGTTCAAAAGCTTTGATCATAAGTCCACGTCTAAACTCTAGGCTGTCTTCTTTGTTTGAAAGCGCTGAAAGTACCACATCATAGTCATTTGCATCAGTCACGATGAGTACATCATTAAAGTTCTTAGCAGCACTTCGTACCATTGTTGGTCCACCGATATCAATATTTTCGATAATTTCACCAAAATCTTCTGTACGTTCTATCGTCTCTTTAAACGGATAAAGGTTTACACATACAAGATCTATACCTTCAACGCCTAATTCTTTGGCTTGTGCAACATGAGCTGCATCTCCACGCTTGTGGAGAATTCCACCGTGTACGTAAGGGTTAAGTGTTTTCACACGCCCTTCAAAACACTCTGGAAACTTTGTTACTTCATCTATCTCGATGACTTTCACACCCGATTCACTGAGCTTTTTATATGTACCACCAGTTGAGATAATCTCCCAACCTTGACGTTCTAAACCTTTAGCAAACTCTATGATGCCAGCCTTGTCACTTACGCTTAATAATGCTCTCATTTATACCCTTATTTATAAATCTTTTTCTATCGTTCTTGCAAATGTGTTAAAATAAACATCTTTTACTTTAGCTAATGGAAGTTGTATATCATTTACTTTAACAATATCTCCACCAACTTTACCAATGATATCTGTAGAAAGCCCTAACTCTTTAGCCATAGCCACTACTGCATCCATATTCTCTTTACTTACTTCTAGCAATGCCCGTGATTGTGATTCATCAAAGATATTTTTACTGTCATCAAGTCTTATACCCGCCACTACACCTTTATTAGATACGGCTGCCATTTTGGAAAGTGCAATGGCAACACCACCTACATTTACATCTTTAGCCGCAAGTAAAAGCCCTTTTTTATTGGCTTCAATCACAAGTTCCCAAAGTGCAAGTTCTTGCTTGTAGTCGAAAAGAGGAAGTGTTCCTGCAGTTTCACCATAAAGTGCTTTAATGTATAAAGAACCACCAAACTCAGCTTTTGTTTCACCTACTAAAATCACATGACTCTCATCTGCTTGAAATGTTGAAGGAAGTACTTTATTCTCATCATCATTAAGCCCTACCATCGCAATCGCAGGAGTAGGAAAGACTGAGACACCATTTGTTTCGTTATATAGTGAAACGTTACCAGATACAACGGGTGTTGTTAAAGCAAGACATGCCTCTTTAATACCCTCACAAGACTCTGCAAATTGCCACATTACCTCAGGGTTTTCGGGGTTCCCAAAATTTAAACAGTCCGTGATAGAAAGTGGTCTAGCACCTGACATCGCAACATTACGTCCAGACTCTACTACTGCAAGTGCAGCACCTTTTCTAGGGTCAATATAACAATAACGTGGATTACAATCAGAACTCATAGAAAGTGCTTTACCATTCTCTTTAATACGAATACAAGAAGCATCCAATGATCCTGGTGCTTTTGTGGTGTTGGTCTGGACCATTGAATCATACTGGTTATAGACCCATGCTTTGTCAGATACTTCGATATTAGAAAGAAGTGTCTCATACGCTTCTTGGTCATTTACCGCTTTAAAGCTATCTACATTTTTAGCATTTACCTCGTCAAGGTATTTAGGACGTGCTGTTGGTCTATCAAGTACTGGTGCTTCTTCACTCACGGGTGCTATTGGCATATCAGCACATCTCTCTCCATGCCACATAAGTTCCATTCTTGCAGTATCTGTTACCTCACCAATCACTGCAACATCTAATCCCCATTTCTCAAAGATATCTATAATCGCTTGCTCTGAACCTTGTTTCGCACAGATAAGCATACGCTCTTGAGACTCAGAAAGCATAAAGTCATAAGGTGTCATCCCCTCTTCCCGCGCAGGTACTTTATCCAAGTGCATGATGAGACCTGCACCTGTTTTACCTGCCATTTCAAATGCAGATGAAGTGAGTCCAGCTGCACCCATATCTTGGATTCCTACAATTAAGTCTGTTTTAAATAATTCTAAACATGCTTCTAAAAGAAGTTTCTCTGTAAATGGATCACCCACTTGTACTGTAGGACGCAGTGATTTGGACTCTTCTGTAAATGAATCTGAAGACATCACTGCCCCACCAAGTCCATCACGACCTGTTTTAGAACCTACATACATGACTGGATTACCAAGTCCTGATGCAACCCCTAAAAAGATTTCATTTGATTTCACAAGTCCTAGGGAGAAGGCATTTACAAGGATATTTCCATTATAAGATTCATCAAAACTCACTTCACCACCAATGGTAGGTACTCCCATACAGTTACCATAAGACCCAATACCATCTACCACACCTCGAACAAGGTGTCTTTGGTACTTAGCAATATCTGAGTCACCTTTTACAGTACCAAAACGTAAAGCATTCATATTGGCAACTGGTCTAGCACCCATAGTAAAGATATCACGGAGTATTCCACCTACACCTGTTGCAGCCCCTTGAAAAGGTTCTATAAATGATGGATGATTGTGTGATTCCATTTTAAAGACAGCAGCCATACCATCACCAATGTCAATAACACCAGCATTTTCACCAGGCCCTTGGATAACCCATGGCGCAGTCGTAGGAAAACCTCTAAGATATTTTGTACTTGACTTATATGAACAGTGTTCAGACCACATGGCAGAGAAGATACCTATCTCCACTAAATTTGGGTGGCGACCCTCCAATATACGTAAAATATCTTGGTACTCTTCTTTACTAAGTTTATGATTTTTTAAGACTTCATCTAAATCTTCAATAGGTTGTGACATGTATTGCGTCCTTTTAGGGCATAAAATAAGAGGTATATTTTACTAAAAAAGTACTAAATAAGTGTTGAGAGTGTAGAATACATCACTACAAATAAAAGGGTATTAATGGACAAAATTTTACAAATGTTACAACTCCAACAGCAACTTAACGATGCAACCAACGGTGAAGATTGGGAAAAAGGGGTAACTAAAAATGGGAAAATTATTGATTGGAAACGTTGTATATACCTTGAATGTGCTGAACTCATTGAGTCTTACCCTTGGAAACACTGGAAAAACATAGATGCACAACCAGACTATGCAAATATTAAAATAGAAGCCGTAGATATCTGGCACTTTATTATGTCTCAAGCCCTTGAAGACTATAAAGTGAAAAATCTTGGTAGCATTGAAGATTTAGCAAAAAACATCAATACACTGAGTAATTTTTCTAATTTTACTACCGATATCACACCTACAACAAAAAATTACTATGAACAAATAGAAGTGGTAGAGGTACTTATGAAAACCCTATTTTGTGATGAAGCAACAGAAAGGCTCATGGAAACATTTATTGATGTTGCCATAATATCAGGGCTCAATCTCCATACACTCTATAAACTCTATATTGGTAAAAATATATTAAATAAATTTAGACAAGACCATGGCTATAAAGATAATTCCTATATTAAAATATGGAATGGTAAAGAAGACAATGTCATCATGCAAAACATACTATCAACCGATACCAATATAAGTCCTAAAGAACTTTATGAAGCACTAGAGAAAATTTATCCAAAAGGATAAGTTTTCTATTATTAATCAACTAAACGGCTTAAATCTCTTTCAATAATTTGATTACCTACCACTGAAACTTGTGTGGCTATACGAATACTTTTAGGTGTAGAATACCCACATTCACTTCCGCACTTCACTGTTCCTATAAGATAGTAGTTTCCTGTTGGTACACCATAAAATGCAAACTTCCCTTGCTCATCAGAAGCCGTAAACCTTAAATAGTTAAAGAGTCTGTTGTCTGCTTTCTTCATTTTATAACCACCAATATAACTTTCATTATACCACTGTTTAGAGTAAGCGGTAAGAGGGTTTAAATACAGTCTTGTTCCACTACCAAGTACTCTTTTTTCATAAGCATCTTTCACATATATGGTACCTTTTACTGTGCCTTTCCCTGTTCTGGGAAGAGCCTTATATTCATTGGCAGGAAAAGGTACTCTTTCCATCTTTTCAACAGCTTTATTTTCTATAATCACTGTTTCTTTGATTTTACTTGTCTCTTCAGCTGTTGATTCATCTAAGTCGGAAGTATCAATATTTTCCCCAATATTTGTTTCATTTGCCCATGTATTATCTTTAGCTTGTTTAATTTCTGGTTCATTAAGAATAAGCTGCTTTTGTACACATCCTGTAAAAAGAAAAAGTGCTAAAAGTGCACTCGTAAGTATTGTTGATTTTTTTGTCATTATTTTTCCCTAATATTTTATAGTTAGATTATACACTATTAACACTTTTTTTTCTCAATCATATTTTTATTATCAAAAAAGTTTTTCAAATGTCCCTTGGCATTGTCATCACCAGCAAAGGCTGCTCTTTGATACCAAAAGGCTGCTTTTTGACAGTTTTTCATCACCATATCACCTTCTTGGTAACACTTAGCCAATCTATTTTGTGCAACAATTTCACCCTCTTTTGCAAAACGATGTAGGTTTTTTACTTTTCTTTTTTCGCCACGGTAAAATCGTATAGTACTTACAATAAGCCCAATAATTACAATAATTAATATAATAATCAAATAAAGTTCAATATTTTTCATACTATAATCATACCAAATATTATTTTCCTAAACAAAACTCACCAAACATTTTGTCAAGTATTTCCTCACTATCATAAGGCTTAGAAATAGAAGAAATAGCTTTCACTGCCTCTTGTAAATGATAAGAGAAAAATTCTAATTCACCCGATAATAATGGTTCTTTTGCTGCAACTATCGAATCTTTGGCTTTATTTACTGCCACAATTTGGCGTGTAGAAATTAGCATGAGCTCTTCTCCTTCACCTATGCTATCAAATAAAAATTCTAAACGCTTCGTTAAACGTACAAAAGACTTTTTAGCACTTACTTCCAACACCTCATACTCTTTTAATCTATTCATATCAAATTGACTCTCTAAATCGGACTTATTTATGGCGACAATAACATGTTTTTCTTCCAATGTTTCTACTAGTGTAAGTATCTTTGTATCTTCATCATCAAAAGGACGAGAAACATCAAAAAGGGCTATAATGACATCAGCATCTTCCACTGAAGAGAGTGAACGTTCTATCCCAATTTTCTCTATGATATCTTCAGATTCACGTATCCCCGCAGTATCCACGAGTCTTATAATATGTGAACCAATACGTACTTGTTCTTCAATAGTATCTCTTGTTGTACCCGCTATATCCGATACTATGGCTCTGTCATAACTTAATAATGCATTAAGCAGTGAACTCTTACCCACATTTGGTTTACCAATGATGGCTACTTTAAACCCGTCGATAAGTCCTCTACGTCTATGACTTGCATCGACAATTTTCTCTATTTTAACACTCAATCCATCTAACTGCGCTGTAATGCTTTGCATAATATCACTAGGAATGTCTTCTTCTGCATAGTCAATCATCACTTCAGAATATGCAAGAGAACGTAAAAGTCCTTCTCTACTTTCATCTACAAAGGTCTTGAGTTCACCTTTCATTTGTTTAGCAAGTATTTTTGCAGCATCAACAGATTTGGCTTCTATAAGTTTAGAAATGGCTTCTGCTTCAGTAAGGTCTATCTTCCCATTGAGAAAAGCACGTTTTGAAAACTCACCAGGCTCCGCAAGTCTTACACCATAGGACAAAATACTATCAAGTATTTCTTGTGCGACTATCATTCCACCATGACACTGAAACTCTACTATCTCTTCACCCGTAAAGGAATGAGGTGCTACAAAATAAATCATTATAGCTTTATCAATAAGTTCATTTTGTGCCGTATAAAGTGAAGTAAGGTGGGCATGTCTGGGAATAATATCGTCTAAGTGAGAGATTTTATGGGCAATACTCAGCGCTGCCTCTCCACTCACTCGTATAATAGAGATAGAAGAAACACCTTGTGCAGTGGCGATAGCCACAATGGAGTTTTGATAATGGATCAGTTTATCCATTTATCTTATTGTTGAATTCATTGATAACAACAAACTTTTTGCCATCTCTACTTGTTTTAACAGCTACATATTTATTTGGAAAATGCTCACGTAATTGTTCTAACGCAATTTGAACTAATATACCATCCA
>Ga0256824_10000318_pt1 | contig 18128 bp, 13 predicted proteins | sample CV67metaG_FD_191570 | JGI IMG/M metagenome (GOLD analysis project Ga0256824, IMG submission 191570) | Hydrothermal vent microbial communities from East Pacific Rise, Pacific Ocean - CV67 | ecosystem: Environmental > Aquatic > Marine > Hydrothermal vents | place: Pacific Ocean: East Pacific Rise...
TTCTATATTTTTATCTCTAATTTGACTATAAGAAAAATATTTAATCCAGTTTATTCCACGTAGACTAATAGGAAAAGGTTCTAATCCATCTTTAATGGTCGAAATATTCTCAACAAAAGACTTAACGAGATAGAGACTATCTTTTTGATTGGTATGAGATAAATAGTCAAAATAAGTTAAATTATATGTCCAAAGTTTACCATGTGTAGAGCAGTTCCAATCAATTTTATTTTCAAATTGTTTCTCTAAATTTAAAAAACTAAATTTGTTTTTACTCTTGTAACAATCAGCAATATGTATACTCTCTTTTAAATTTAAACAATTAGCACTTGACTCTTTAAACAAAAGAGGTTTTTTACCTATACTGTCTCGTATTTTTTTTCGAGCAAAATAGTAAAGCCTATATTGAATCTGTATAGGCTTTAAAAACTTAACGGTATTAAACAGTAAGAGTGTTTTACTTAACATTAACTACTGTTCCAGCATTAATCGACTCTAAAATCTTAAATGTTGTTTTTGTTGTGTTATAAATAGAATCGAAAGAGATTGCAGGAGTCCCTTCTAAAACTGCTTTCTTAAAAGCTTTAAACTCATTTACAAATCCTTTATCTTGATTGGCACTTTTCTCTTTACTCTTTTTTCCATTTTCATAAATAATAAGTTCTCTAAAATCATGCATCTCCATACTCACACCATTTCCAAATACCTCAATGTACTCTTTTGACATGGTTGAATCACCATAGGCATAATAAGCAATGGTTGCTGTACTACCATTAGCATAATTTAAAGTAATGTTTATATTATCTTCATCAGGAATTGATTGATTTGACTTTTGAATGGTTGAAGCGTAAACAGAAACAACTTCACTCTCAATTAAGAAGCTACAAGTATCAATAAAGTGACATACTTCTCCAATAATTCGTCCTCCACCAATTTCTCGGTCTTGAATCCAAACGTCTTTAGGAATAATCCCTGCATTTACTCTATAGTTAATAGATACTTGTCCACTTAAACGTGTTTTCATTTTTGCTATCATAGGAGAGAATCTTCTATTAAATCCAACTTGAACTATTGACTTTCCGTTATACGCTTCATTAATCTTCTCTAACTCATCTTCATAAATACAAAGTGGTTTCTCAACAAAACAATGTTTCTCATTTTCTATCGCTTGTTGAACCAAAGAGGCATGATGATTGTGTTGTGTTGTAATAGCAACAGAATTTATTTCGCTGTTTGTAAATATCTCACTACTATCTGTAGTAGTGTATTTAAAGTCATACTTTTTTCCTGTTCCCTCTGCACTTACGCCTGTAGCTGTACAAACACCTACCAAATCATAACCACCAACTTTTTGTATGTTTGGTAAAATAACTGATTTTGTAAAGTTTCCTGCTCCAATTAGTCCAAGATTCACTTTATCACTATGAATAATTTTATTGGTTCGCTGAACAACTTTATGTTCCTCTAAATTAATCTCATTGTTATACTCTAAAACAATACCAAGATATTTCTCTTGAATTTTACCTTCGAGCAAATCATAGGCTTTCATAGCATCATTATAGTCATAAGTATGAGTAAGCAGTGCTTTAGGAGAAATTTTTCCCTCTTCAATTAACCCTAAAAAAGCTTCAAAGTTTCTCTGTTCTGTCCATCGCACCAAATCGTAAGGATAATCAATACCTTTCTCTTCATAAGCAGGGTCGTAACGTCCAGGGCCATATGCCATTGAGAGTCTTAAATCTAACTCTTTTTTATAATAGTCATTTCTAGGAATATCCATTCCCACCATTCCTAAAAAGACAACACGACCACGCATTCTTGAAATCTCAGCAGCATCGATAACAGGTTGATTAGAAGGAGTGGAAGCGGCAATAATAACAGCATCAACACCATAACCATTTGAAAATTCATCTGCTTTTTTAATTAAATCCCCTGCATGACACGCCTCATCTGCACCCATTTTAAGTGCCAATGCAATTTTATCTGGATCAACATCACTTCCAATCACTTTACACCCATTGGCTTTAAGCAACTGAACAGCCAACTGCCCTAAAAGTCCAAGACCAATAACAGCAACTCTCTCTCCTAATTTTGGCTCTGTTTGACGTACACCTTGAAGAGCAATTGCACCAACAGTTACAAAAGAGGCATCAACATCATCAACCCCATCAGGAATCTTAACCATTAAGTTTTTAGGAACATAATTAATCTCACTATGGTTAGCATATCCTGCTCCACCACAAGCAACTCTATCTCCTATGTTCACACCACTCATATTTTTCCCAACTTCAAGAACACGACCTGCTAAACTATAACCAAGAGGAATCGGTGTATCTAATTTTGTAAATACTTTTTCTAATGTATTCTTTACACCCTCTTTTTTCATCTTATCAACCACTTGTTTTACTAAATCTGGTCTATCTTTGGCTTTTGCCAACATCGATTTTTTTGCAAAATCAACCAACATTTTTTCTGTACCCGCACTTACTAAACTTACTTTTGTTTCTACCAACACACCATTATCCTGACATACTGGTGCAGGAACTTTAAAAAGTCCTAATTCCCCTGTTTTAAAGCTTTGTATTAATTGTTTCATCTGTTTTTCCTTTTTCTATTTAAACTAATTTATCTATTTCATTCTCTATATTAAATGCTATATCTTTAACATTATTTTGCAACATCTCTTCAACTTTTAACATAATAAATGTTGACCATTCCAACTCTTTCCAATCTCGTTTTTTTTCAGAAAAAGGCTGAAGTACTGAAGCTTCATGACCTGCATCTTTAGGAATAAACTTTTTAACTATTTTTTTATTTTCATCCCAAATGGTCATTTTTCTAAAGTCTTCAATATTTGCAATAATTTTCTCATTTTGAAAGCTTATATTTTCCATTACACCTTCAAAAGGGTCTGAACGTGTTGAAAAAGTTAAAACAATTAAATCATCCAGATCAGTTTTTATCGTTAAAACAAAATCATCATCTTTATGCTTTTTATTTGCAGAAAGTAAAGTTAATTCAAACTCTTGTGGAAGTCTCTCCCTTGCCATAACAAGATGTGTTGATAAATCAATCCAGTGACCAAGATTACCTACAACCCTACTCCCCTCTGATGGTTTTCTATACCAATGATCAGCATCTAGTTTATGTCCCATAATGAAACAGTTAAGAGTAATAGAGCTGTTTGTAATATAGGGCTTTATAGTCTCAATTGCTGGACTAAATGGACGGTTATATCCTGTATATACACTATTTTTACTCTGACGAACTGTTTTAACCAAATTTGTATACTGTTCCATATTAATAGAGATTGGTTTTTCAATAAAAACATCTTTATTATGCTCAAGAGCTTCAATAGCATAAGGTGTATGCGTTGCATGATTGGAGACAATATAGATTAATTTTATATTCTCATCGTTTAACATGCTCTCTACCTCTGTGGAAGTCTCATAAGCTTTATACTCTTGGGCTAAAGAGATGGCTTTATTTTTATCTATATCCATACTACTTCCAATAACATTACCTTTATTTTTTCTTAAGAAATAAGCAATATCCGTAAAAGCATGATTTCCACAACCAACAATACCAATACTCTTGGTTTTATCTTTTAAAACTTTTGCAGGAGAAGCGTCATACTCCTTCTGCATATGATAATGCCCCTTAACCTTAATCAGTGTACGAGAAGCCCCATACATATATGTATACTTTAAAACTTTTTTAATTTTAGAACTATTGTTTTCCAATTTTTCTTTTATCATATTAACTATTTACCTTTCAATCTTTAAACACAAAAAAATATTATATCATCTTTTTTATGAAATTTTATTTATATAAAAGAATAATATTAGTTAATTATTTAAATTTTATTTATTTTTATTTATTTTTATTTATTTTTTATTAACTTTAAAGATTAAATAAAATTTTAAATAATTCAAAATTCTTTTTATATATTTTTTATTATTTTATATTATTTTATATTTAATTAAGGAATAACCTGTTATTGTTTCACATATGTCAAAAAAGCATAGCAAAAGCAATTTTATCTATATTTTTTGATGTAATTTATTAAGCAATCATTCTTAATATATTCTTATTTAAGAATTTATTATTTATACTTAATTTATAGTTAAAAAAGGAAAATTATTATGTCAAATAAAAAAACAATCATCAAAAGTATATTTACAATCAGTGGACTATCTCTACTCTTAACAGGAACAGCAACAGCAACCATACCAAATGCCCCTGGTCCATATGTAGGTGTTTATGATATAACAAACACAACAGCCCGTGTCTCATTTATAGATAATTCAACAAATGAAGATGGATTTAAAATCTATATTCATGATGAGAATGATGTTTTTGATGCAACGGTTACACCAAATCCAGTAATGGTACCAAAAAATGATGGTGGAAATTTACATCAGTATGCAACAATAAGTGAATTAACACCAAATAGTTTTTATAAACTAAAAGTAACAGCATACAATGCTGATGGAGAATCAACCCCAACCATATCAACAAGCGAATATAATGGGAGAGTAAGAACCAGTCCACCTGTCTGTAAACCTGCAATGCCAGGAGAATATGTAGGTGTTTATAATATTACTAAGAATACAGCAAGAATTTCATTTAAAGACAATTCAAGTAATGAGGATGGTTTTAACGTTTATGTATACAACTATAAGACAGATGCCTTAATAAAAACAATTACTCTTCCAGCACTCAGTGGTAGTGGTAAATATCAATATGCAAATATTACAGGTTTAGCTGAAGATACTCTCTACAGAGTAGCCGTAACTGCTTTTAGTTCAGGATGTGGAGAATCAGATGCTACACGTTCTAGTAGTGAAACAAATGGTAGAGTTAGAACAACAACAACAAATAATGTTACTACTTGTCCTACCATGCCAGGTGCCTATGTAGGGACATATGGAATAACTTCTAACAGTGCTAAAATTTCGTTTTTAGATAATGCCAATAACGAAACAGGATTTAAAGTTTATCTATATGACTACAATACACATGGTTTACTAAATACATTAACATTACCTGCAGTTACTGGTGTAGGTGGGACACAATATACTAAAATAAATGGATTAACTGCAAATACTAGATATGTTGTTGAAGTTTCTTCATTTAATAGTAGCTGTGAATCAAACAGAACCTCTCCAGGCAGTGAAATGAATGGAAGATTCTTAACAACTCCATAAACTATTAAGATAATGGCTTCTTATTATTTCCAATAAGAAGTCAACTTAATTTTTAATTTTTTCGATTTTAAAATCTCCATTAATATTGTAAATTTTATTATTTAGAATAGTACCCTCTATCTTATTATTAAATAAATGAAACTCTTTAATGCCTCCTTCTCCCTGACCATAAGAGCGTGACCAGTAAAAATTGATAGGGGAATAGTTATTTCCTTTAAAAATATTATTTTCAACAATCAATTTTCCAAAAGTTTTTCCAAAAATATAAAGTCCTACAGACGGATTAATAAAAGTAGAATTTCTTAATGTAATTAGTTCACTATCACCCATAATTATTCCTGAAGTTTTAAATTTTTCACTTCCAAAAATACAATTTTCAAATTTAATATTACCTGCTTTTTGAATTCTTAAACTCCATGTCGCATAACCTTCTTTTGTTGGTACAAATCTTGTATTCTTAAACGTTAAGTCTTCACTCTTATTAATCGTAGGATAGCCATAAAAAGCCCTTTGACCTTCAAAATAACAATCTTCAAAAATACCATAAGATGTATCTCTCCCAATTCTATCATTGACTGTTGTTCCTAATATTTCATTAGAAATATCAAATCCTTGTTTGGTTGATGTTTTTGTATTTTTAATACTAAAATGATGATTTGCAATAAAATTAATAGAACTTCCTCCTTGATTTTTAGATCCATCCCCCACTTCAATATGATTTAATTTAATATCATCCGAAGCCATAATATTTAAAGAAGTCCAAATTTGGGGAGAGTTGTAAGATTTAAAGCCATCAATATCAATATTATCAGATTCATAAATTAAAAGTCCTTCGGTTTTAATATTTGATTTTTGTTCCATATTTCTAATTGTAATCTTCTTAGAGAAACCTATATAAATAACATGATACATATCCATTGCATGATTACTCTTTAATTCTGAAAAATTAAATCCTTCTGTACTCCACCAATTTGAAGCATGATTTATTGTGTCTACACCTTCTAATAAAATATTTTTAGAGTCATAAATATGTAATAAAGAAGAGACATTTGGAAGCTCCTTAGCATTTCCACTTGTATAGGCACCATCTAAAGTTAAATTTTTAATAATAATTTCATCTCCTTTTAGCCTCAAAATATTCTTTGAAGTACGTCCTCCATTAGAGGTGTCCAGTTCACTTATAAAAGTAGAACCATTTCCATCAATAATAGTTTTCTTATTTAATCTCGTAATTCCCTGTACATTATAAATTCCCTTCTCCATTAAAATATGACCATTCACTTGTAAAGCCTTTTTTATTGCCTCTGTATCATCTTTATTATCATTAGGAATAGCACCAAAATCATTAATACTCACCATATCTTTATCAATAACCATTAGACTCATACTATCTACATCTTTAGCACCATCATCATCAACCACAGTTAACGTTAGTTTTTTAAACCCTTTAGAACTAGGAGTGTAGTTAAAGACAGCTGTATTTGCTAATACTTGACCATTTTCAGTCCAAAGATAAGAACTAATTAGCCCATCTGAGTCTATAGCAGAACCTATAATCTCTATACTTTTACCAAAACTAATATTTTTATCTATTCCTGCATTTGCAACAGGCACTTTATTGATAGGTTTGGAAGAGATAATTCCTGAAGGTAACGTCATAAATGATTTTTGTAAAGGGGATGATAGCCCATTACTATTATAAGCAACTACATTAATAGTATATGAAGTAAAAGGTTTGAGTTTTCTTATGTTAACATAATTATATTTACCTACACCATATAAATCAGAAGAGGGAATATTCACAAGAGTTTTCTTCTCTTTTTTTACATCTTGAACGATAAAACCCACTTCATTATTTGCCATATCCTTAAAGCTAAGACGAACACTAGTATCAGTAATATTATAGATACCAAGATTGATAGGTTCAGAAGGTAAGTCTCCAATAGCCATGATATTTATTGTTAATAATCCTATTAACAATAATTCCTTCGAAATTATTTTTTGCATTTTATTTTCCTTTTTTAATTAAATTGCTCTAAAATAATAACATTTTGAACAAAAAAACATTCAATATTTTAAATAGTTATAAGATAATAAATTAATTTTTATTTTTTTTCCATGTATAAAAAACATAAACAAACTAAATAAATTTTTTTTAGTTTGTTTAAGTTAAAGTAAATTTTTTTTGTATTTTATGATTTTTTAATTAAGAAGGGTTATATAAAGATGTACCAAAACCCTGCCCTAGAATGGGAAGGGTTTATAAAATGCGTACTAAAAGTAAAACTTTTAGTACATACAGAAACTATTTTCCAAAAAATTTTATATAAGATTCTATATTTTTTTTACTATTAATCTTTTCAGCAATGTATGATTTAACATTTGTAGAACATACCATAAAGCTTTTATTTTCCATTTCAAGCACTTTTATGATTGCGTTAGTAAAGGAGGATGTATTGTTCTCTAAAGAGAGGCTAAATCCAGCATTAATAGTTTCAAGATTTTGCCAAGGAGTTTTATTACTAATAAGAGGGATAAGTCCAACTTGCATTGCCTCTACAATAGCATGACCGAAATTTTCTCCTTTAGTTGGAAGAAAAAATAGATGATATTTAGATAAAGTAGCACTTATCTCACTTGGATGAACAAAGCCTTTGTAATTAATTTCGATATTAGAAGGTAGTTTTGCAATTACTTCTTGACAGGCATTCCAATAATTTTTATCTTCATCTGGACCATAAATATCAAATGTTAGGAAACCATTAATTTCAATTTTTTCCAAAATTTTAAGTGCATATAACAAGTTTTTAACAGGAGCTATTCTTGAAATAAAAACCATTTTTAAGCTATTTTTTTCTTTTATTGGTAGAGTATAATGTACTCTATTTTCCTCTTTTGGATTTTGAATTATCTCTACCTTATTATTAGGAAAATTATTCTTTATATCCAAAGCATCCTCTGGACTGGTTGCATGAAAAGTAATTCCCTTAGATAAATTGAATAATTTATATAAAAAAAGATAAACTCTTTTTTTATTAGCCTTAATAGATAACGCACCCTTTGCCAATTCCCCTCTTGGTGCTAAAATAATTTCTGCTTTTATTTCACCTCTAAGCTTTAAGAACATCATTACCTGTGTCGTAATATCAAAAAAGCTATTAATATAAATTATATCTGGATTTATTAACTCTATATATTTTTTTATATTTTTAATATTTAATTGTGAGAGATAGACAATAGGGGTTCCATTATGTTTGGTTAAGGTATCAAATTCAATATTTTCATAAGGTTCAGTTGAACCTAAATCTCTATCTGATGTCAAGATATTGATAGAAAACTCGTCTTTCAATCCATTCACCAATGCAGTTATAGAACGAACTGTTCCACCTGATTTTACAGCAGGTAAATACCATCTTGTTATTATTAATAATTTTTTCATTTTTTCCTCTATATTGTTGGATTTGTTAGAAAGCTCTAAAGCTTTTCTCTTTTGAGTAAAATTTATCAAAATATTTATTCTTTTTCTATAGCATACTTATTATTTATAGAACTCATTAAAATTAGAAATAACATATTATAAGCCGCAAAAAAACTTCCATAGTTTACCCCAATAAAAATAAATATATAAGTAAATATATACAAGTAATTGTCTCTATCATCTAAAGCACTTTTGAGTAAAGAAAAGATAAAAAGATAGAAAAAAAATGCTGAGAAACCAAAACGAACTAAAATTCTTGTTAAAAAGGATTCACTTCCCCCATCACTTAAATAGATAATTGAATAGAGATCAATCTCACTTGTACTTAATCCCCAGGGATGCTCTTTAAAAAGTCTTATATGTTCTGTCCATATATTGGTTCGAGCAATATCATCTAAAATTTTCTCTACGGATGTAAATCCTCTAAAAAAATATTCTGATATAAATTCATTGTTTAAACTTAATAAATATTCAATTATATCTTCAATTACAGCCACAAAAACTATCGGTAAAAAAATCAATACAATGGGTAGAAAAAATTGATAAAACCAATTTTTTTTCAAAGGATATACTTTTAATAGTAAGGAAAAAATAAGTATAAGTAGCAATACAATCATTATTGTTCGCGATATTCCAAAATAAATGAAATATAAACTAAAAATAAAAATAAAAATTTTTTCATAGCTGTGTTTTGCAAAAGAGTAGTTAATAAAAACTACAATAAAAGAAAAATAAATGCTAATTGTCACATTAGGAAACATTGATACTCGCCCTGACAAAGCAGCATTATGGTGATATCCACCTTGTCCTGGTAAAAAACCATAATAGCCATAACCACTATAATATAAAGGTATAGAAAGAAGTACCGATATGAAAAACAAAGTGTTTATCAGCTTTAAACTAAGCCTTAATCTAAAATGCATAATCATAAAAATTGTTAAACCAAAGAGTGCTACAGCAATGAGACTTGTCATATCGAGACGAATTAGACTTAAGTATACCGCAAAAATTATAAACAATAAAATCATAGGAATACCATTCGAAAGGGTAAAATCTTTGATATAAATAAGCAACATATAGCCAATAAATAAACCTATAGGAAGAGTTAAAAGAACATAACTGGGCATTTTTATATACATAAGTATCCAATAATAAACCACTAAATATGAAAAAATTTTACTTAATTTATCATTCTTATCTAAATCTCTTAAACCATTACTCATTTATTTAACCTTTATTTTTTTAACAACTGATTATTAATGTTGCCATTTTCAACAGTAATTTCTTTCTAAAATATTTTAAAGCTAACCAGTACTTTTTCACACTAGTAAGCTATATTTCTATTTTGGCTAAGGCTATTTTCCTTTTTTTATAAAAAATAGCCAAGGCATTTTATGAACCTTATTTGCAAGAATAAAAGCTATAGAGAAAAAAATACCTATTGTAATAGCCGTACCATAAGCAACACCAATCGTGCCATATTTTTGAATAAGAATATAATTTAAAACTAAATTAATCATTAAACTAAAAAAAGTCATAGCCGATAAAAGTTTTACTTGTTTTTCATAAAAAATATAATTGGTAACGACTTTATACATTCCAAGTAAACTGTATCCTAATGCAATCCAAAACACATAGGGCATTGCGTCTATAAATCTTTCATTAATGAAGTATTTAAAAAATAGTGGAGTAATTAAGTCAATAAAAAATGGTAATATAAGAAAAAATAGAAATGCTACATATGAGACTTTAATAATTTTTATCTTATTTTCCATTAGTCCAGTTTTCAAGTTTTTGAAAAGGTAAGGAACCCATGCTTGATTAAAGGAGTCTTGTATAATCATTGCAATCATTGCGACTTGTGCACCAACAACATAAATTCCTACAGCGTCATTTCCTATATAATAAGATATAAATAAACGATCAGACATCATAAATAAAGCGGCACTTACCACATGTAAAATAATAGGTGTACCCAATGTTAATGCTTTTTTTACATAATCTTTACTAATTTTCAACACAATAAGCTTCATTTTTAATAAAAGAAAAACACCAATTAGTGTAAAAATGACATAAGTACATAAAATGGCAAATAATCTTCCTTCCCAGCTTAATTCAAGCAATATCACTAAACTTAAAGTAATAAGTAAATTGGCAAAAGCCAAAGAGAGTTGATACTTTGCATAATTTATGGGTCTTTCACTAATTCTATAAATTGATAAAATGGTCTGAGGAACTACTTGGAAGAAAGCAATAAGTGGAACAATTAGCATCCAAAATAAAGAGATATTAAAAAAGTCATTTATAAAGGATTCCATTAAAATAAAAAAAAGTAAAACTATAATAATTGTAAAAAAAGGAATGACCAGAACAGAACTAACCCAAAGTGCAAACTCCTCCTGTTTTAGCTCATAATACTCAAGTTGTAAGGTACTGTGAATATTAACAGAGATGAAAGGCATTGTAAAAACAATAAAAATTTGAATAATTGCCAACACACCATACTCTTCAGCTGTTAAATAATGTGTCAAAATTCCTAAAAGTAGAAAAGGAATACCTGCATTAATCATAGATGTTATCGTATATAGTGATAATGATTTAAGAAAACTCATAAAGATTCAACCTTTATATTATTTTTTATAAACTCTGCATAAAAAGATGCTAACTCTTCATCTCTTTCTCTACTTTGATTTATAAATTTTTGATTTTCTATTTTAAATGCACAGTAAGTTGCATTCTCAATAAATTTAGGCAGTGTTAATATAGCTGTTGAAAAAAATGTTGCAAAATATAATGGTACTTTTGCTGAAGATAGCATCTCCAGTTCAATAAGATTATCAAATTTTTTATATTCAAATTGAAGAGTAACAGAGATTTCTTTTATTAAAGATTCATCTTGTCTCCGATGTAAAATATAGACAAACTTCTTTTTATTATAAAATTTTAAAATTTTTCTTAACTCAGTTATATAGGTTTTTTCTTCCATAAGATTTAATTCAATAAGTGGTTGACCAATAAAATAAACTTCATCACTTCTTTCCACTTGATTAATATAATTCTTAAAAAAAGTATATTCATTCTTTATAGTAGAGCTATCTTCTATCTCAAATATCGTAAATAACTTATACTTTATATCTTTTAATTTATAAAATAGAAATTGATAAACCAATTTTATAACTTTCTGTTTTATTGTTTTATTTTTTCGATATACATTATATGAGAGCAAAGACATACCATCATCGACCAAATAAATATTTTTATTATTTAAATAATTAACAATATGATGTACATGAGTGCTTTGATACTCTCCCACAACTAAACTCTGAATTTTCCCTTTTTCTATCTCTTTTAAAGAAGTTTCAATTATTTTTGAAAAAAATAATTTTTCTAAAACTTTTTCAGGGAGTGAAACATAATATATATTTTCCCATTCAATAAATAACATTAATTTTTCCATTTGAGATAAACTTTGAGTATTTGTTGTTTTTAGTAAAATTAAAATATTATTTCTCATTTTAAAATGATGGATGGCTTCTATACAATTTAATAACTGCAAAGGACTTGCAGCAACGGAAACATTATATTTTTTCATGTTTTAAAGCTCTCTTAAAAAAAGTTGCCATCTCAAAATCTATTTTATTATCAATATCAATAGATGTCTCTACACTCATTTTATATGCAAAAATATTATTTTTAAAGAAAAAGCTTTTTTCATTTAAAAGTCTTTCTCTTTTACAGATATAAAGTGCACCATTTAACCTGAAATAAGTTTCTAAATCTTGACTTCGTTTGTTTATAACTTCATCTTTTAAAAATCCTTCCAAGGAGAGTGTATTGTCTAATTTATTTGACCATAAAGGAGAGTGTTCCATTTCACATACACTCACAACAGAATCTGCACCTTTTTTCTCAAGTAACTCTATAGCCTCATCAATATGAATAGCTGTTCTAAGAGGAGATGTTGGTTGAAGAAGAACAATATAATCATATTCTATACAACTATTCATAATTGTATGTTCAACTGCATCAAAAGTTGAAGCTGTATCTGAAGAGAGAGAGTCTGGTCTTAATATCGTATTTACTTTATTTTTTTCAGCAATTTTCAATATTTCGCTATCATCACTTGTTACAATTACATTATCTATGTATTTACTCTTTAAAGCTGCCTCTATAGTGTAAGCAATCAAAGGTTTACCATCTAAATCTAAAATATTCTTTCGAGGAAGTCTTTTACTACCACCTCTTGCGGGAATAATTGCTAAGAATGTTTTACTGTTTTTCATTATAATTCCTATTTTCCTTAAAATTGAATTATATTATACAGTATTAAATATTTTAGAAAAGAATAAAATATAATTTTTTTAAATATTTTTGGTTATTATCATATTAAATAGTAAAAAACCATAAAAATAATTTTAAACTTTTTTAAACATATATTAGAGAAATCTATGTTACAATTTTTTTAAAAATAATTAATCTTTAATTAAATTTTAGATTATTAGAGAAGGATAGATTATCAATAATTTAACAATAGTTATGTACCATTATGTAAGAAATTTAAAAAATTCACGATATCCCAATATCAAAGGATTAGATAGTAACTTATTTAAAGAGCAAATTAATTATATGAGAAAACATTATAATATAATTACAATGGAAGAGGTAATTTATAGTATTGATGAACAAATTAAATTACCCAAAAAGTCCATGCTCCTTACTTTTGATGATGCATATGCTGACCACTATACAAATGTTTTTCCTATTTTAGATAAATATAAGCTACAAGGTAGTTTCTATACCCCCGTAAAAGCCATATTAGAACATACTGTCTTAGATGTTAATAAAATTCATTTTATATTGGCTTCTATTGAAAATAAACAACCATTAATTAATGATTTGAAAATATTAATTGAACTTTATAAAAAAGAGTATAATCTAAACGAATTTAATTATTATTATAAAAAATTGGCTCAAGCAAGTCGAATGGATACAAAAGAAGTCATTTTTATCAAACGATTACTTCAAGTTGAGCTTGAAGAAGAACTTAGAATGAAAATTGTAGACACCCTTTTTGAGAAATATATTGGTGTAGATGAAGATGCTTTTAGTCGAGAACTTTACATGAATGAAGAGCAATTACAACATATGATAAGAAGTGGTATGCATATCGGAAATCATGGATACAATCATTATTGGTGGAACCATCTCAATAAAGAGGAGATGAGTGAAGAACTCGACTTATCTATTGATTTCTTAAAAAAACTAGGTGTCAATATGAACAATTGGACAGCTTGTTATCCATATGGATCATATGATGAACAATCAATTAATATGTTAAAAGAGAGAGGCTGTAAATTAGCACTGACCACAGATGTAGCCATTGCAACAACAAACAACAATATGAGATTTACCATGCCTAGACTTGATACAAATGATATACCAAAAAATGCATCAAGTAAAACAGATCAATGGTTTTTAAAAGGTTGAAAAACCAAGAAGAAAAAGAGCTACAGAATTAATGAAACACCTCAAAATACTCATCATTAGCCTTTTTAAACTCTTCTAATCTACCAATATCCATCCAATATTCTCGAATAGGAAAAGAGATGCTTTTCATCTTTTTTTCTATCATCTTTTCAAAAAGAGTCGGCATATCATAATAATTGTCATTAGGAATAAGCTTTAAAACTTCACTCTCTAAAATATAAACTCCTCCACTAACGAAAAAATGTTGAGTAGGTTTCTCTTCAATACTAAGAATCTCTTTTCCATCTACATTCACAACACCATAAGGAACTTGAAAATCATACTCTCTAACACCCATAGTAGCAAGAGCCTCATTTTTCACATGATAGTCCATCATAGATTCAAAATTTAAATTGGTTAAAAGATCTCCATTCATTACAAAAAATGGAGCAGTAAGTTGTTCTCTCATAAGACTTAATGCCCCTGCTGTTCCCATTCGTTTATCTTCATAAATATATTCAATATTAACCCCAAATTTTTCTCCATTACCAAAATATGCCTCTATAACCTCAGCTTTATAGCTTACACTTAAAATAATATTGAGAAAACCATATTTTTTAAAGTTTAAAATAATAGTTTCTAATATTGGTTTATCTCCAACGGTTAACATAGGTTTTGGAGTATTCTCTGTCAATGGACGAAGTCGAGTACCCAATCCTCCAACCATTAATACAACTTTATTAGGCTTAGAATCTATCCTTAATAAAGTATCTACACCTTCTATCCCTACTAGTTTTCCAAAATCATCTACAATTGGAATATTATAGAGTTCTTTTTTTAAAGCAATCTCTAAAATTTTTTCTCTACTATCAGAAATGTTACATACGGTAGGTGTTCTAAAAATAATACTTTCTATACTATCACTTAAAGTTAAATTATTTAAAAGTCCTCTACGAATATCACCATCAGTTAATGTACCTAAGAAATCATTCTCATCTACAACCAAAGCAATCCCCATTGCACCTGAATCAATAATAATTAATGCTTCTTTAATTGTAGAACTTGGTTTTAATAAAATATTTTTATAACTTTTCATTTTCACTGCTCCAAATCATAAAATTGTTTTTTTAATATATTTTCTATATTAATCTCTTTAATAATATTTTTGATTTTCAAACTTGCACCACCAGAACCATAAGGATTTTCAGTTTCCATAAGTTTATTTTTAAACTCATCTGAGTATAAAAAGCTAAAACTCTCTTTTATCGATTTAAAATCACTATCACAATCAATTACACTTTTGGCCATAATACGACCTTTTTGTCTATCTCCAATATTAATTGTACCTATTTTAAAAGAAGGAGCTTCAGCCAATCCACTAGAACTGTTACCCACAACTGCATCTACATACTGCAACGCACTTAAATATCTAAGTTGTCCTAATGAGGTAAAACCACAAGATTTATGGCTATGATGGTTAACATATTCATCAATCATAAAATTAATTATTCGACCATCTGTATCACTATTTGCTTTTGTAAAAATAATATGCGTCTCCTCTAATTCATCCACCACATCTAATAAAAGTTGAAATTGCTCTTGGGCTGTTGAGTCTTCTAAAGTTACAGGGTGAAAAGTAATAAGTATGTTCTTTTTATTTAATTTAAAATTGATAGATTTCTCAAATTCTTCTTTTGATAAGAGTTGAAGTTTTTTAATATTATCTATTCCTAAACCACCCACATTAAATACTCTACTTGGATGCTCTCCCAATTGAATTACCCTATTTTTATACTCTTCTGTAGCAGTAAAGTGTAAATGACTCATTTTTGTAATACTATGACGTATTGACTCATCGAAAGCACCTTCTGTTGTCTCTCCACCATGTAAATGAGCAATAGGAATATTACTTATCATTCCTGTACTAACAGCAGAAAATATTTCATATCTATCACCTAGTACTATTAATAAATCTGGCTTTAATTCATCATAAGCTTCAGCAAAAGAAATTTGAGCTAATCCCATAGATTTGGAGATTCCAATCGCTGTATCTGAAGATAAAAGCATTTCTATTTTTTTATCTATTTTAAATGATTTTTCTATTTCTTGATATGTCAGACCAAATTCAGGACTTAAATGCATTCCTGTAACAATAAGTTGAAGATCTAAACGACTATCTTCTTCTATCTCTTTCATTAACCAATAAAGAATTCCATACTCTGCTCTGGTTCCTGTTATCACACATATTTTTCGTTTACCCATATTTACAACCTTATAGTTTCATCGATTACAAAAGAATCATTTGATTTTAATCCAAGAACTTCATCCCATAAAATAGAAGAAATCCCTTCTCCTACACGTTTTGTATCTAAATTTTCAACAGTAAAGATTTCTCCTTTCTCAATATTCTTTTTTGCAACAATAGACTTTCGAACAACTTTTTTATTTTCTTTTTCACTCTCTTGAACTATTTTTTCTCCCGTTCCAGCCAATGCTTTTTCAATATTTCGGATACCTTCAACCATCAATTTCAATGACTTTGGCTCTAATGATGCTTTATGATCTGGACCATCCATATTACAAGAGAGAGTAAAATGTTTTTCAATAACAGTTGCACCCATAGCAACAGCAGCAATAGGAACTTCAATACCCATGGTGTGGTCACTATAACCTACTTCTATTTTAAAAGAATCCCTCAATGTTAGCATCGCTTTTAAATTAACCTCTTCCATAGGTGTGGGATACATGGTTGTTGCATGTAAAAGTGTAATATTCTCTTTAGGGGTTCCTGCACAAATTAGTGTAGATAATGCTTTTTCAATCTCTCCTAATGTTGCCATACCTGTAGAAAGTACAATCCTTTTTTTAAAGGCTCCAATATGTTGTAAAAAAGGAATATTTGTCAATTCTCCTGAACCTATTTTAAATATATCTTGTAACTTTTTTAAAAAATCAGCACTTGTTGGTTCATCAGGAGTTGAGAGAAATGTAATATTTTTTTTATCACAATAGAGTTTTAGTTCTCTAAAATCATCATAAGAAAGTTCCAATCTTTTTAACATATCATATTGAGACTCTTCAATTTGTGTATTTTCTATTTGGTATTCTGCTTGTTTGGCTTCTTTTGTAACCAATAAATCAGTTTTCCATGTTTGAAACTTCACAGCATCAACTCCTGCCTCAACGGCAACATCTATCAACTGCTTTGCTAAAACAATATTTCCATTATGATTTACACCTGCTTCCCCTATAATAAAAACACTCATTTAATCTCCAATCTATATTTTAAAAAATATTTAATATCTTCTTTACTCTGTTCTTCCCAAAGAGTGACATAATTCTCATAGATCTCTTGATTATAAATTTTTCCAGAAATATAAAAAGGTTTCGTCTCTTTTGAAAATTTTTTCTTAAATTTTAATAGAGAGTCATCAATTAAACTTGTTGTCCCACCACCTAAAATTAAATAATCTTTCCCTTTTAACTTTGCTATCTCTGAAAGCTTATAGAGCAAAGCATAGTTTGCATTTACTTTGTAAGAAGCATTACTATTTGCAGAAAGATGATAGTGAAGGAACTCTTTTCCTTCAATAAAAAAGCCCATTGCAACAATTTCATCTTCAAGAACAACTTCATATAATTTGACATTCTCTAAATTGTAAAGATTAGTAAATAGAGTAGTATCAAAAAAATAAAATGCCATTGCCTCATTTTTTTTCATTGTTTCATGGTACAACTTTATAAAATTTTCAAGATTTGAACTCTCTCTAACAGTTACTTTTTCATTTGCTCTTTTAATAATATTTCGTACTTTTGAAGTATATGAATCAAGTATATTTCTATTTAAGGGAATAACAACCGTATCTCGATCATAAAAATTAAAATCTAAATGGTTACTCTGTTCTCGTGGGAAAGTATTAAAAGGATGAAACCTTATAAATTCAGCAATAATATTTTCATCTTTACATTTCTCT
>Ga0256824_10000319_pt1 | contig 18122 bp, 19 predicted proteins | sample CV67metaG_FD_191570 | JGI IMG/M metagenome (GOLD analysis project Ga0256824, IMG submission 191570) | Hydrothermal vent microbial communities from East Pacific Rise, Pacific Ocean - CV67 | ecosystem: Environmental > Aquatic > Marine > Hydrothermal vents | place: Pacific Ocean: East Pacific Rise...
ACGAATACCATCAATACTCCTTTTTTGTAAAAGAGTATCGTCATCTATGAAATAGCGTATTTTATATACGGTAGAACTAAATTCTTCTTCTAATTTTAGTCCTGCTTTTCCCGCACCGTAAATGACCACGCTTTTTGTTTTTAGTGTAGTACTTTTATTAATAAAAAGATAATACCCATACATCAAAAAATTCATAGCGAAAAGATAGATGAAGAGCTCAGAAATAAATAAAGAGATATACACTTCCCCATAAAAATAGGGCATATACACTGCAAAAGCTATAAAGTAAACGACACTTTTCATTAGAAAGGTTTTCTGTGTTGCTTTACTCCAAGAAAGAGAATAGTCTTTGTAGATAAGCAAAGAAGCTATAATACGCACAACACTGACTACTAGTACCACCTGAAGTAAAAAAGGTTCATGGAAAATCCAAAATGTCCACATAAACGTCAAATATGTCAATAAAATGATTGCAATAATATTAAGTAAACGTTTATCTATATTCATACGATATCCAAGCTTTTTTATTTCTGACATTATATACAATCTTATGTATAGGGGCGATAAATAGGAAAATCTTTAGGTGTTTCAAATAAAATTTGATAGTAATCTTTATTATTTCTATTTTGATCATAAATTTTTAGATAGTCAGGGTTGGCTCGTCGACCTTCCCAGTATACATTTTTATGTAAGATGTACTTGATAACAAAAGCTATGTCTGCACGGGCATAGTAGCGTACCTCTTTATAGGAGGTATTACTTCTTTCATCACTCTCTATTTTTTGTTTGATGATGTCTATCTGGAATTGGCTCAGATTAAAGCCTACTTTACGTTCATTAAAACTATTTTTTAATGACAATATGTTTTTATAGTAGTTATGATGAAATATATCACTATATTTAGAAAATACAGTTACAAACACTAAAAATAAAGCTATAAATACATGTATATACCGTAGTTTGTAGTTTTGAAAGACATAGTAAATGATGATAGGGAGTAAAATAAATAAGGATGAACTATAGTAGAGTCTATTGACTACATTCATCCTCGTGATGACAGCAAAGAGACCCCCACTAAATTGATAAAGTGGTATGAGAAGAAATAATGATGTCAAAATCACATAGATAAATGCCCGGATATTTATAAAAGTATTTTTCTTTTTAAAGTATTTTATGTAGAGAATATAGAAGAAAAAAATACCACCTAAAAGACCGATGATAAATATAAGCTCATTAATAGTAGAAGATGCTCTATTGTATCCATGGACAAGAGTGGCTCCTTCTCTCATTATTTTTGCATAGAGTTCAGGAATCTTTTCCAGAGAGAGATACTTAGAAATTGCAGATTGTTCAGGCTGATACTTCTTTGAAAAATATACTACAGCGAGTATCATAGGAATGATTATGTAAAAATATTTTTTCAACAAGAGATACAGTTTATCGATGAAAACTAAGCCAAATACTACGATATGCATCAGATAGTATAAAAATTCCATAGAGTGCACTTGCAGTATAAACCTAGAAAGTAATAGTATCTGGAAGATAAAAAATATTTTAACCTTCCATGATGTTTGTTCAAGAAAAAGTACAAGTGTTAACGCCAAAATATACCAAAATAGAGGAAGGGTTATCTGATAATTTACAGAATACCACATCATCCAAACTTGATGGTAAGCAGCAGAACCAGTAGCAAAGATGCTGAGCCAAACAAGAGCTGACCAAAAAGAAAGCCATTTTAAAGAGAATAAATTTATATCTTTAAAGATGTTCCTTATAATAACTTTTGAAAAATAATAGATAGAAAAAAGTGAAATTATTACTTGGAACATATGTATGATTTTAGCTCTCAGTAACATATGAACACTATCTATTTCAAGGAAATAAAAGAACTCTGCCCAGACGTAGTGCCACAAATGCCTTGGGTTTACAAAAGAAACAGGCTCTACACCTTCTATAGGTACCATAATGTAGATATCATTTGTCCAAATACCTAGAACTTTTTGTATGGGGTGTGTAAGTTGAGTATAGAGGTTATCTATTACGATAAGATGATATATCATATCATATGGATATCTCAAAAAAGGATTAGATAATAGTATAAAAAGAAAAGAAATACCCATTAGAGTACAAAAAATAAACTTTTTTTGGCACATTTTATGTATCAAAACTTTTTCTTTTATCTACAAAGTTTATCACAGTATATAAAAGAGGGAGTGAAATGAAAAATGCGAAGATACTAGAAGGTATAAAATAGATTACTATAAGTAAAATGACATTTACAAAAATGGAAAGTATAACTACTTTTTCATGGCTATATCCGCTTTGATTGAGTCTCTGGTAGGCATGTTTTTTGTGAGCTTCACTTAGTTTTTCACTATTACTATAACGTCTAAATAGTGTTAGTGTCGCATCAAACCAAAACAATCCAAATAGGATGATCCATGTCCAAAAATTTGTTGCATCTTGATTGGCATAGTAGATGGTAAATATACCTACATTGTATCCAAGCAAGGTACTCCCCACATCACCCATAAATATTTTTGCTTTATGCCAATTCCAGATTAAAAATCCAAATACAGCTGCAATTAAAACTAGAAAATGCTCTCCACCAAAAAGTATATATCCACCTAATCCTAAAAAAATGGCTTCACTTCCTGCATACCCATCTATCCCATCAAGAAAATTATAAAGGTTTATGAACCATACTATCATAATAAAAGCGAAAATATTTGTAATAATCTGATTTTCCACATTAAAAAAGAAGAGGTCAAGTTTTTCAAATCCACCTAAAAAATACAATCCTAAAAGGGCAACTAAAGCTTGGGTGATTAATCTGACTTTCGCAGAAAGTTCAAAAAGGTCATCAAAATAACTCACTACTGAGATAATGGTACCTACCATTAGGGCATAGTAGAGTGAAGTATCTATTGTATCTATGAAAAAAAGAGTTGAAAGACCTACAAACCAAGTGATAGCTATAGCGATGCCTCCACCATGTGGTGTGGGAACTGTATGGCTACTTCGTTCCGTAACTTCTGCAACAAGAGAGTTTTTAATAGCATAGTTTTTTATGAGGTAAGTTAGTACCCATGACAATATAAATAAGATTAAATATAATAGTATTGAGCTCATTTTTTCATTTTCCAATCACTTCTGTATTTCTGAAAATATATTTGTTATCCATGAACGTAAAGCATACTTTTCATACATATTTTGTTCAAGTTCGATATAAGATACTTTAAAAAAGTCTTCATTTAATTTGATATTATTTCTATCAATAATATAAATATTATTTTCATGATAAAAGTCATATTCCACAATATTTTTATTGGTTGTTATAAGTTTTTTCTTGCAACCTAAAGACTCGATAGTCCTCATGGTTAACCCGACTTGCCCTTGGTGTTCAATATCAATGATAACATTTGATTGAAGTATTTTTTCAAGTAATTCATTTTGATTTAAACTAGTAAAAGAAAAATCGGAAATTTGTGCATTTTTCATTTTAGAGTCAAATAGTTTTTTTATCCAAAATATAACTTTACTCTGTAAATATAAAAAAGAATATAGACTAAGGTTCATAGTTTTGGCTATCTTTTCAATGTCTTTTACTATTTTATATCTATCACTATGTCCTGTGCCTAGAAAACACATATCATATTTTATTTCGACATTTTTGTTAGATGCATCTTCATAGAGTGGAATATAAAACAATGGTTGAAAAGTAAGTGTATTATAGGTATCTGTATCATTTCTGTCAAAAGAGTAAGCTCTGTCAAAATAGTGCAACAGTTTTTCTTTACCTTTGTAGTTTTTTATAGAATCCCACAGATATAAAATAAATGTTGCATTATTTTGTTGATTTTTGAGTTGCGATAATATTTTTTTATCAATCGTCTCTAATTTTATGATAAATACATAGTCATACTTTATATTTTTACTTTTGCTCAATATATTAGAGTAATATGTAGCTATTTTAGATTGAATCAAACGTTTCAATTTTAAGCGAAGAAAAACTTTTGTCCAAAAATCATTGGCAGGTCTTTCATCATAGTAGTCCACCTCTGCACCCATATTTTCAAGGGCAGATTTGATTTCTTTTTCATAATTGAATGTTTTTACCCCAATGTAGAGTATTTTCTTCCCAGTTAAGTCAACCATCTATTTGTAGAGTCCTTTTTCTTTCATCTCTTCTATACTTTGAGTATATTTATCTTCAGATACATCTTGTAGGTTCACCCATTTTAGAAACTTAGAGATACCATCTTTAAAATTAATCTTTGGCTCAAACCCAAGTTTATTTTTAATTTTTGTCAAATCGGCATAATTATCTCGTATATCTCCAAGTCGGTAGTTACCTGTTATGCTTATATTTGTATTGCTTCCATATTCTGCTACTAATGTATGGGCTACAGTCATAACATCTATAGCTTCACCAAGACCAACATTAAAAACTTCATAGTTTGCTTCATCTTTTTCTATGCCTAAAACCGTAGCATCTACAACATCATCGATATATACAAAATCTCTACTCTCTTTGCCATCTTCAAAGATAGAAATATGATTTCCATTTTTAATAATAGTCGAAAATATAGACAAAATACCAGTATATGGGTTACTTAAAGACTGTCCTGCTCCATATACATTTTGATATCTAAAAGCTACTGCAGGGATATTGAGTGATTTCCCCATCACCATAAACATTTGTTCTTGTACTTGCTTAGTAATACCATAGATAGATGTTGGGTGTATTTTACTTTCTTCGTCAGTTGCCATAATCTTTACGTTACAACTGCAAATAGGACATTTTATATTAAAATCACCACTTGCCATGTCATCGTCTTTTCTTTCTATTGGGTAAACAACACGGTGTGTTTCACATTCGTATTTACCTTCTCCATAGATTGCTCTTGAAGAGGCTATAATCATTTTTTTCACACTATGTTTTTCATTGGCTAAAATATCTAAAAAGATAGAAGTACCTTTTATGTTTACATCTGTATATTTTTCTATCTCATACATGGACTGACCCGTACCTGTTTCAGCTGCCAAATGAACCACTATATCTATGCCTTTTAATGCTTTTTTCCAGTCTTCATAACTAAGTACAGTCCCTTTTATAAAATTGACCTTATCTTTTATAGAGTTATAGAGAGGAGAATTTTCCCCATGTATTTGTGGTGAAAGATTATCTAGGACTGTTATAGAATATTTTTTCTCTATTAATTTTAAAGCTAAGTTAGAGCCTATAAATCCTGCTCCACCTGTTATTAATATATTTTTAGACATACACAGACCTTTTTCAAAATTATATACTAAATAGCATTAATACATGTGTATAATATCTGTTCAAGATAAAACAATTATTTGTTGTACGCCGATTTAAGTTTGAAAATTAGTTCATCAGGTAAAGTGATTTCACTACCTTGTAAATTATCAAGTAGATGAGATTCACTTGTTGTACCAAATACTGCACTAGTTATATTGGGATTATTTAAAATGTATGCGATAGCAATTTGTGAAGCCGACATATTTTCAATTTTATTTATAAACCTAAAAGATAAACCTTTGATCAACTGGGGACGAAAACTTTTTAATGCTCTGGCTAAATACCAAATGTCTTTAAAACCTTTTAGTTTAAAGACTCTATTGGAATATAATGAGTCTGCCAAAGCTGCACCTGCTATAACTCCAATATCATGTTGAACTAATTTCTCAATCAGTGGTTCTCTATTTTGCATTAAAATATTGTAATCAAGCATGACAAAATCAAATATATCTAGAGTAAGCATATTTTCTATAACATCTGTATCGAAACTATTAATCCCTATAGATTTTATTTTACCTTCTTGTTTTAATTTTAATAATTTTTCAAATAATTCATCAGTCAAATCAGAACGTTTTGGACCATGTAATTGAAATAAAGGAAGTTGTTCTAAACCTAGTTGTTTTAAACTTAAATGACAACTTTCTTCTATCCATTTTGTAGAGAAATCTTTATATAACTTATTTTTATTGCCTATACGGGTTCCCGCTTTAGTCGAAATATTAAGTTCATTTTTATTGGATATGTTTTTTAGAGATTTCCCCAAGCGTATTTCTGCATTTCCATCAGAATAACTGTGTCCTGTGTCAAGAAAATTTACCCCATTATCTAATGCGGTATGAATGACTTTTATGGCTTGTTTTTCACTAAAATGTTTTTTTCCCCAATAGCTAGCAGCACCGAGTCCAATTTCAGAAAGAAAGATATCGGATGAGCCTAATTGTCGTAATTTCATTATTTTTCCTTTTCTTTGTTTATAATATTTTTTCCAATTTGTATAAATCTTTTTTCTATATATTTTTCAGATAAATATGAAAGTATAAGAACAACAATAAATAGTGATATAAAAGACAGAAGCGGATTGTCAGGTATTAATTTAAAGTATATGGATAGTTGTATAATTGGAAAATGTAAAATATAAAAGCTATAGGAAAAGTCAAATTTTATTTTTGGGAGTTTTATCTTATAGGATAGAACTATAAAGAATACTCCTAAAAGAATTGGATAGAGAAGATAGTCAAATATATTTTGCCCACTAAATAATAATAGAGAAATTAATGAAACTATGGATAATACTATAAATTGAATATTATTGTTTTGAAATTTATTAAAAAATATATATAGTAATATACCTATGATAAATAAACGTAACTGTGCAGGGAAAAGTATCATTAATGTTTCATTATGGTATGGGAATGCCAAAAACATATATATTGCTGATAACATATAAAATATAATAAATAATTTTATACCCCATTTCTTATATAGTGTATAAATGAAGGGAACTAAAAAGTAAAAAAAGACTTCATTTTTTAATGTCCACAAACTACCATTTATGGCATTTATCTCCAAATGATTGAATATATCTCCTACGCTATGTGATAAAAAATTCAAGAAGAATGCATTTGAAATGAAATATTTAACTATATCCATAGTTGTTCCATTAGCATAATACATGAAAAATAGAGTTTGGAGTATGATTAGTATTAAATAAATAGGATAAATTCTAAAAAATCTTTTTAAATAAAAATGTTTGATATTTGTATCTCTATCAAAACTCCAAAAGATTAAAAAACCACTTATAATGAAAAATAGATTTACAGCATGGGAGTGTAAATTGAAAATTATATTTTGATTACCATAGGCTGTCAAAATATTCCAATGTCCCAAAAAAACAAGAATCGACAGTAGTAATCGTAGAATATTTAAATTATTATTTATCATGTTTATTTTCCTCAACACGTGAAATATCTTTCAAAAACATAAGAGTAAAATATATAATGAGACCCAATACAGCGAGTATTATATTGAATGAATATGCACCAACACCAATAAAAATAAAAACAGCACTTGGGTATATGAGAGTGAAAACTAAAACTCTAAATGCAAGGTTTATTTTTGTTAAACTAAAAAAGTAGAAAGTAAAAATTACAGAAACCATGGTGAGAAAAGCAAAAAATAATGTGAAAAGTATAACTGAAAATATATCATCACCATAAAATAAAAGTCCAAGCATTGGCATTTGATCATTTGGACCACTGCCTGTTACCGTTAAATTTGCTGTGCTAAGTATTTGAGCTCCCATGGGGAAATCATAACCTCTTACCCCCACGAGACTCGTAAACTGATGAAAAACATAACTAAGTGGATCATAATAACCTGATAACTGTGTATAGTCCCCTATTTGAAAGGACCACAAATATATATCTGCTGCCATATACACACGGTTAAGTATCATCTCAAAGGCATGGTCATACATGAAATATGTTGGAAGGAAAAGTACTAATAATCCAATGCCACCAATGTAAAGGTAGTTACGTACATTTATTGTATTTGTGTGAAAATAGAAAAATAGAAAAATAAGCATATAGATAATAGGGGTACTTCTGGCACCCATTAATCCAGATAGTATGATGGTGACAACAACAAAGTATAAAAATAGTTTATTTTTTTGTTTAACGTAAAGTACGCTAGATAATGCTAGGGACCAAATAGAAAAAATACTATTTAAAAGCATCAAGCTTCGCATGTTTCTATTGAAAGCAAATCTATCTGCACCAGAACTATATGTAAGCCAGAACATAGAAATGTAGATGAGAGAAATAGCTATACTGACCGAAAATATTATTTTTGCTATCTGTATATCGAAAGGGTTGATGGTTATATACTTTGAAATATTGGAATATTTTGTAGAAATAAGATGTGGGGTAATGGCAATGAAAATGAGGTAAATAGAAAATTCTAGGATAAGTATGTTGAATGCATCTGTTGGGATGATATTATTACGATGCAGGTTTATTATAGTTACAATGCTGATGGAAAATACCAACAAGGGTAATAATAATGGTGTAATAAATAATGAGTGGTTAAGTTTCCTATATTGAAATGAGAGGAATACAAATATTATCATCGTTAAGATTAAGTCTGTTAGCGTTGGAGTCAAACTTTTACTCTCCAGTAAGCATATGCAAGTAATTTGAAAAATAATTTACCATAGTTGGACTCTAAATAGGCAATTTTAGCTTCAGACTTAGATCTCGTTGCAGAGAGCGCTGGATAGTCTTTTTCCATATCTCTATATGCCAAAATACCATTCAAGAAACTTTTTTGATTTCGAAGACGTTGTGTTTTGTTTTTTGGACGAGATATATTAGAGCTATGAATCCTATAATAATAGACCTTATCTTTAATAATTTTTAAACCATGTAGACGTATTACGGAGAGAAATAAAAAAAAGTCATCAATAAGTTCATTTTCATCATAGGTGACAGTATCGTAATGCGACTTCTTAATTAAGGTACTTGGTCCAGTTAGACACCAGTGTAAAATTAATTCTTTTGCTATGGTTGCTCTATTTGTCAATTTATTAATATCTGCACCATAGTAAGCTACATTACTATCATAAAGTTTATTTCCATTCTCATCCATTATAATACCGTCACCAGAGACTGCAATAAGATTTGAATCCTTTTGCAAATGATTATACATTATTTTTGTACTACCTGAAATGATTAGGTCATCAGAACCACATAAACGTAAATATGTAGAACGAGAAAGAGATATTAGCTTATTTAATGTTGCAGTTATGCCCTTATTTTCTTGTTGTGTAAAAGTAATATTTTTATTTGCATTATTTTTTTTAATCCAGTTTCTTATAACTAGCTCAGAGTTATCTGTTGAGCCGTCATTAATAATGATGATTTCATAGCTCAAATCAGATGTTTTGGCATCATCACTAATGCTATCTAGTAGTTGTATTATATATTTTTCATGGTTATACGATGGAATTATATATCCAATTGTATAATTTATATTTTCATCTAACATTTATAAAACCTTTGTTGTTGTGATATATAGCATAGTAAGAAAGTATAGCAAATAATTTAAGGAGAATGCATATGTGACTCCAATAAGTCCATAAAGATTTATAAAAAGTATGGCCAACATCACAAAACTAATACTAAATATAATTTCAGTGGATACAAATAGTTTTGTGAGAGATTTGGCGATGAGTAAATACCCTAACACCCAACTTGACATTTTGATGACATCACCTATGAGTTGCCACTTAAATAGTGTAACCATGGGGTAAAAATCTTTGCTGAACAAAAGCTCAATAATTATAACTTTGAGCATAAATATAACAATTGCCATAGATGAGACTATAGGGATAATCCATTTGTAACTATTGATAATCTCTCTTTTTAGTTTATTTTTGTCTTGGATTTCTGAAAATTTTGGTAAATAATAAACACTTAATGTTAAGGTGATAAGCATCAAGTATGCATCTGAGATATAGATAATACCTTGCCAGTATCCAGCCTCCACCCAAGAAAGGTTAATACCAATATAATATCGTACAACAAGTATGGAACCTAATGCCGATATAATAGAGACAATACCCATTAAGGAAAAGTGACTTAGTTTTTTTGCTTCTATTGTGTTAAATCTTTGTGTAAAATATGCGAGTGTAAACCAATTAGATTTTACTATGAAGAAAAGAGTAATAAAAAAAACTACAGATTGTGTAGTAACTAATGCATACAAAGCTCCTTTAAGACCATAGTTAACTGTTAATACCCCAACAATTAATAAAGAAAATATACTATTGGCAATATTTGCAAATACATATTTGTTAATTTCTTTTTGACCATTCAAAATAGATAAAAATAAAGTGTTGAGGCTGTAAAAAATAATTGTAAATGAGAAAATGTAGAGTATGTTTTTATAATCTTGTGTACCAAAAAGTTTCATTGAGATTTGGGTTGAAAATATGAAGATAATAACAGAAACAAATATGGCTGACAGTACTGATATTTTTAGTGCAGTACTAAATAAATGTTGTTTTTCTGTTTCTTGAGTGTACTCAGCTGTATATTTTATGACACCATTGGTGATGGCACCATTTGATGCTATGGTAGAGATAGATATAAAGTTTTGTAATTGACCAATTATTGCCAATCCTGCGGGACCAGCATTTACTGCTATGATTTTGTTAATAGCAAATGCTACACTTAGTTTAATAAGAGTAGAAATGCCTGTAAGAATAGTCGTTTTAGCTAAAGTCATTAAGCACTTCAACTATTCGCTTAGTATCTTCCATGCTTTGGACACCACTGATAGGTAAACTAAACACTTCATCGTGAATCTGTTCAGAAATAGGATAGTTGTCATCTTTCCATTCACGGTAAGCATCTTGTTTATGTGGAGGTATTGGGTAATGGATTAAGGTTTGTATACTATGTTTTAACAGATGTTTCTGTAACTCGTCTCGTCTATTTGTTCTGATAACAAACAAATGCCAAACACTGTCTGTTAGAACAATAGGTAGAATGAGATGTTTATTTTTAATATTTTCAAGATAATAGTTAGCTAGCTCTTTTCGATGGTTGATTTCATTATCTAAGTACCGAAGCTTAACTCTAAGCATTGCTGCCTGTATTTCGTCTAAACGGCTGTTTGTCCCTTTGTACAAGTTTTCATACTTTTTTTGACTTCCATAGTTTCCTAAAGCACGAATAGTATTGGCGAGTTTTTCATCATTTGTGGTAACTGCACCTCCATCACCTAATGCACCCAAGTTTTTCCCAGGGTAAAAACTAAAGCCACTTGCATCACCTAAGTTTCCACAACGTTTGTTCTCAAAATAAGAACCATGAGATTGGGCAGAATCTTCTATAATCTTTAAATTATATTTTTTTGCTATTTTATTGATACTATCCATCTGACAAGTTTGTCCATAGAGATGTACAGGCATTATGGCTCTAGTTTTAGAAGTAATTTTTTCTTCTATTTTATTTGGGTCAAGTAGATAGGTATTTATATTTGGCTCTACTAAAATAGGCACAAGGTTATTTTCTGAAATAGCAAGAATTGAAGCAATGTAAGTATTTGAAGGCACGATGATCTCATCACCATCTTTCATCACCCGCAACTCTTTATAGGCATTTATAATAAGGGCTAGTGCATCGAGTCCATTGGCTACACCTATGGTATAAGATGCACCACAGTATTCACTAAACTCTTGCTCAAAGGACTTAAGTTCACTGCCTTGTATGTACCAACCACTGCCTATGACCTTAGTACATGCTTCTATAAGTTCATTTTTGTATTGGCCATTAATACTCTTTAAGTTTAAAAACGGGATCATCTAATTTATTCCTTTACAGTTATTACATATCAATGAACTATCACACTTTTGTCCACATTTACAAATATACCCTTTTTGAACTGCTGGGTTACCATACCAAAGTTCTTGCTTTCCAATATCTTTTGTTACAACACTCCCCGCACCAATTAACGCATGTCTTCCAATACTGATTCCACCCAAAATGGTACTATTAGCACCAATAGAAGATCCTGTCATAATCAGTGTTTTTAAGAATTTATTCGGATACTGTTTACTTCGAGGAGTGAAATCATTGGTGAATGTGACATTTGGACCAATAAATACATTATCTTGTATAGTAATGCCATCCCAAATTTGGACACCACTTTTTATTGTTACATTATCTCCAATCAACACATCATTCTCTATTAATACATGAGCATTGATATTACAGTTTTGACCTATTTTTGCATTTTTTAGAATAACACAAAACTGCCAAATATAAGTATCTTTACCTATATAACTAGACTGAACATCTGAAAGCTTATGAATCATTACGAACTTCTTCTAAAAATTTATCATAATCTCTAATATAATCTTTTTCATCATAGTGTTCACTTGCTAGCACAAGTAATACACAATCTTCACTGAAATCTTTCATTTCTCTCCAAATCAACCCTTCTATAAGTAATCCCTGATTTGGATTGTTGAGTTTAATTTCTTTTCTTTCTTTCCCGTTATCCAAAATAAAAGTAGAACATCCTTTGACAACAATAGCTAATTGCTTTAAGCCAATGTGTGCATGAAATCCTCGCTCTACGCCCTTTTGGGTATCGAAGATGTAATATACTCTTTTGATCTCAAATGGAGTATTATATCCTTCCTCAATTGCAATTAGAGATCCTCTATCATCTCCTAGTGTTTTAAAATCAATAAGTTTATAGTTTGACATTATATTTCTTTAAATACCACTCAATTGTTTTAACGATCCCTGTGTCGAAGTTTTCATCTGCTTTCCATCCAAGTTCATTTTCAAGTTTTGTAGCATCGATAGCATAACGTCTGTCATGTCCAGCTCTGTCTTCTACAAATGTGATGAGTTCTTTATAGCTTTTTGCTGCAGGTACTTTGTTATCTAGTATAGTACAAATAGCATCTACTATTTGAAGGTTTGTACGTTCATTACGTCCACCGATGTTATAGACATTTGCTTCTTTTCCTGTATGGTAGACTAGGTCAATCCCTTTACAGTGATCAAGCACATAAAGCCAATCACGAATGTTTTTTCCATCACCATAAATAGGGATGCTCTCACCAGCCAAGGCTTTTCTTATGATGGTAGGTATGAGCTTTTCATCATGTTGTTTAGGACCATAGTTGTTTGAACAGTTCGTAATAACAGTATGCATCCCATACGTTTCTTGGTAAGAACGCACTATCATGTCAGAACTTGCTTTCGAGGCAGAGTAAGGTGAGTTTGGTGCGTAAGGTGTCTCTTCAGTAAAGAGGTCAGTTTCATTTAACGTACCATAGACTTCATCGGTTGAGATATGGTGGAAACGACAAGCTTCATAGCCAACTTTGAAAGTAAATGGTTTTTCCATCCATTTTTTATAGGCAACATCAATTAAGGTAAACGTACCATTTACATTGGTCTCTATAAATACACCAGGGTTTTTAATGCTGTTATCTACATGACTCTCTGCAGCAAAGTGTATGACACCTTGAACATCATATTCATCAAAGATAAATTCAAGCAAATCTCGGTTACAAATATCCCCTTTGATAAACTTATAATTGGGGTTTTCTTCACACTCTGTAAGGTTAGCTAAATCACCTGCGTAAGTAAGAAGGTCTAGGTTTATTAGATTGTACTCTGGGTACTTTTTTAAGAAGTATGGTACAAAGTTAGAGCCTATGAATCCAGCTGTTCCTGTAAGTAGTATATTTTTCATTTAATTTCCTGCAGTCTATAATGTTTATATGTAGTCAAAAGTTTTTGTTTAAATTCATTATTCTGAATAGAATAATTTTGATCATCTTTATGTTCTCTAAATTCATAAATATAATCTACAACTTCCCCAAGGGTAGTATGATAAACAATATTTGGATTATGATATATAGTAGTTTCCTGAGTATTTATCATAGAAATAAACTCTAAAATAACATCTTGTACATATACATAATCCATCTCTATAGATCTATCAAATACTGTAATCTCTAAATCATTTAAACTGTTATAAATCCAAGTAGAAATAACTGAATTATAGTTTGGCTTGCAACCCTCTCCAAATACATGAGGAAGTCTAAAAATATAACAATTTATTTGATTTTCTTTTGAATACTGCTCTACTAATAGCTCGGAGGCTCTTTTGGTTTTTCCATATTCATTTTTAAGTAAACTTGCATGAATGGTTGAGACCAGTAAAATAGGAGTTTTTTTCTTATGCTTAGTAAGTAATCCAGTGATATATTTAGTTAAAGTAACATTTGCATTTTCAAAATCTTCTTTTGAACTGTTTGGCCGTACCTCTCCCGCTAGATGGAAAATGAAATCAGATGCAAGAATGAAGTTTTCTAAATCTTCATAGTTATGCTCTTTAGTAAAAGATAAAATCTTTACTTGCTTGTTTTTTTGTAGTGTTTTGATTAGATTACTACCTATAAAACCTTTTGCACCGGTTACCAATATATTAATCATAAAGTTCCTTTATTAAAGAAGTATTTCATTGGCTTTTGCAATGAGGTATTGACCGTATTGGTTTTTCTTTAATGGCTCTGCAAGTTCTAAAAGTTTCTCTTTTGAAATGTAACCCATTTCATAAGCTATCTCTTCTATACATGCTACTTTAAGACCTTGACGGTTTTCTATAGTTTGTATGTAGTTTGAAGCTTCAAGTAAAGATTCATGTGTACCGGTATCTAGCCATGCATATCCTCTACCCATAAGTTCTACTCTTAGTCTGTCTTCATTTAGATAATCTTGGTTCAGTGTCGTGATTTCTAGTTCTCCACGATCAGACGGTTTAACTTCTTTTGCTTTTTTAATCACGTCATTTGGGTAGAAGTACAGTCCTACTACAGCATAGTTACTTTTAGGTTGTGTAGGTTTTTCTTCTAGTGAAGTTACTTTTCCATTTTTATCAAACTCTGCAACACCATAACGCTCTGGATCTTTCACATGGTAACCAAAGACTGTGGCTTCCTTGTGAACTTTTGCATTTTTAACAGAAGTTGCAAGTAGTTCTGTGAGGCCATGTCCATAAAAGATGTTGTCACCTAAGACAAGACAAGCATCATCATCTCCGATGAATGCTTCTCCTAGTATGAAAGCTTGAGCAAGTCCATCTGGTGAAGGTTGTACAATATAGGTAAATGTCATACCAATGTCTGCACCATCACCTAAAAGTTCTTCAAACCTTGGTAGGTCTGCAGGCGTAGAAATGATGAGTACTTCCGTGATACCTGCGAGCATAAGTACTGAAAGTGGGTAGTAAATCATAGGCTTGTCATAGATGGGTGCTAATTGTTTAGAAATACCTTTTGTTATAGGATAAAGACGTGTGCCACTTCCTCCTGCTAATATAATACCTTTCATACAAGTAACTCCTATACTTTTAATGTTGGAATTATATCTTAAATATATTTAAATAGGGTAGATGTATGTTGTCCGTTTTAAAATTTGGATTAGAGTGTGTTAGGGTCTTAACATATTTTGTAGAAAATGTAGGACGTTGTATAATATTAAGAGGTACTTACTCTTTGCAATACCTGAATGTTCTGGTATTGCATTGTTTAGAAGAGCAGGCTAGAGGTATTGTTAATCAAACTTTAGTTTAGTCAAGAACAAGGTAACCAATGTGACAATACCCAGCTGAATTTCCAGTGGTAAATACAGAAACTGTTTGTTTTGTAGCTTTGGCTGTTAAGAGTACACTTAAATATGTTTTATAGTTGTCATCAGAGTGATTTAAATATGCCCAATCATTTCCATTACAAATATCAGTTGCCCCATTAATATTTAGTCTAAGGTCATAATTATTACCATCTGCAATACTCATTTTCCCTATAGTCCCGGTGACTACACCATCCCACGAAAAGCTCAGTACAGTTGCTAAAAGCATACCTATTATAATTTTTTTCATTTTTTATCCTTTATTATATAAAATTTATTGTGACTTCATGTCACTTATTTCTTCCTCTGTCATCATAAGATTAGAAGCATTATTCATTATAAAATCTGGTATTTTATAAGAACTTTTTCTTTCAAATGGAATTTCTGGAAGATGTTTTTTTAATATACCTTCTTTGGTATACATATCTGGATTACCTGGAACATCATCATTTTCATCATTTTCCATCTCTTGGGTAGGCTCTTCCGAGACAACCTTTTGAGACTTTACTGTTAAGCTCTTTGCAGAACTTTTTTTCACGTTTACTTCTTGAGCTACTACTGAAACTTTTTCTGTTTCCTTCACCTCTTTTTTCTTTTCAGAAATAGTAGGTTTCGGGGTATGGATTTCAGTACTTTGATTACTATAGTTATAGATACCAAGTGCCATCAAAATAACTGCTATAAATACCAATACAAACTTTATCATTTCACTCCTTGACTTTGACATAATATTATCAACATCATACATATGAATATGTAATAATATAACGAAGTATACAAAATTAATGTTAGTAAAATGTTAGCGTTATTTACTTTCTATGATTTAATCCAAATGATGCTACCATCTTTAAAGAATTAGGAATTAGGAATTAGGAACTATGATTAAAATACTTTTGCTTGAAGACGACCCAAATCTCGCTAAGTCACTTGTCAAATATCTACAGCGACACGACTATAAAGTAGACTGGGCAAAGCAAGGGGAAGAGGCTATAGCGTTGAGTTATGATAATCGTTATGACCTTTATTTGTTTGATGTCAATGTACCTTTGGTTAATGGCATAGATGTTTTGTGTGGCTTGCGTCAGGCAGAAGACAGAACACCTACTATTATTATCTCTGCTCAGATAGACATAGATTCTATGACTAAGGGCTTTACTGCCGGGGCAGATGACTATGTAAAAAAACCATTTGACCCAGAAGAGTTACTTTTACGTATTAAAGCTAAGACGATGCTCTTAAAAGAAAGTATTTCAGTGCATGGCTATAGTTTAGGTGTGAGTAATCATGAAGTGTATCGTGACAATGTACTGTGGGGTATGGGAGCTGTACAAAAAAGTATTTTTATACAGCTTTTAATGTCTTATCCTAGTCCTGTAAGTAAAGAGCTATTAATGGAATCATTGGTTACGCAAAATGATGGTGCCTTACGTGTCAATATAGTAAAGCTCAAAAAAGAGACAGGACTAGAAATACAAGCAGTACGAGGAGTGGGTTATAAAATTCTCTGAAAAAGAATCGTTTATTAAAAGTTTTTTACTTTTTTTTACTGTGATTGTCCTCTTTTTAGTATTTATCTTTTATGATAAAGCACAGAATGAAACGGCATATATCCGCAATAATCTTTTTTTAGAGATGCAAAACTACAGTCTTGGCTTAGATGATGAACGTTTCACAATGCAAACTGTACCTAAAAAAGGGAAAGAAAAAATTTATACGCTCTATGAAGCGTTAAATAGCTTTTATATGTTAGCACCAGTTGCCAATACTGAGAAAAAAGAGATGATGATGATTGTGACTCCTGCAGGGACAATCATGGTGCCTTATTCTAATAATGGTACAGAGGTACAGAGAGTGTCGTACCCCAAATCGGAATATATGAGTCTTGTAAATCAGATGCGATATCGCCTTCTTTTACAATTACTCTTATTTTCTGTCGGAGCGTTGATTGTGTCTTTATTGGCGGCATGGTATACGCTAAAACCTCTGCGTTCTTCACTTCGGCTACTGGAAGATTTTATTAAAGATATTATCCATGATCTTAATACCCCGTTGACTTCAATACTAGTAAACTTGAAGATGATTGAAACAGAAAATGAAGAGATAGAGAGTATTCGTACAGCCACGCAAACCATAGAAATGTTACACCACAATCTAGACTCGTATCTCAAAGATCAGAAACAGTCTAAAGAGACCTTTCCTATAGATGAAGTAGTCGATAGATATGTATCTTTTTTTAGTCCTTTGTATGACTACCTAATCTGGGATGTGCAGATAGCAAATATTTCACTCGCTACAGACAAGCAAGCCTTTGAACGTGTTATCTATAACCTTCTAAGCAATGCTTGTAAATACAATACCAGTGATGGGAAGATAGAGATATCTCTACATGGTACACTTTTGACTATACGAAATAGTAGTTATGGGGTGAATCATCCTGAGAGGGTTTTTGAACGTTTTTATAAAGAGAGTGAAAGGGGACTAGGTATAGGTCTACACATAGTAGATAAACTATGTAAGACACTAGAGATAGAAAAAAAGTTTAGCGTAGAAGGGACAACTATCCTTGTAACATTGGA
>Ga0256824_10000320_pt1 | contig 18105 bp, 9 predicted proteins | sample CV67metaG_FD_191570 | JGI IMG/M metagenome (GOLD analysis project Ga0256824, IMG submission 191570) | Hydrothermal vent microbial communities from East Pacific Rise, Pacific Ocean - CV67 | ecosystem: Environmental > Aquatic > Marine > Hydrothermal vents | place: Pacific Ocean: East Pacific Rise...
CAATGTTTCTTTCTACTTTTACCGTTTCCGTTGCTTTTGAATTAGCTATTTCTACTTTCTCCGAATTGTAATTTGGATACACCTCATCTAATTCTACCGAACTAGAAACAGTTGCTAAATCAACTACAGTAGTGTCAATACCTGAATTTAAATTGGCCTTTAATTGTGCCAATTCTTCAATTTTATTTGGTAGTAATTCATTTGTTGGGTCATTTTCTAATTTAGATTCTAACGCAGACATCTGAGTATCAATAACAGCAATTGTTTCTTTGTTTAATTTATTTTGAGCAACACTTTTACTATTCTCATTTTTAATGTTGTTTACCTCAGTTTGTTTTGTCTCAAAATCAGAATTTATGTGTTCTATCGTTATTGCATCAGTTGTAGCTAGTTGATTACTGTCAGCATTGATGGTTTGATACTCACTATTTTCTTTAACAACAGTAGATTTTATTTTTTCTAAATTTTTAATTCGTTTTTCAATGTCTTTTTTATTAGAAGGGTTAGACTCTAAATACTCAGTTAACGTTTCTAATTCTACATCAATTTTAGATAGTAGTTGCGTATTTAAGCCAATGTTTCTTTCTGCTTTTACCGTTTCCGTTGCTTTTGAATTAGCTATTTCTACTTTCTCCGAATTGTAATTTGGATACACCTCATCTAATTCTACCGAACTAGAAACAGTTGCTAAATCAACTACAGAAGTGTCAATTTTAGACTCTAATTCAGTCTTCAATTTTGTTAACGCCTTAATAGTAGTCGACACTCCCTCATTTGACGGATTGTTAGCTAATTTCTCATTTAAGTCATCAAGTTCAGACTCGATTTGAACTAAAGTTTCTTTTAGTAATGTGTTTTGAGCTACTTTACGTTCTGTGTCATTAGCTATTTGATTAACACGTTCAACATTAGTTTCATAATTAGATTCTATTTCCTTAAGTCTTTCTATATCAGCATCAGATTCTTTGGCTTTAGTTTTTTCTACCCTTAGTTCTTTTAATCTTGCAATCTCAGTAGTAATATTATCCATTTTAGCCTGATCAGCCGTTTGACTAAGTGCTCTTTCTTGCATCAGAATTTCCTCATCAATTGCTTTTGCCCATTCTGTTGGTGTGTAGTCAGTGTTACTTTCATTTAATCCCGACAAACTAATAGACTGCCCATTAATGTTATTCTCATTTAATAACGCTTCTATCTTAGCATATTCTGTGTTAGATGTATTTAAATTAGTTTCAATTTTAACTTTATCATTTGGATGAATTTTAGCTGTGTAAATTTTAATTGAATACGCTGGGTCTGTGATTTCTTGAGCTAATTTTGTGACATCACTATTTACACCATTTTTGTTTAACGTATTAATTTTAGTTTGATTTGCTTTTACTTCATTTCTAAGCATTTCAATTTCATTTAGGTTATCAGCGAGTAGATTAGCATACTTTTCTTTTAATTTTTTCTTATTCGTTTGTTCGCTATTCGCTTTAATTTTAGCGTTTTCATCTTCCACTCTAACAAGTTCTGAATTCAACCTAACCAATTCAGAGTTAACTTTATTTACAGCTTTAATAGTAGCAGTCCCCGATTTAACGAGTTGATCAACTTTAGTTTCTTTAGCTCTTTTTTTAATATGTTCATCAAAGAATGTTTTTTCAGAATTAATTAAGTTTCCTAACGCTATTCTATCCTCTTCATTTGCAGATTTCACATTAAGCAACACCTGTTTCGCCTTAATTAACTCGCCTTGAATCAAATTATTTTCTTCATCAATTTGCTGAGCTAACTCTAAATAATTGGACGCTTTCGTTTTCTCTTGTTTCGCTTTTTCATTTTTTGCATAAACCGATTGTAAAATAGACCTCTTTTTCACTTCATCATGTTCATTATTTGCAATCTTCATTAATGCTTTTATTTCTTCCAATGTTTCATTTGCTGATTTTAATTTCTCATCTGCCAAATGATATGCCACTGTAGAATTATTATCATTTTCGTCAACTAATTTTTCAAGATCAATAATTTTGTCAAGCACCACTTTTTCTACATCTTCTTTTGTAGCGTAAGGATCTAATCCTGCATTTACAAACACTTCATTAATTTTACGAATTCGATCTAAAGAGTCTAAATCAAATTTCGCTGCGTTTGGTTTTAATTTAGAAATCTCTTTGAAGATTTCAGCCATAAATGCAGTTGGATTTTCAAATCGATCATCAAATTGTTGTTCTACTTTTAAGTAATGTTCACTACTTCCATCTACCAAATGTGAAATAGTCATTTTTAAAGGCCTAAACTCTTTTAAATAGGGAATATTGATCACGGCTTGATGAGAAATTTCTTCCCCTTTAACTGTCATTATAAATGTGTATTTTCCACTTTTAGGAAATGTAATTAAATAACTCCCATTTCTTGAACTAGATTTAAACGTTCCTATCTCTTTTCCATTTGAATAATTTGAAACCAAAATTTCAATGTCCTTATTTGAATTATCTATGGTATTAATAAACTTACCTTTAATAATGGCTATTTGCATAGGTATTTTTTCTACCCTAGCTTTATAAACAGTCAATTTACCTAACTCACTCTCTCTAGCAGAAGTGAAATAAGCATTTTTATCTAAACTGTCTACAATATAAAATAAATCATCATCAGGTGAAGAGATGGCAAAATCCATATTATCAGGTGCCATAAATGTATTTTCATCTCTTAGGTATCTACTTCTAAACACATCATAGCCTCCCATTGAATTATGCCCCTTAGAACTATAGTATAAATGACGCCCGTCTGGACTCATGTATGGATAATTTTCATCTTGAAAGGTATTAACTCCTCCTTTTACTTTTTGAGCTAAAGACCATTCATTATTTGGTAATTTTTTAACTACATAAATATCCAAACCTGTGGCTCCATTTTTCCCATAAGAGGAGTAATAAATAAACGGTGATGATTTAGGAAAGTGAATGATTGGAATATGACCCATTTTTTCATCATACTTGGTTTGAAATTCATCATATTTTAAAATAGAACCTCCTATATTTTCTAATTCATAAAGTTCATAAAAATCTTCTTTTTTTATTTGAGTTTTCTTAATCACAATCATATTTGTGATATCAGTTAATAATTTTTTTCCATTTTTACAGGCTCTCACATCTGCTAAAACATCAAATTCATTTTTTTGACTTGCAGACGCCTGTTTGTCAAACTTGACATACCATTTTTGAGCCAAATCAAATTGATAATTATAATGGTAGGCTTTCCCTAAATAATAATAAGCTCTAGGATCAATTGAAGGTTTTTTAACTGCTCTTTTAAGATATTTAATTGCTTCTTGTTTTTTTTCTCCTTCAAAGAATAGTAAACAAGTTCCGTATTTAAAATTGAGTGTATGGTCTTTAATTCGCTCTCGATCAGATATTACTTTTAGGTATAACTTTCCTGCTTTAACGTATTCTCCGTTATCAAATAATACATTAGCATTCTCTTCTATCTCTCCTAAAGTTTGGGTATAAGAATGACTAATTCCAACGAAAGAAATCACTATAAGAAGTATGAATTTTAAGTTGATTTTCAAATCAAGTTATCGCTTTTTTTAAATTATTATACTGTTTCCACTACTAATTAAGCCCTATACGGTTTACATTTACTACCGTTTTATCTAAACCTTACTACGCTTTAACAGTATAAAGGTTCACTTATTACACTCTTATTCACCAAACAGACTTCTAAACTGACTTAAATAAATTGTCTTAGTAGAAAAATCAAATGAGAGTTTCTTTTGCTTTTTCTTATCATCTTTCATAGTTAATAAATAGTCCTGTAAGGATTTATCAGTTGTAAATACTTGCAATTTTGTTTCCTTTTGAATTCTTTCAAAATGGTAATAGTAATACTTAGCACCTGGTAAATCAATCAGATAAGACAATTTATCACCTCTACCTTTTTGTTTCTCATCTTCAACAGAATACTGAATGGCCATTTTTACCGTAAAATCTTTATAAATTGGTTTATCCCCCATATTTACAATCCCAGTTATTGGTTTTGACAAAAATGCTTTACTTCCATCATCCCAAGTAAAACGAACATTCGTAAAATAAAATGGCTTTTGCATTTCTTTTGGTATCTTTTTCACTTCACCTTTCAATATATAATCCGATTTTATTTTATCAGCTGTTTCTTCATCAATATCTTCTTTTATTGCTTGTTCTAAAGTATTGGTATTAAAATCAATCCCTGTTAACTCTTCCGTTTCTAAGATTTTATCAGCATTCATAGCTAACGCTTTATCATCATAATAAAAATCTAAACCACCTGAAATATTTAAAGTTGTACTACCTGTAGAAGCATTATAACTTACAGTACCTGTTGGTTTAAAATCAACATCTGGCAAGTCAATATGTAAATTTATTAAACCATCTCCGTTCATAGAACAACTTTTTGTATGTAAGCTAATATAGTTTCCTTTTTCAGCTCTATTCACTAACTTATCCTCTGCAGCAATTCTAAATTCTGAGGCATCTGCATTATAGTTTAATACGCCATTAGATGTAAATAAAACTCGATCCTTCTTATTTTCTAAGGCAGACAAGAACGTTGGGTAGATACCTAAACTGTCGGCATCAGAGGTTGTTCTTAAAATTATACCAACAGCAATATCATTACCATCTAAATCTTTCATGTTTTCACCAACCGGTATTTGAATATTGTTTGGATCAATATCAGCATTAAACTTCATCCAGTTTTTAGCAAACTGATCACAGTCATGTGTAATTCTAGTGGCACCATCAAAATTTAAAAATTCATTAGAAGCGTTCAAATTAGCTTCCCCATAAAATTCAAATTGATCACTCAATTTAAAATTCTCTTCTTGTGTAATTTCACCACTTGCAATTGTTTGATAAGCTGTATCGGGATGAATACTATTAAACTGAATTTTAAACTCAACATCATTTGCATCAACATATTGATATTCTCCTTTAGCTTCATACTTACGTCTTGCCAATATTTCAACATGTGCATTGTTTATTGTATGGTATTTAGTAATAAAATTAGCTACGATAGTCGCATTTTCAAATGGATCCATTTTCGCCTTTTTTCTTATAATTATTTTTTGATCACTTGGAGCTATTCTAGCATCAGCAATGTCTATGTATTCGATTTTTTCACAGGTAATAACTTTGTCTTTCAAACTAAAGGTAGCTTTTGGAGCTATAAACCTTAACGAATCTTGTTTTTTATTAGTTGAATAGAAATTTGGTCCTGCTAAATCTAACTCAGAATCAATACTCAAGTCATCATCATTTTTAGATAATTCCATTTCTCCCTTGTCCATCATCCATGTAAACATGTCCATATAACAAAAATATTCATTGACAGGGAATTCAACCTTAGATGTTCCATCATTTGATTTAAACTCTCCTCTTCTAGCTTCAAAATCTACATGTGCATTTACATTACTAGTAGCAAATGTGATTTGATCAATTTTACCCTCTGCTTCTGTATCTGCTAAATTAAAATCGGCCGTATCCGCATCAATAATCCAACGCTTATAGTTAAAGTTTTGAGAAGCAACTTCTGCTTGACCAAAGTACATTAATCCTTTTCCTGTCATTCCATTTGGAGACAACCATGTTTCACCCTGCATATCTACTTCTTTATTGAATAAATACAATGGTGCTCTTAATGCTTTTGTTTTTAATAAATTCTTCTTAGGAATATACGTCACCATAGCACCACTAGCAATAACATCAGGTACTTCTAACCCTTCACTTTTTGTTTGCCCTTTATTAGTAAACTCAGAAATTCCCATGGTAGAATCTGCAAAGAATACAAAATCTTTACTAATTGTATGAGACGTTAAAAAGTCAATTTCACCTGAGCCTCTCAATCCATTATTACTTAACCTGATGTCGTTATTGTATTTTGCATCTTGACCATAAAATCTATACCCTTCTTTTGGAGCAACTGTTTTAAAACCAAACGAATAATCTTCTTGTATAGTCAACGTTTCATCAAAAACAGGAAAAATACCTGATGATCTAAACGCTCCAGCTAATTGAATTGAACGTTCATCAAAATTATCAAGGCTATCAATTCTAAATGGATCTAATTTAAAATAAAATGACGCGCTATCATAAGTTCCGTTGTAAATAGCTTTATGATCATAAAATACATACGTTTCATTCTTAACTATTAATTTAGGAAAATCTGTAATCATTTTTTTGTTTCCAGATTTATTTTTGGGGTGGTCAATTAATATAACTCCTTTTATACCTTCAATGTGAGACGGCATATCTACTAAATTATCATATCCTCCAAAAATAGGTCTTACTCTTAATAATGTTTGAGCTACATCTAATAAGTTAATTTTGAAATTATCATAATCAAAAGTAGCATCTTTGGGGTACGTTTCTAATTTACCTGCACTAATGGCTCCTGAAAACAAGAAATTTCTATTATTTTGGATCACCAACTCACCATTTTTTGGAATAACTACAACTCTTTGAATAACTGAAAGCTCAACGTATTCAACTTCATTTAATGTTAAGTCTAAACTTTTAATATTCATAGATCCAAAACTCTGTTTAGTTTTTTTTCTAATGTTCATTAATTCTGCTCTTTTGTTCCAAGCAGCTGCTGTTTTGTCTTTAGATCCATCAGCTAATCGTAATGGTTTTAGTTTTATTTCATTAAAATCTGAATAAAATACAATATCATCATAATCACTTTTTCCTGATTTTGCATCAATATAAATTTTAGATTTAGGTAAAACAGTAATGGTTTTTTGAGTTTTGTTATACGTAATAAAACCTTTATTAGCTAAATTCAATAGTATTGATAAAGCAGCATCATTTGTTAAGCCTAACACTGTAGATGCTTTTGCAATTGAAAATGTAACTTCATCATATTTATAATAATATTTATATAATGCGACAATCGGATGCATTTTACTCATCCCTTGTAATTGAGTATACAATCTATCATTAAAATAATTTTTAGATTCAAAGCGAGCTATTTTTTTGTTTGCTCCTTTAGTCCATGTTAAATCTAAATTAGATTCACCTTTAGTCCAAATTATTTTTTCTACAAAAACATCTAGCTGGTGGTAAGTATCCGAGAATGGCGCCTGTCCTACCCCTTCCTTAGTTCTTGTTAATTCAATTTTTTTTGTATCGTAATCTAACCTAACTCCTGGATGGAATAATGAATCTTTGTCTTTTAAGTACATTGTCATTTTACATTCCGTAGCATTAGCGCCTTTAGAAGTTATATTAAATCTATTTGCACTAGTTTTTAAAAATAGTTTTCCGTCTTTATAAAACATTAAACTAGCTAATTCATTTCCAAACCCTACACCTGTAAAACTATTTCCTGTTAAAGAAAACCCACCAATATAATCTACATTTGGGAGTATGTTTCTTTTCACAATTTTTTTACTAAATGAAATAAATTGCGGGTAAATATAATCTAAATTTCGTGTTGAAGCTCTAGCAAAATCAATGAATGAACCTTTTAATGGCGTATCGTAAAAATCGGTATATACTTCTACATTTTTACATTGAATTTTAGTTGTTTTAAGGGATAAAGAATATGCTGTAAGTGTTGCATAGTTTTTTGCTGGATCTAAACCAGTTTTAGCCCAATTTACAGTTCCTCCATCACCATTCCATTTAAATACCAATGGCTGATACTCACCATTCGTATTGTATACAACTGTTGAATCAATATATTTAGCTTTCTTTTTACCTTTTGATTTATTAATAACATAACAATAGAATGTCGCATTTTCAAAATAAATTTTTGGATTATTTTTTTCAAATTCAAATCGGTAAGTCCCATTTCTAACCCCCCAAATGTGTCGCGTATTCGCGTAAATTGTTCCGTCTGTAAAAAAACCTGAACAGGTTTCAATAAATGTTTTGAATTTTTTTACTTTTTTAGATTTTAATAATTTATCAATTGTAGCATGCCAAGAATCAAAACTTTCTTTAGGTTGTTTGTTTTTTACAAAAGAATAAGTAGATAGTAAATACCCGTGTAAATTTGGAAAAGAAGATAGTCTTTTCTCAACAATAAGGTTTGAAGTAGAAACTACCTTTGCTTGATATTCTTGTGGAAATTCAGTTAACCATACCGGTCCAAACTCTTCAATAAAAGGCTTTGTCTTTCCTCTATCTGATGTATTTAAATATTTAGTTATTTCTTTTAAAAAAGCCTCTGGCTCACTTGAAAAAGGCTGAGAAAATGCACTCATACCTATTATTAACACAAAAGTTAATACAACCGATTTTAACATATTATTTTATTTAATTATCTACTCAAAGGCTCGTTATTTTTTTATAAACTCTAACATAGCCCACTCATCTTTAGACTCAATTGATTCAAAAACAAAGCCATTTTTCTCTGCTTCTTCTACTAAATCATTTTTATCAGTCGTGAAAAAGCCACTATTTAACATTATCCCTCCGGAAACTAATGCTTTTGCATAAACTGGGTAATGTTGAATTAAAATATTTTTATTAATATTAGCAATAATAATATCGAATTGTTTCCCCTCTAATAATTCATCACCTCCTAGTGCAACTTCAATTTTAGAGCATCCATTTAACTCAACGTTTTCATTAGCATTATTAAAAGACCATTCATCAATATCTGGGGCAAAAACATAGTCAGCGCCCAATTTATCAGCTATTATAGCAAGCACACCTGTACCTGTTCCCATATCTAAAATTCGTTTACCTTTAACGTCCAAATTAAATAACTTTTTTGAAGCCAACCAAGTGGTTTGGTGATGACCTGTTCCAAAAGACATTTGAGGTTGAATTTTAACGATCAACTGTTGCTCATAGCTATCGGTATGAAAAGGTGCTACTATAGCTAACTTATCTTCTACAAAAACAGGATCAAAATTAGTTTCCCATTCTGCGTTCCAATTTTTATCTTTTATGGTATTCACTTCAAATGACTTAATATGCTCTTTAAAGCTATCAAGAATTGAAAGCATATCTTTTGAATAAGTTGGTTTTGTTATATAGCAATCTAACCCTTCAGCTGTTTCAACAAAACTTTCAAAACCAGCTTCTGCTAAACTTGATAACGTCACTTCTCTCCAAGGATTTAGTGTTTCAAATTCTATTGATAATTCGATATAGTCCATATTATTCTGAATATGAAGTTGAAATTTGGGCAAATAGGTCTGCGTCTAATGATGCACCGCCAATTAAACCTCCATCAATATCCTTTTGCGCTAATAATTCTCTTGCGTTATCAGGATTCATGCTTCCTCCATAAATAATTGAAATTGAATTTGCCGTTTTTTCTCCAAATTCTTTAGCAATTCTATTTCTAATTAAGTTGTGTATTTCTTGTGCCTGTTCAGCAGTTGCTGTTTTACCAGTACCAATAGCCCAAACAGGCTCATAAGCAATAACTACTTTAGCTAAATCTTGAGGAGACAAAGAAAATAATGACTCTTCAATCTGTCTCATCACAAATTCTTTATATACATTAGACTCTCTTACTTGTAATTTTTCACCACAACAAAATACTGGTGTAATATTCACTTCTAAAAGTGCTTTTACTTTTTTTGCCAATAGGTCATAATCTTCAGCGAAAATTTCTCTTCTTTCAGAATGTCCTACTAAACAATAGGTAACACCTAAAGACTTTAATTGAGTTGGAGATGTTTCTCCTGTAAACGCACCTGAATTTTTTATGTAACAGTTTTGTGCACCTAAACGCACATTATTATCTTTTAATAACTCATGAAATACACTCAAGAAAGGCATTGAAGGAAATACCACAATTTCAGCATCTGCATTAAAATCACCTTCTGAACTTGCTATATTTTGAATTAATTCTTTAGATTCATTATAATCTAAATTCATTTTCCAATTTCCAGCTATTATCTTTTTATTATCCATTTTATTTTAAATATTGTGTGTGTATGTATTCGAATGACGGAATACTTTTACTTGGCCATTTATCAACTATTGTTGCGTTTTGCATTAAAACTAGCCCAGGGTTTGATCTTATAATTATTTTAATTTCAGTTCCATCCATTGACAAGAAAGGTGCTTCAAATTCAAATTTAGCTCTGAAGGCATCAATTTGGTTTTGCATAGCAGGACTTAAGATATAAAATGGAATGTCATTTTTAATCGATTCAGTATATACTAATTTAAGATTAGCAATCGCTGCTTCATTCATAGCGTCAATGTCACGAATTGTTACCAGCATTACCTTATCTAAACTTAGAATATAATCTGTAACATCCATGTTATAGGGTGTTGTTGGATCCATTAATCCACTAAATGATTTTTGTTTAGTATAAAAAATAGTATCAAATTCTACTGCAGATGTATCAAAGTAGTAAGTTGTAAATTCATAATCAGAAATAGTATCCACAATTCCTAAACTAGATTTTCTTACAATTTTTGTTTCATAAAACGATTCAAAATCCCATTTAACAATTGAATCTAACACTTTATTTTCTAACTCTTCTTTTGAAAAATTTTCATAGTCTGCTGTTAATAGAAAATCAGAAATTGGTGCATCTACACCGTTTTTAATAATAGTTTTTATTCTGTCAACATATTCCCATTTGGTCTTGTCTCCATAAATATCAAACTCTTTCTCATCAAATTTTTGCTCCACTCCTGTTTCTACACTTTTATAAACAAAGACAAACTTTGAAATTTCTGCTTCTCCTTTGTTCATTTCCGTTCTAACATTGTTTCCAGTGGCATACGGTCTATAATCTTTTATTGGTAAATACATAATGGTAAATAAACTAAACAAAATAGATATCACAGTTACATAAGCAGCCATTTTCCAAGTTTTATCTAGTTTCCCAATATTCATTTCGCCAAATATAAACGATCCTAAAAGCGCTAATAAGTAAAAGAAAATCGGGAAATACCAACCAAATACCCATGAAAAGAAAATAACGACAAGCAAGGCTGCTGGAACCATTACCCAACTTTGAAGTGTTGTGTTCATTGTTATTCTCCACTGTGTAATAAAAATGATAAATACAAAATATATTAACACAATGTCTTTCCAAAACGTTTCATAAGGCGTTAAAGACCTACCAACCGAACCTCTCAATGCATCACCAAAACAACCACAATCCGTCACACAATCTCTTTCTGCCAACTGACCCATTTCGCTTAGCAATTCATTTGCATCCACACAACTGAAGGTATAGTAAGTTAATACTGTAAAACTAATCATCATTAACAATAATAACCAAGCGGCTAATTTTATTCTACCGCCAATAATAACAGCTACACCTAATACAATTTCAGCTACGCAAATCACAACAGACATTTCTAATTCATAGCCATTAAATATTTCAAAAAATGAATAGTCGTAAGTTAAACCCATTGGTGAAAAATATTCTTCTAATTTAAAAGCAAATCCCCATGGATCATTAGCTTTGACCAAACCAGACACAATAAACAAACCACCTACAAAAGCTCTTGCTACAAAAGAAAATAAATGCAATCCTTTTAACATCAGTAAACCGACTAACCCTAATCCAAATGTTATAAAACCAATAGTTTTAAACGTAAATTCACTTTCTCCAGAGCTGATATGAAATCCTTTAGCTATAAAAAAAACGCCTATTATATTCAATATAATTGACAGCACATTAAGCGGCATTGATCTTCCTCCTAAATTTACTCGATTTTCTCTTAATCTCATATTTAATTGATTTTTAATATATACTACTTTGTAAGTTAAGTTGTTTCTTTTGATTAATGTCTTGCGTTAACAGATATCTAACACTTTATTATTCTCCACTAAGAATTAAAGCAAAAACCGCATAATTCAACATATCTAAATAATTAGCATCAACCCCTTCAGAAATCAATGTTTTACCTTTATTATCTTCAATTTGTTTAGTTCTTAAAATTTTCATCAGTATTAAATCCGTTAAAGACGACACTCTCATCTCTCTCCACGCTTCACCATAATCATGATTTTTCTTTTGCATTAAGTCAAAAGCCATTTCAATTTTCTCATCATATTTTTGAATTGCTTCTTCTGCCATCATATCTGTACCACTATCATACCCTAATTCCATTTGAATTAATCCCATAGTACAATAATTAACAATCGCTACAAACTCGTCATCAATCCCTTCCCCCACTTTATTTTCACCAGTCTCTTGAATTGTTCTAATTCTATTCGCTTTTATAAAAATTTGATCCGTCAAAGAACTTGTCCTTAAAATACGCCAAGCTGTACCGTAATCCTGTGCTTTTTTCACGAAAATTGTACGGCAATTTTCAATAACTTGTCTATATTGGTCGTTTGTTTGATGCATTTGATGTTAATCTAAAATATTTAAACGTGAAAGATACTGTTTTTAACTCAGAAATTACCTTTAATTGCCAAGGGATTTTACATGAATTTTCTAACCCTTTGATTATGGGGATTATCAATGCTACACCTGATAGTTTTTTTGAGGAAAGCCGAAAAAATTCTACAGCTGAAATTTTAACGCAAGCAGCAACATTCATTACTGAAGGTGCCACTATAATCGACATTGGTGGTTACTCTTCTCGTCCAGGTTCAAAACACATTTCTGAATCGGAAGAACTTCAACGAATACTACCAGCTATTCAATCGATTAGAAAACAATTTCCAACTGTATTGATTTCAATTGACACGTTTAGAGCTAAAATTGCCGACCAAGCATTAATTCATGGTGCAAATATAATAAATGACATTTCTGGTGGCCAAGCTGAGCCTGAAATTTTCAAAATTTCGGCTAAACACAATGCACCATTTATCATGATGCACATGAAAGGCACACCACAAAACATGCAAAAAAATACGGATTATTCTCACTTGATAAAAGAATTGATATTGTTTTTTTCAAATCAGATTAAACTAGCAAAAAAACACGGTGTAAAAGACATTATTATCGACCCTGGTTTAGGCTTTAGTAAAACACTCGACCAAAACTATGACATTATAGCTAACCTAAGCTTATTCAAAACGTTAGAACACCCAATACTAATTGGCGCCTCTCGTAAATCTATGTTATATAAATTATTAGGAATTACACCAAATGAAAGTTTAAATGCGACTACTGCTATTAATACACTCTCCTTACTGAACGGTGCGAATATTCTGAGAGTTCATAACGTAAAAGAAGCCAAAGAAGCTCAAGTCATCTTTTCAAAAGTAAACTCATTTACTTAACCCAAAAGATTGAATTAACTCAATACTCTATTTTTGCTTGGGCTGAACAACTACTTTAATTCGTAATTTTATTGGATTTTTTTTCGCATTAGAATACACCCTCACAATTCGATCTTGAAAACCGTATTTACCTTTTGTGTCAAACGTAATCGTTATTTCACTTTTTTCACCAGGTAAAATAGGTGCTTTACTGTAGACTGCCTTAGTGCAAGAACATGCTACTTTGTATTCAGAAATAATTAAAGGTTCATTTCCTGAATTAGTAAATTCAAATGTATGAGATAACTGCTTCCCTTCTTCTACATCAGCAAACATAAACATAGTTTTACCTATAAAAGAAAATACCGCTCCATCCTTAGAAGGAGAAGCGGTACCAAATGCTATTATGATCGCAAAAACAAATAGCTTCATTAGATTTAGTTGTTTGTTGGAGTTCCAGTACTAATTGGTGCAGAACCTGTTGGTTTTGCATTAATTTTACCTTTAATTCTAACTACTTTTCTTGGCTCATTTGAGGCGTTTGAAGTAATCGTTACAGACTTGTTAATTGGACCAACTCTTTTAGTGTCATATCTAACTGTAATAGTTGCAGACGCACCAGCAGCGATAGGCTCTTTAGGACAAGTTGGAACTGTACAACCACATGACCCTTTACATAAAGAAATCACTAATGGTTCATTCCCTGTATTTGTTACAGTAAACACACATTCTCCGTTTGCACCTTGCTCAATAGTTCCGTAATCATGAACAATTTTGTCAATAGTAATTTGAGGACCTGATGTGATTTCAGCTGCAACTTCAGTTTGAGCAGTTGAGTTAAAGTTAAATCCTAATACTGCAATAATTGCAAATGTCATTGATAATACTACTTTTTTCATAATTCAAATTTTTAGTTTAGTTTAGTTTTTTTGTGTGATACAAATATATAAACAAAGTCGGCTTGTTATAAAACTTTAACAAATCGTTAACAAATCCACTTTATAAGCTCAGTTCAACATAACGATTACTTAAAAAAAGTCAACTTAAAATAGATGGTGTGTTTTTTAGATTTACAATCCAAAATAGTTTAACAGCAAACTTTAATAATTTATTTCAAAATACTAAAACCCTAAATAAAATAGCCTTTGTTTTTATGATAACAAAGTAATGAATTAAGCACAAGCTATTAACTTTTTAACTCTTGACTCACTTAGAAATAACTAAAAGAATCTAAAAAAAACTTAGTGACGTGTATCAACATCCAATAAGCGAATTGATTCTGTATACCTCTTTTGAATTTAGCAGGAATTTAAAGACAAAATTAGCTTTATAATAGTGTCTAGAAAAAAATATAGTTTAGTGATGATAATTTAGACTTTTATCTTATCTTTATACTTAATTGACGATTTTAGTCTATTTATTGTAAACTTATAAATAGTTAATATCTAATTTCGTAATAGATTTAAAATTATCACCTAATAGAATACCTAAAGTAATGAAGCAAGATTTAAACAAATCTCTAAAAAAATATTTTGGATTTGACAAATTCAAAGGAGAACAAGACAAGATTATACAAAATGTTTTGGACGGGAACAATACATTTGTTATCATGCCTACAGGTGGTGGTAAATCAATGTGCTATCAATTACCTGCTTTAATGTTAGAAGGTACTGCAATTATTATTTCTCCATTAATTGCCTTGATGAAAAATCAAGTAGATGCGATTCGTCAAGTCAGTGAATATGATGACATAGCTCACTTTTTAAATTCGTCTTTAAATAAAACTGACATTAAAAATGTAAAGGCTACTGTTTCGAATGGACGAACGAAATTATTATACGTTGCACCTGAGTCATTAACTAAGCCAGAAAATATTGAATTTTTAAAAACAATTAAAATATCTTTCTTCGCTATTGATGAAGCTCACTGTATTTCTGAATGGGGGCATGATTTTAGACCTGAATACAGAAGACTACGAGAAATTTTTGAAGCCATTACCGTTGCTCCTATCATTGCTTTAACAGCAACAGCAACAGACAAAGTCCAACATGACATTCAAAAGAACTTGAATATGTTGGATGCTAAAATTTTTAAAGATTCATTTAATAGAGATAACCTATATTATGAAGTACTTCCTAAGTTAGAAGTTGAAAAACAAATCATTAAATTCATCAAAGGAAAAAAAGGGAAATCAGGTATTATCTATTGTCTGAGTAGAAAAAAGGTAGAAGAAATTGCTGAAGTTTTACAAGTCAATGATATCAATGCACTACCCTATCATGCAGGGTTAGATGCGACAACTAGAGCAAGACATCAAGACATGTTTCTAATGGAAGATGTGGATATTATTGTAGCAACCATTGCATTTGGAATGGGGATAGACAAACCAGACGTTAGATTTGTAATACATCATGATATTCCTAAAAGTTTAGAATCTTACTATCAAGAAACTGGTAGAGCCGGTAGAGATGGTGGAGAAGGTCATTGTTTAACCTTTTACAGTTACAAAGACATTGAAAAATTAGAGAAATTTTTACATGGAAAACCAATTGCTGAACAAGAAATAGGAAAGCAATTGCTACACGAAACCGTTTCTTTTGCTGAAACGTCTGTGTGTAGAAGAAAATACATTTTACATTATTTTGGTGAAGAGTTTGACGAAAAAAGATGTGACAATCACTGTGACAACTGTAAAAACCCGAGAGAAAAATTTGAAGGACAAGACAAAGTTCAGTTGTTCTTAAAATCTGTAGAAAAATTAAAACAAGTCCAAAAGGCCAGATACGTTTGTAATTTCTTATCAGGAATTAAAGCATCAGACATTGTGGCTTACAAACATGATAAATTAGATTTATTTGGACAAGGTAAAGAAGAGGATATTACATTCTGGAATGCTGTATCAAGACAAATATTAGTATCTGGTTTAGTAACTAAAGAAATTGAAAGTTATGGTAATCTTAAATTAACTAAAAAAGGAAAAGAATTCATTAAGAATCCTCATTCTTTCACGTTATTAAAAGAACATGACTATTCTGCTGGCGGTGCTGATGATATCATCATGAATCAAAAAGCTGGTGGAAGTGCTGCAGCTGATGATGTGATTTATAAAATGCTTTTAGATTTACGTAAAAAAATATCTAAACAAAAAAATGTTCCTCCATTTGTTGTCTTTCAAGAACCTTCCTTATTGGACATGTCAATGCAATATCCAATTACTATTGAAGAGTTAACAAACATTCAAGGTGTAGGACATGGTAAAGCGTCTCGTTACGGAAGACCTTTTATTGAATTAATCTCTGAATATGTTGAAGAAAATAATATTGAACGCGCACAAGATTTTGTTGTTAAATCATTAATCAATAAATCAGGATTAAAGGTTCACATTATTAAAAATGTAGACATTAAAATGCCTCTAGATGCCATTGCTGATTCTCAACAAAAAGAAATTGAAGAAATAATTGATGAAATTGAAGCAATTGTATCCTCAGGAACTAAAATAGACATTAATTATTATATTGATGACATTTTAGATGAAGATGAACAAGAAGAAATATACGATTACTTTAGAGAAGCAGACACAGATGATTTAGTAGAAGCTCACTCTGAATTTGATGGTGATTATGATGAAGAACAACTAAAGTTAATGCGAATTAAGTTTATGAGTGAAATGGCTAACTAAAAAACCCTAAAAACTCACCTTTTAAAATTAAACCCCTCTATATACTTAAATATAGAGGCGTTTTAATGTTTTAAAACTGATTATCACCTATCCATAATTTCATTATACACCACTAATTTATTAAAATACGCCCTTGTATTTACTTAACCTATAACGGATAGATTACAAAAGAATAACATTCATAACTAATATCAATTACCCTTATTATTTGTTTCATTTATCACTATTTTTTTCATCAATTAGTAAAAAAATGATTCCAACTACTAAAGGCGTACTTTAATACATAATTGGTATAATAAATTAACAAGTTATTTTTCTTTATGTAGAACTAAGGTTTAAAAGTTAGTCTTTAATACTCATAAACTCCTATATCAGGACTACCTCTAACAACACCATCAATAGATTGAGGTGTGAATTTAACTGAACTACCAGCATCTATTAAAGGTGATCCTGTTTGCACTTTAAAGTCTTTTAGACCTGTATCTATAAATAAAGGGTTTTCATTCCAAATACTGTTAATGATGTACGTGTAACTTAATTCATTCTCTGATTTGTACAAACAATTTTCAATGGACACATCAAAAACATTAGGACTGTTCGCTAAACTATCAATAACCAGTTCATTTAATACATTGCCATACATGACAGAATTATAGACTCGTAACTTTAAATCTCTTTGATACACCCCACTATTATCTTCATACCAAGTTTTCACAGCAAAACTAGGTCCTGAACGCGTTCCATTCCAATAATTTACAAAATTACAGTTGGTAAATGAAATATCTCCCCCCACAAAACTAAAGGCAGATATAATACCAGCATCACCAAATACAGAATTCTCAACCGTTACAACAGGTCCTGCTACTAGGTATAAATTATAAAAATCATTATTAGTAATAAGCGTATTTTTTAATGTTAATGTTGAATTACTTGACGTGGTGTCCACTTGTAACCCTACTCCACCATTTTTAATAATAGCATAGTTAATAAAACAATTTTTAGCTTGAGATAAGTGTACACCTCTCCACTGACCAGAAACATCATTATAAAAGTTTTCTAACCTATCGCCTTCAAACACAACTTCATTATCTAGTTCACCATTAACAATTAACGTACTCTTATACACAAACAATCTAGCGCCTTTATGACCATATATATGTGTACCAGCAGGAATAGTTAAGAATTGATCTGTCACCTCAGGAGAATCGTCAGTTTCGGGAAAACCAACTGCTGTTATTCCATAT
>Ga0256824_10000321_pt1 | contig 18078 bp, 17 predicted proteins | sample CV67metaG_FD_191570 | JGI IMG/M metagenome (GOLD analysis project Ga0256824, IMG submission 191570) | Hydrothermal vent microbial communities from East Pacific Rise, Pacific Ocean - CV67 | ecosystem: Environmental > Aquatic > Marine > Hydrothermal vents | place: Pacific Ocean: East Pacific Rise...
ATAAATTTCATGGTCCTAAAGGTGTAGGTGGTCTTTTTATTAAAGATTCTCAAGCACTAACTCCACTTTTACATGGTGGTGAGCATATGGGTGGTCGTCGTTCGGGTACTCTTAATGTTCCTTATATCGTTGGTATGGGTAAGGCTGTTGAGCTTGCAACTACGAACATAGAAGAGAAAATGGCGAGCATTAGTGCTAAACGTGACCGTTTAGAAGATGCTATTCTTTCTCTTAGTGAAACATTTGTTGTTGGTGATAGAATTAACCGTACTCCAAATACTATTCTTATCTCAATCCGTGGGGTTGAAGGTGAAAGTATGCTTTGGGACTTAAACAATGAGCAGATAGGTGCATCAACTGGTTCTGCATGTGCAAGTGAAGACTTAGAAGCAAACACAGTTATGCTTGCAATCGGTGCTGATAATGAGCTTGCTCATACTGGTATTCGTTTATCTCTTTCACGTTTTACTACTGATGCAGAGATTGACTACACTATTAGTCACTTCAAAAACGCGGTTGAGCGTTTACGTGGAATATCTTCTTCGTATGCAAAACAGCAACCAACTGAAGGTGGAGAAGTTCAAGAATGTGAACTTCATCACCACTAAAAACAATTTAAACTCGTTCCCATGCTCCGCATGGTAATGCATATATAAAACAATAAATTTAAAAATATTCGTTCCCATGCAGAGCATGGGAACGAGATTAAAAAAGGAGACAACATGGCTAAGGCTGATATGTTAGGCGAATCATTATGGGACGCATATTCTGATAAAGTAACAACTCTTATGAACAATCCTCAACACCAAGGTGAATTATTCCAAGGTGAGGTAGAAAAACGTGGTAACAAACTTATTGTTGCTGATTTTGGTGCGGAGTCTTGTGGCGATGCAGTACGTCTTTACTGGGAAATTGACCCGAGTAGTGACACTATTATAAACTCAAAGTTTAAATCTTTTGGTTGTGGTACAGCTATCGCATCTTCAGATGTTATGACTGAGCTTTGTATTGGTAAAACAGTACAAGAAGCAGTTAAAATTACAAATATTGATGTTGAACTAGCTCTTCGTGATGACCCAGAGACACCAGCAGTTCCACCTCAAAAAATGCACTGTTCAGTTATGGCTTATGATGTTATCAAAAAAGCAGCTGGTATGTACATGGGTGTTGATGCTGAGAGTTTTGAAGAAGAGATCATTGTTTGTGAGTGTGCACGTGTTTCACTTACTACTCTTCAAGAGGTTATTAAACTTAATGACCTTACTACGATTGAGCAGATTACAGATTACACAAAAGCTGGTGGATTTTGTAAATCTTGTATCAAACCGGGTGGACATGAGGCTCGTGAGTGGTACTTAGTTGATATTTTAGCGGATACTCGTAAAGAGATGGATGAAGAGAAAATGAAAGCTGCTGCTGATGCATCTGCATCTGGTGAAGCAAGTTTTGAGACTATGACTCTTGTTCAGCAGATTAAAGCTGTTGATGCTATTGTTGATGAGAATGTACGTCAATTTCTTATCATGGATGGTGGAGATATGGAAGTTATCGACATTAAGAAAAATGATGAGTACATAGATATTTATATTCGTTATTTAGGTGCTTGTAACGGTTGTGCTTCAAGTGCAACTGGTACTCTTTATGCAATAGAATCAACTCTTAAAGAGAAACTTTCTAAAAATATCCGCGTTCTACCTATTTAATCAAATGCAGGGTTTCCCTGCGTTACAATCTTTTCATGTATGAAAATCTCTACTCAAAAATAACTGATGCCTTAGTCGATGATGGTTATATAATCATCAAAAATGTACTCCCCCTTGACCTTCCAAACAAACTTTTAACTATTGCTAAAGATGAGACCGCGTTTAAGCGAGCGGGTATATCTGGAGCTGGTGATTTGCACTTAGATAAGCAGAGACGCCGTGATAAAATTTTATGGCTAGATGAAGACTCTTTAGCTCAGAGTGAGTTTTTAGCTTTTAGCGAGGGTTTAAGGGAGTATTTGAACCGCTCTTTATACTTAGGACTTACTTATTATGAAGCACACTTTGCTATCTATGAGAAGGGTGATTTTTATGAGAAACATCTGGATGCTTTTAAGAACTCTAAAAACCGTGTAGTGACTACTGTTTACTACTTAAATGAGAACTTTAAAGAGAGTGATGGCGGGGAGTTATGCATTTATGATGAGAATGAAAAACTTATAACTAGGGTAGTTCCAGATGCAAATACATTAGTTGTTTTCATGAGCGAAAAATTTCCTCATGAAGTTTTGCCTGCCATAAAAAAACGTTACTCTATTGCAGGGTGGTTTAGAGTTGATAAAGTTTAAGGGTTTAAGACCTTTGATTTAGCGAGTGCTGCTTCTATCTCTTCTTTACTTATGTCGCCGCTAAGAGTGAGTTCAACCTCTCCATCTTTTCCAGTAACTTCCATATTTTCTATTTTTGCTTTTGTTTCATCGCTCATACATTCACAAGCACCAGTTGAGCAGTTCTCTACCATTGTTACAATGTTCTGTTTTTTGACTTCACCGCTAAAAGAGATATTGACTCCAAAGCCAGTTGCATTTACTTTTTTATTCATAGAGTGATTTTACAAAAGAGTTGCTATACTTTTGCTTATGAAAAAAATTAACTATTTGGAGTTAGGCGGGACACTCTTTGTTCCGGCTACTCATAAGAGTCTTGAGTCTGTTGTTAGTGGTGAGAAGTATCCAGCGCTTAGAAGTGTTCTTGTAGACACCGAAGATGGTCTAAAGAGCGAGTCTCTTTCTCAAGGTATGGAGGCTATAGAAAAACTTCTCATAAACTATGAGAAAAAAAAGCTTTTAGTTTTTATAAGACCTAAGAATACTGAACTGCTAAAGAGTTTACTCACTCTCAAAAATATAGAAAAAATAGATGGTTTTATACTTCCAAAATTTTCTCTCTCAAACGCGGCTACATACTTCAATATTTTAAAACCCTATAACTTTGCACTGATGCCCAGCATAGAGGGTGAAGAACTTTTCAACCAAGAAAAACTTCACAGACTTAAAGAGATTATACTAACTAACAAACAAAATATTGTGTTAGTTCGTTTTGGATTAGAAGATATTTTTCGTCAACTCTCCCTTAAACACGGTGAGGGTGACACCGCGTTTAGCTTTAGTGCAACTACAGTTGTTTTAGGCAACTTTATCGCCTCTTTTAAAAGTGTAGGCTTTGGGATTAGCGGAGGAGTCTACCCTTACTTTAGTAATGATGAAGGATTTGTTAGAGATGTTAAACGCGACTTGAAAGAGGGGCTTTTCTCCAAAACTATTATACATCCAAGGCAAATTGAGTTAACTAACGAGTTATATAAGGTGAGCCAAAAAGAGTATGATGAAGCGAGAAAAATCACACAGAGTCAAGAGGCCGCATTTAACCTAAACGGAAAAATGGCAGAGAGTGTTACTATGACTCCCTATGCTAAAGAGATACTCAAACGCGGTGAGGTATATGGAGTAATCAAAGAGAATAAGTGAAAAATATTACTTTAATCTTATTTATATTTTAAGTTGGATTGGTATAATATTTGAAAATCTAATATATTGGTTGGAATATGCAAAAAATATCAAGAAGAAATTTTATAAAAGCTGCTCTTGCTGTGAGTGCTTTACCTCTTGTCTCTACTGCTCAAAGTGAACAAAATTTAAAGTTTATTCATGTGACAGATTCTCATATGGATTTAAGTGATGACAATAGTATAGAGGCAATGGAACTTTTGGTTTCATTTGTGAATGAGAATTATAAGGATTTAGATTTTGTTCTCTTTGGTGGAGATAATTTTAATAACCTAGACCCTGAAAATAGTGATGCTTTAAAATTTAAAGAGATTATTGCAGAGTTTCACTGTCCAAGTTTTGCTGTACGTGGAAATAAAGAATCTAGTCCGGAGAATGATGATGCAATTAGACTTCCTGAGTTTCAAGCACTATTTTGTTCAGATGATTCTTTAATTGTTGAGGGTAAAGACTGGGTTTTAAAAAAGAATGGTTACTATATTCTTGGACTTGATAGTTGTGTTGAAAATTCAGACAATGGACTTTATACTGAAGAGACTTTTACTTTTGCTCGCTCTATACTAGACAAGGGCAAACCAACTCTGATGGTAAGTCACCACCCTTATACAAACTATAGAAATGATACAGAAGAAAAAGATCTTCAAAAATATGTTTTAAAAAATACTCAAGAAGCACAGGAGAAGCTTTTTTCATATGATAATCTTATTTTAGCCCTTGCAGGGCATTCACATGTTGACTCAGTAAGAGAACTTCATGGGACAAAAACAATAGTGACACGTGGTTTTATTCGTCCACTTGAGCTAGATGTGTATCCAATGCGTTATATTGAACTTAATGGTAATAAAATTAGTGAAAAATTGATTTATACAGAATAAAAATATAGATCTTTATTTAAGTAATAATTTTATCTTTCCCACAGAAGAGCGAAGTCTTTAATCATAACATCACTTCTTCTTGGTTTAATAAGCAGTGTTTCTATTTCATAATTCTCTAAAGATATCTCCTCCTCAATTTTTGCTATTTGGAGTTCTAACTCCTCTAAAAGAGAACTCATATCATTCTGGACATCGGCAATTTTCTTTTGAACATTTTTAACATCATTTTTCTCTTTAAAAACACTTTGCCCTTTTCTAAGTGCAGTTGCACCCTTGCTCATACTTGAGCTTTTTCTTCCAAAAAAAGCACCAAAGATTGCAAGACCAACACTCACGATTGTGTCTGTTGTTTTAGCACTTACATCAGCTTCTTCTTTCTCTAAACGCGATAGAAGAGTTGTGAGTCTGTCTTCAAGTCTCTCATATTTTACTTTTGTCTTAGTTTGAAGTTTCTCTATAAGTTCATCGCGTTTATCTTTAAGGGTGTCTTGAACTTGGACTATAAAGTCTCGTCTACTTTCACCTAGTTTTGATTCAAGTTTAAGAGCTTTGATGGTGAAAAGTTCTAATCGCTTTGAAGTATAGATAAAATCAGAGAGATTCTTCTTCACCGCGTTTAGGTTTCTAGCCTCACTTATGAGAGTCGGTAGAGGGCTAAAGTCTGCACGCTGTTTAGCCTTTGGATTTTTACTCAGAAGTTCTTCTTCGTAGGCATCTTCAAAGTTAATATTTTGTAATGATTCAAAAAGGTCAAGTTTATAAAAAAGCGACTCTTGTGTGTCGATTCCTCTTTTTTGAGAGAAGAACCTAAGACTCACTTCGCCATAAAGGTAAGGGTAAAATGGAGTCTCCGCGTTTAGGTTGGTGTCGTTAAAGTACTCTTTTATTGCAGGTGAGATTATAGGCTTTGAGACCGCGTTTGAAGTGGGTTTCTCTTTTATAGCTATATTTTTGACTTGGCTTTTCTCTTTTTTTGAGTGCATAAGAAGTTTTATGTCATCTTTTGTCATAGGGCCTTTAAGATAGGAGAGAACCCACCTTGTTTTAAACTCTCGTGTTTGAGATTCATGCACATTTTTTAAGAAAAAGTTACGCCCTTTAAGTGTAGCTATTTTATGGGATATCTCTTTTTTTGAGAGCTCTGACTTTGCAGAGATGCCATCAAGAACCTTAGAAATATCCTGTTTTGTTTGAAGTTTTCCTATAAACCAAGTCCCGATGTTTGAGAGTCCTTTATAGTCAATATCTACTGGATTTTGAGTTGATAAAATCACTCCTGTTCCAAAGGCTCTGGCTTGTTTTAAAAGAAGAAGCATAGGCTCTTTTGAGGGAGGGTTTTTACTTGGTGGAAAGAAGCCAAATATCTCATCCATATAGAGAAGGGCTTTAAGAGTAGAGCTACCTCTCTGTCGTCTCATCCATGATATATAGGCATTTAAAAGTATGGTTACAAAAAACATTCTCTCTTCATCGTTGAGGTGGGCAATGCTAAAAATTGCTACTTTAGCTTTGCCATTTTCATCATAAAGCATATTTTGAATATCAAGTGCTTCTCCTTTGAGCCATGAGGAGAAAGTTACAGAAGAGATGACACCATTTAGGAGCATCGCTAACTTCATTCTCTCTTTTTGTGGGTAGAAACTCTTTAGAGAGAGGACTCCTAGTTTATCAAAAGGAGGTGTGGCAATATGCCCTATTAAATCTTCAAGTGAGAGAGAGACTCCTTTGAGCCAGAAGTTGTAAAAAATATTTGAGAGGAGGAGATGCTCTTTGGAGTTAAGAGAGTCGCCATCGAGTCCAACTAAAGCTAAAAGAGAGGCAACAGTCGCGTTTATGAGTGAAGAGAGAGTGTCACTATCTTCAAGTGTCTCAGAACTTGGAGCATCAAAACTTCCTAAAATGTTCACACTCACTCCAGCAGAACTTCCCGGTGTATAGATGGTTTTTTCAACACTTGCAAATTTTTCTACACGACTTAAATCTTGTGAAAAACTCTCTAATCCCTCTTTCCACATTGAGGCAATGCCATCTGCATTTTGTCCTGACTCTAACCAAGGTTGAAAGTCACTTCCTTGCATTTTTGGAAAGGCCAAACAGAGGTTCCCCATATCGCCTTTGGGGTCTATAATGATGGCAGGGATGTTATCAATGGCTGCTTCTTCTATGAGAGAGATTCCAAGTCCAGTTTTTCCAGAGCCCGTCATACCTATGATAGCTGCATGAGTTGTTAAGTGTTTTGACTTGTAAAGAGTGGGAGTATCATCATTGGAATCTTTTCCGAGATAAAAAAGACCGAGTTTCTCATAAATATCTTTCATTCAAAGTCCTTGAATTATATTGTAGAAAATTGTATCATAAATGAATTTAATTTAGGAATTTTAATGAAGTGGGAAGATTTAGGTCGAAGTAGTAATGTAGAAGATTTTAGAATGAGAGGTTCTAGTCGTGGTAGTGGAGGGCGAGTGAGTATTCGTCTTATTATTATGATTGTAAGGTTTCTCATTAAAACTAAGGTTGGTCGTATAGTTTTAGTTCTTGGACTTATAGGTGGGGGTATAGCTCATTTTATGGGTTACAATCCACTAGGTCTTCTTGATGGCTCAAGTATGGCTAAAAGAGCACCTCAGGTTATTAGTGCAGAAGACAACCGTTCAGCCGCGTTTGTCTCAGCAGTTCTTGGTCAAACTGAGATAATCTGGGGAGAGCTATTTAAACACGATGGGAAAAAGTATGAAGAGCCAAAACTGGTTCTCTTTCGTGGGGGAGTGAAGAGTGGCTGTGGATATGCGAGTAGCCAAACAGGTCCTTTTTACTGTCCGAGTGATAAAAAGGTTTACCTAGATTTAGGTTTTTTTGATGAACTTAGCCATAAGTTTAATGCCCCTGGAGATTTTGCTCAGGCCTATGTCATAGCTCATGAAGTAGGGCATCATGTTCAAAATCTAAGAGGGACACTTACAAAGTCACATAGACTCAAAAAGCAAAGCTCTAAAAATGAGGCAAACGCGGTGCAGGTAATGGTAGAGCTTCAGGCTGATTGCTACTCTGGAGTTTGGGCACACTACTTAGATGATATTTTAGAAGAGGGTGACATAGAAGAGGCTTTAAACGCGGCGAGTGCTATTGGTGATGATACTTTGCAGAAGCAATCTCGTGGCTATGTAGTTCCTGACTCTTTTACTCATGGAAGTTCTGCTGATAGAATGAAGTGGTTTAAACGCGGACTTAGTGGAGGTAAACTGAGTTCTTGTGAAACGGGAATTTAATCTCTCCCGTTTATCATTCTTGAAACCACACCTTTTTCATTTCTATGTTCTGCAATAAGAAGACCAACTAAGTGGAGTGGTACAAAATAGAGCAGTATGTTAAAGACTAGTTCATGAATATCTTTTATATCATGTGCAGTTGCTTTACTTAGTCCTAAATCTTGATAAAAGTAGATAATAAAACCACTTATACTCATAAAAAAGAGTGTTGCATAGACTAAATAGTAGAGAGATTTTACCCCTTTTTTATGAAGTGAAAGTTCAGAAAATTTCTCTTTTATAGAGCTATCTTTAAAGTAGAGAATAGTTCTATAAATCATTAAAAATGCAAGAGCATAACCGAGGATAATATGCCACTCCCACATTCCCGCTCTTATGGCTTTAGCAAGAGTTTTAGCTTGGAGAGTTGTTATCTCTATGTCCATGTCAAAGAGTTTGTCTGTAAGAATTTCAGAGTTTGTTCTCCAGCTCAGAAAGGTCTTTCTTAAAAATACTGTGCCTAAGAGACCGAGTACAACTACTGCATTTAACCAATGCCAGAGTCTAAACTTGAGGGTGTATTTCATAAGAGGCTCCATTAGTAAACTTACGTAAGATAAGTATAACTAAACTAAAATAATTAAATAATATGATACACTTAGCACAAGATGAAAACAAAAAACCTGATTTTACTCCTTCTGTTGTTTCTATTTATTAATGGAGCTGTTTACTTTATAACGGACTCTAATAGAAATGTAAAGGTAGACTTGGTACTTAACGAGAGTCTAAAAACCCTCAAAACACACTATGAAATTTTACTGCAAACACAAAAACATACTGCTTCGACTATCTATAAAGCTACAATAAACTATAAAAGATTTTATGAAATAATGTCACAAGCGAGTTCTGCATCTGATGATGAGAAAGAGCTTCTACGAGATGAACTAAGAACTCTACTGGAGTTTAAATACGAGCTAGCTAAAGAGAAGGGAGTTTTTCAGTACCACTTTGTTCTTCCTAACAATGAATCATTTCTGAGAATGCATAAGCCTGAAAAATATGGAGATGATTTAACACAGATAAGAGCTGACTTTAAGTATGTTAATGAGACTCAAAAAATGTTTATTGGCTTCTCCCAAGGAAGAACATCTCATGGGTTTAGAAATGTTTTTCCGCTGTGTGATAGTAATGGTAAACATATAGGTGCAATGGAAGTCTCTTTCTCAAGTAAAAATCTTCAGTGGTATTTGAATCATATTAGTAATATACACACTCACTTTTTAGTGAATAAATATATTTTTGATGAGAAAACTTGGCAAAAAGAAGATATGTTGCATAAATACTCTCAGAGTGCGGAGAGTGCAGAGTATATGATAGCTCTTGATACTTCTCACTCTCGAGGTGAACATATTAAGAAGAATGCCTTAAATCTTCAAACGGTAAAAGATAGAATTGAAAAAGGTTTAGAGGATGGAGTTGAATTTAGTTTTTATGTTCAAGCCGTTGATGGTATTGAGATAATCTCTTTTTTCCCAATTAAAGATAGATACAACAGAAGTGCGGCATGGATTGTCTCTTTTGAGAAGAGCCCTTTTATTGAGATGGCCCTTCATGCATCTCGAGTTGTACAAGCCCTTGGTCTTTTACTCTCTATTATATTGATTTATTTTTTAGTTCTTCAAGCTAAATCAAAGAGAATTATTAATGATTTACTGCGAGAAACAAGTAAAAAAGCCTATATAGATGGACTTACAAAGGTTTTTAATCGAAATAAGTTTGATGAAGTTTTGGAAGAGGAGTTGCAGAGAGTTGCGCGTTACTCAAATCAACTCTCAATAGCCCTTATAGATATAGATCACTTTAAAGATTTTAATGATACTTATGGACACTTAGTTGGCGATGAGGTTTTAGTAATGTTAGCGCAACGTGTTGATAGTAATCTAAGAGGTACTGACACTTTTGCTAGATGGGGTGGAGAGGAGTTTATTATACTCTTTAAAGAGACTTATATCGATACAGCTAGAATAATATCTCTAAAGTTAAAAGATAAAATCGAAGCACTTGATCATCCAACTGCAGGAAAAATAACTGCGAGTTTTGGATTAACACAGTATATAGAGGGTGATACTGAAGAGTCTATTTTTAAAAGATGTGATGATGCTCTGTATCTTGCTAAAGAGAGGGGGAGAAATAGAGTAGAAGTTCTTTAAAACTCTATTTTTACACTTGTTCCAAAATTCTCTTTAGACTCTATATGAATTTTATACCCATACTCTTTAGCAATATTATCAACTATATTAAGACCTACTCCAAAGCCACCGGCATAAGAGTTTGCTCTAGTGAAGCGTTGAAAAATAGTCTCTAGTTTATCTTCTGCTATACCAATACCCTTGTCCTTTACCTCAAAGAACTCTTTGCATACTTTTATAGTGATTTCAGTATGAGGATGTGAGTATTTGATAGCATTTGAGAGAAGGTTGTTAACAAGCATTTTTGCCTTTGTTGGCGCGATATTTAAACTACAAGCTTCTGAAGAGAAGTCTATTTTTATATTTTTTTTGTTGAGTATTTCTGTAAAGTATTCGACCGCGTTTGATACAACAAGGTCAAACTTTAGCTCCTTTGCCTCTTCGCTAGCATTATCAAAACTTAAAAAACTGAGTGAGGCATAGATATCGTAGAGTTGTTTGGAGCTTATAGAGATATTTTGAATAATTTTTTCATCATACACTTTTTTACTTTTTGCTCTTGAGGTACTCATCAGAAGTGCAGTTATTGGGGTGTTTAGCTCGTGAGTTGTATCTTTTACAAAGTTTTCAATCTCTTGCATTTTATCTTTTATAGGTTTTAAGAACATATTGGAGAGAAATACTGCAATAATAATTATGACTAAAGCGACCATAATAGCTGTGAAAATAATAGAATTTTTAAGTTTCATAACATTGGAAACACACTCATTACTTTGAACGACAACATACTCAACACCTAGATGACCAGCACTATTTTTAGAGATATGAGTAAAGGTCATGCCCTCGTGATAATACTCTTTTGAAAAGTCTATTGTTTGAATTTTTGAACCATATTTTAGCTTTTTATTTTTATCAAAGAGTGCTATATTTGCACCTGCAAATATCTTAAGTTTAAACTTCTTGTTCATCATTTGGGCATAAATGACATCAGAGCTTACTTGGTTAGAGATATTACTCATTTTATAGTAGTTAGAGTTCATCTCCATGGAGACTTGGGCAGAGTAAAACCAGTAAGAAGCAAGGCTTAAAAAGATAAAAGAGGAGAGGAGATAGAGAGTTAAAAAGGAGTAAAAGGAGCGTTTGGTGATTTTATTCATAGATGTAACCCTCTCCTCTTATAGTTGTGATTTTCTCTTTTCCTATAAGTTCCCTAATAGTTCTGATGTGGGAGCGAATAGTTGCATCACTTGGAATGGAGTCAAAATCCCAAATATTTTGAGTCAGTTCTTCATTTGTCACAACTCTTTTTTGGTTTTTGAAAAAGTAGTTTAATATAGCACTATCTTTGGTACTCAAAGAGATACTTTTTCCATCTCTATTTAAGAGTTTTTCTAAAGGAGTAAAGGTGATGTTTTGAGAAATCTCTAGTAGCTCTTTAGTCTCTATATGAAAGAGTCTCTGTATGTTTTTTATACGAGCATCTAACTCTTCAAGCTCAAAAGGTTTTTTAATATAGTCACTTGCACCTAATTCAAAAGCATTTTTAAGATACTCAGTATCTGTATAGGCAGTTATGATAATAGCAGGAGTTGTATCGTTATACTCTCTCAGTTCACGAAGAAGCTCAAGCCCATTTTTACCAGGAACATTTATATCAAAAATAAAGAGGTCATACTTGGAACTCTCAAGTTTTTCATAGACCGCGTTTGAGTCATAAGCGTAATCAATCTTCCAAGACTCCTCTAAAAAGTCAAGCAAAATATCTGATAAAACAGCATCATCTTCCATTAAAAGTATTTTCATAGGTATCATTGTATCATACGAGTATGAATTACAAAAATATACAAAATATTAATAGTGATGCCCTTCAAATTTATCATCAAATGAGGGATACTGCGTTTAAAGCAGATGGTAGTTTTATTGCCGATAGTCCGAAGGTTGTTAATATTATTTTAGAGAGTGATATTGAAGTAAAAAGTATGCTTGCAACAAAAGAGTATTATGAAGAGTTTCAAGAGTTAGTAGCTACAAAAGAGATAGAAAATCTTTATGTGGCTGATAAGGAAGAGATGCAAAATATCGTAGGACATAAAATCCATCACAACTGTATGCTCCATGGTATTCGACCAGAACAGACACCACTACATGGACTAGGTGACAATATAATTATGCTCGATGCTATTACTTCCACAGAAAATATTGGCTCTATAGCTAGAAGTGCGGCTGCCCTTGGTGTAAACTCCTACTTAGTTCCTAGCGATGCACCCCATCCATACTCTAGGCGTGCACTTCGTGTTTCTATGGGACATATTTCAAAATTACATCATCATATATACGGAGATATTTTTACAACCATAAAAGAGTTAAGAGACTTAGGATATAAAATTTTTGCAGCTGAAGTAGACTCTACTGCTATAAAACTTCAAGAGATATCTGTCCCACAAAAATGGGTGATTTTGATGGGACATGAGGGTAAGGGGCTCTCAAAAGAAATTATTGATATTTGTGACACATGTGTTGAGATAGAGATGAGCGGTGAGGTAAGAAGCTTCAATGTTGGAGTTGCTGCTTCAATTTTGATGTATCACTTTAAAACAGACTCATAACTAACAAATAATGGTTATAATAGTCTTATGGAAAATGTATATATAGGAAGACAACCGGTTATAGATAATGATTCGAATCTTTGTGCATATGAAGTTTTATATAGAGACTCAAATCAAGAGAGCCATATAGACTCAGGTAGACACGCAAGTGCATCCGTTATAAACTCCGTACTCAATAAATTTGGTACTCGCTCTTTACTTGGTCATCGTAGAGCCTTTGTAAAGGTAGATGAAAAGTTTTTAATGCATGACTTAATATTCACTATTCCAAAAGAGTTCTTTATATTCTCAATTTTAGAGAGTGTAGAGATGAACGAGAGAGTTGTTGAACGAATAGAACAACTCTATGCAAAAGATTACAAGTTAGCAATTAACGATATGTTTTTAAGTAAAGATACATTTCAAAAGTATAAAGTAGTTTTTAAAGAACTCTCTTATATTAAAATTAAAATAGACTCTAGCTTGAATATCGGTACAAAAAAGATGATTAGTGAGTTTAGTAAAAATGACATCATAGTTGTAGCGACTAAAATAGAAGAGCTAAAAGAGTATGAACTAGCAAAAAGTATTCATTGTGATTGGTTTCAGGGTTATTTTTTCTCTGAACCAAAAATCATGGAAAATGCGAAGGATGAACCTTCTCAGATGAAGATTTTGCAACTCTATAATCTGCTACTTCAAGACACTAACATTGATGAACTAACAAGCGAGTTTGAAAATGCCCATGAGATAACACTGCAACTTCTTCAGTTTATAAATTCAGGGGCATTTCACTTCCGAAGTAGAATATCATCTATCCACCATATTTTGACTCTTGTTGGTCGCATACCACTAGCACAGTGGTTAATGCTGATGATTTACTCAAAATCGGTCTCAAAAAATAATGAGACTTCACCCCTTATGTTAATGGTGAAGTATCGTACAGAGCTAATGGAAAATATTTTAAAACTCATTAAGCCAGATGTGAAAAGTAATATGCTTGGTGAGGCTTACTTTGTAGGAGTCTTATCTCTTATAGATACTGTTTTTGGAATCGAGTTAGCAACTCTCTTAGAAGATATGCATATATCTAAAGAGGTGGAAGATGCACTTCTTAACGAGAAAGGTTTACTAGGCGAAATTTTTGTTTTAGTGAAAGATATCGAGATGTTTAACACAGTCGCAGTAGATGCTTTTGAAGTGAAATACTCTCTTGCACATGATTCTATTGAAAATATCGCTATACAGAGTATGAAAGATGTTAATAAGTTTGAGTGTCCGATAGTAGATTAGTTAAAGAACTAAAAAAGAAAATATATAAAGCAAAGGAAATAAATAGATGGATAAAAAGAGTTTTTCATCCCTAAATCTCGCCAAAGAGATGGTAATCAACCTAGATAAAATAGGCTACGAAGAGATGACACCGATTCAAGCAGAGGCACTTCCTTTGATTCTTGAAGGTAAAGACATTATTGCTCAGGCAAAAACAGGTAGTGGAAAGACTGCCGCGTTTGGTATAGGCTTACTCTCAAAACTTCAAGTTAAAAAGTTTCGGGTACAGACTCTTGTTCTATGTCCAACTAGAGAACTTGCAGACCAAGTGGCAAAAGAGCTAAGAGTGATTGCTAAGTTTGCACACAATATTAAGATTTTAACGCTTGTTGGTGGGGAATCTTTTGGGAAGCAGTTGGGCTCATTAGCGCATCAGGCACATATTATTGTAGGTACACCAGGAAGAGTTTTAAAACACTTAGATAAAGAGTCACTTAACTTAGAAAACCTAGATACACTTGTTCTTGATGAAGCAGACAGAATGTTAGATATGGGTTTTATAGAAGAGATAGAAAAAGTAATTGCATTCACACCAAAAGAGCGTCAAACTCTTCTTTTTTCTGCTACTTATCCTAATGAAATTATGAGCATGAGTAAAAGACTACAAAAAGATGCACTTAGTGTTAAAACAGCATCTTTGGAGAGTATAAATAAAATAGTAGAGAGATTTTATGAAGTAGAGGGTGATAAACTGCAAACGATGGTTAATATTTTGAGTAGTTTTAATCCAGATAATGCCATCGTATTTTGTAACACAAAAGTAGAATGTGATGAGGTAGCAACAAAGCTACAAAAAATGAAGATAGATGCCCTCGCTCTTCATGGAGATATGGAACAGTATGACAGAAATGATGTCTTAGTTCAGTTTTCAAATAAAAGTGCTAGAGTATTGGTAGCTACAGATGTTGCCGCTCGTGGACTCGATATAAAAGAGCTCTCTATGGTTGTAAACTATGACCTGCCTCATGGAAGTGAGACCTATACACACCGTATAGGACGAACTGGTCGTGCCGGTGCAGAGGGAATGGCATTTACACTATATACTCCTTATGAAGCAGAAAAAATAGAAGAGTATAAAAATTCCACAAGACTCTTTGAAAATGCGCAGAGCTTAAAAATACAAAATAATTTTGAGATGAGACCCGATAATGTTACTTTAGTTATAGAGGGTGGTAAAAAAGACAAGCTAAGAGCTGGTGATATTTTAGGGGCTCTCACTGGTGATGCAGGACTCAAAGGAAGCTCTATTGGTAAGATAGATATTTATGATAGACAGGCTTATGTAGCGATAGCGAGAGCCTTTATAGATGACGCACAAAAAAGCCTTTCAAGGGAAAAAATAAAATCTAAAAAGTTTTCTGTTTGGATTTTATAGTAAAAGAGGGAATCGAGGTTGAAATATACAGTAATTTTATTTTTACTAATTCTCTCACTACATGGGGAGAGTAATAGAATGAGCATTTATGATTTTAAAGTAAAGAGCATAGAGTCTAAAGAGATTTCAATGTCAGAGTACAAGGGTAAGGTTTTACTCATAGTCAATGTAGCTTCTGAATGTGGTTTTACTCCTCAATATGAAGGTTTAGAAGCACTTTATGAGACTTATAAAGATGAAGGTTTTATGGTTCTAGGTTTTCCCTCAAATCAGTTTGGTGAGCAAGAGTCAGGGAGTAATGAAAAAATAAAATTTTTCTGTCAAGGCACTTATGATGTCCACTTTGATATGTTTTCAAAAATTGATGTCAACGGAGAAAACGCGGACCCTCTCTATAAGTTTTTGAAACATGAACAGGGTGGTTTTTTATGGATAGACTCTATAAAGTGGAATTTTACAAAGTTTTTAGTTGATAGAGAAGGAAATATTGTAGATAGATACTCACCCTCTACAAAACCTCAAAGTATAAAAACAGATATAGAAAAACTGCTTAAATAGTGAAAAAACTAAAATATCTTTCTCATTACCCTCAAGGTGTTCAAGAGCAAGTGCACAAACTTATAAACGCGGACAAACTCTCTTCTCACCTGCTAAATAAGTATCCCTCATCACACTCTCTTAAAAATGATAAAGCTCTTTTTTCTTACACTTTAGATATTAAAAATGAGTATATGAAAAAATCACCACCTCTGAGTAAAACTATTTATGATGGAAAAATAAATGTCATTCATAATGCTTTAGGAACTCACCATTTTATCTCTCGCGTTCAAGGGAGTAAGTTAAAAGCAAAAAATGAGATAAGAGTCGCCTCTATGTTTAAGAGTGTACCTGAAGCATTTTTAGAGATGATAGTAGTGCATGAGTTGGCTCATTTTAAAGAAAAAGAGCATAACAAGGCTTTTTATAAACTTTGTGAGTATATGCAGAGTGACTATCATCAGGTGGAGTTTGATTTGAGGCTCTACCTTACATATGTTGATATGCAAGGTAAACTCGAGGAGTGGAGTTAAGTAAGTTTTACTTATTACTTCACACTAAAGTGTTGACTTTTAAGAACTGTAAATCTGTTAAGTTCTTTATCGCCTTCAAGATTTAGTTTTTTCAGTGCTTTAGGATTTACAACATAAAAACCTAAGATAACTTCGATTTTATCTCCAGATTGAAGGGTGTCATCAAAGTGTAGAACTCTTTTTTCTTCTGGTTTAAGCATATTGTCTTTTACGATTTCAGTCGCTAACCAAGGCATACTCGCTTTGCCATTAGTTCCAATAACTTTTTGAAATGAGTGAGTTTTAAGTGCAATATGTTTGTCTTCTCTAATAAGTGTAACTCTCAGTTGAACTTCTCTTAATGGGTGTGTTAAAAGATTATGTGGTGATTTGTTCTCAACACTTACATCAAAACCTTTTGTAGAGTTTGTAAAGTTTAGTAGAACATATTTAGCTAACATTGTAGGTTTAACTCTCGCTCCAGCAAAACCATGAAAAGTATGTTTTTCGCTAAGTCTAACTGTTGTAGCTGTTCCTAAAATTTTTGGCATGTGACAAGTGATACAGTTCTCTTTTACATTTTTTGCACCAGCTTCTTCTGTTTCACATACAGCAAATTTATGAGAGTTTTGTTTATGAGAGTGACAACCCATACACATTGAACCATTGTAAAACTGTTTGTTTGTATAATCTATATCATGGTAAGCTGAACCAACTGTTGTTTTATTTCCCCACCAAGTTGTAGTTGTTTTATAAACAACTTTTTCACCTTCACGACCAGCTTCTGCTGAGTAGAAAGTTTTAGGTTTACTCTCATAAACATTTTCATTTGCTTGTTCATGTAGTTTGACATCTTTTATAGTGTGACATGTAATACAAGTAATACCCTTATGCTCATCTTCTCTTGAGTCTGCATTAGGTGTGTGACACTTTGCACATTTGTAGTTATCTTTTGCTTTTGCAGGGTGTCTGTCCCAAATAGCCTTATGAACTTTATCTTCATGTATAGAAGATTTTTTGTGCATAGAAGACTCAAACTCTTGAGTAATTGTAGGGTGACATTTTTGGCAAGAAGCTGTCTCAGAGTGAGATGCAAAAAGTGCAGCGCTAAGTGCTATGATATAAAGTAGAGTTTTCATATAAATAATCCTTTTAATAATTATAAGTTGAAATTCTATCTGATTTTATAAAAATAGAGTTGACTTTTGTCAAGGGGCACTTATAGCCTTTTATTTCGTCAGATTGTGAAGCTATTTATACCCTTATAGTACAAGTTTGGAATGACAGAGAATTGGAATTTTTGTCACCCTGAACTTGATTCAGGGTCTAGGTTAAGTAAGAGGTTTCCTATTTCACACTAAAGTGCTGACTTTTAAGAACTGTAAACTTACTAAGTTCTTTGTCATTTTCAAGTTTGAGTTTTTTGAGAGCCTTAGGGTTAACAATATAAAAACCTAAAACAACCTCGATTTTATCCCCTGATTTTAGAGTTTCATCAAAGTGTAAAACTCTTTTTTCTTCTGCTTTAATCATATTGTCTTTTACAACTTCAGTTGCAAGCCAAGGCATACTAGGTTTGCCTTTAGTTCCAAGAATTTTCATAAATGAGTGAGTCTTGAGACTTGTGTGCTTATTGCCTCTAATAAGTGTCACTCTAAGTTGAACTACTCTTAGTGGGTGTGTTAAAAGATTGTGTGGAGATTTGTTCTCAACACTTACATTAAAACCGTTAGTAGAGTTTACAAAGTTAAGTTCAATATGTTTAGCTAGCATTGTTGGTTTAACTCTCGCTCCCGCAAAACCGTGAAAAGCATGTTTTTCGCTGATTCTAACGGTTGTAGCACTTCCTAATATTTTTGGCATATGACAAGTGATGCA
>Ga0256824_10000322_pt1 | contig 18056 bp, 15 predicted proteins | sample CV67metaG_FD_191570 | JGI IMG/M metagenome (GOLD analysis project Ga0256824, IMG submission 191570) | Hydrothermal vent microbial communities from East Pacific Rise, Pacific Ocean - CV67 | ecosystem: Environmental > Aquatic > Marine > Hydrothermal vents | place: Pacific Ocean: East Pacific Rise...
AGGTTCTTCAGTAATTAAAGATGAATCGTTTGTTGTTTTAGACAGAATTGTTAACTTATTAAATGCAAATGAAAATTTCAAATTAGACATTTCTGGACATACTGACAATACAGGTGGTGCAGATATCAATACGAAAATTTCTAATGAAAGAGCAGCAGCTGCTAAAGCATATATCGAAAGTAAAGGAATTGATGCTTGTAGAGTTATGTCTAAGGGGTATGGAGATGCTAAACCAGTTGCAGATAACGAAACTGAAGAAGGCAGAACTAAAAATAGAAGAGTAGAATTTAGAATTAAGTATTAATTCTTAGAATTAATGAATTTTAACAGCGTGCTAACTTTGGTTAGTACGCTTTTTTTTGTATTTTGGATTTGTGAAACTTCAAAACACATACATAAATCAAGACTACTATCCGTTTGGTATGCTGTTGCCTAATCGTCATGAATCAAGTAATGAGTACAGATACGGATTTGGCGGATATGAAAAAGATGATGAAGTATCTGGAGAAGGAAATAGTTATACTTCTTTCTATAGGCAATACGACCCTAGAATAGGTAGGTTTAAATCTGTAGATCCAGCAGCTGTTAAATTTGCATGGTCTTCACCTTATGTTTTTGCTAATAATAATCCAATTTACTTTACTGATGTTTATGGTGGTGAACCAGAAGATGCAGGTGATAGAGAGAAAAGATTGAATGTCGTATTCCGAACCAAAAGGTAAAAAAAGAGTGGCAATGTTTGCGTTTTGTAAAAATAGTAAAAAAGTAGCTTTAAGAGTTACTTTTTTTATGTTTGAGCAATTACTTGAAAATACTCATTTCTTTAAATACTGGTTTAAATTTTTTTTCAACCTTTTCTGGGCTATATACAAGATTATCCTCTTTCATAATCATGCTTTTAACTGTCGTATTCCGAGTGTCGTATCCCGCTCGCGCTCATTTTAAAAATGAGTGTGTTCTTTTTAAGAAGAGTAAGTATAGCATTTGCAATGCGGTTAAAATATTGAAAGAACTACTTTAATTAGTGACTTTTTTTGTTTTACCTATTTTTCTGTTTAAGTGCACACTCTAGACGATTCCGCAACAAAACTGCATGTCGTATTCCAAACCAAAGAGTAAAATAAAGGTGCTCCCCAAAACTTTTGGGAGCGTTTTAGAAAAAAGCTGAAAAATAGTGTTACGAATTATGATTTTCAAATGCTAAAAGTATTGGAGCAAATATAGTTTTCACATTTTTTAATTAAATTGTCTTCATTAATAATTCTAAGCTATTTACTTCATATAAACATTCTTTTCTCGTCAGTACTTGGTAGTACACAAAAATCAGACTTAATTTTATGTCGTCTTTTGGCAATTTGAGTATAAACAAAATCTCTTATAAATTTAGGAACAACATAAAAAATTGAAAAGAAAGAGTAGGGTGATTTCAATTCTTTAGAAATTTGTAAACCCGCACTTGATTTACTGTAAATATTATTGTTTTTTAAATAATATAACGTATCTAATTCAATACTAATTCCTTTGTTGCCCAGTGTTTCTTTAGCTAAATCAGATTGAAGAGTTGCAAAATATATACAATTATGTTTTCTATGTTTTAAGACAAATTGAACAGATGAATTACAAAATCCACAATCTCCATCATAAAAAAGTATTTTATTTTTTGTAACATTTATATTCACACTACAAAAATAGTTAAATTAGTAACTTCAAACAATAAAATGAATAGATTATGAAAATTGGAATTTTATTATCAGGTTGTGGTGTGTATGATGGGGCAGAAATACAAGAGGCCGTGTTTTCAATGTTGGCTGTTGAAGAATTAGGAGCAGACTATCAATGTATTTCTTTAAACAAAAACCAACATCATGTAATTAATCACTTAACAGGTGATGAGATGGATGAAAATAGAAATATGATGGTAGAGGCTGCTAGAATTGCAAGAGGTAATGTAATTGATGTTTCTGAAGTGTCGCCAGCTGTATTAGATGGATTAATTATTCCAGGTGGATTTGGTTCTGCTAAAAATTTTTCAAAATGGGCTTTTTCTGGTGCAGACGGTGAAATGTCTCCTGAAATAAAATTATTATTGGTGAATTTTGTAAATGCCGGAAAACCGATAGCTGCGCTATGTGTGAGTCCAATTTTAATCGCAAAAGCATTAGAAGGGTCAGCTATTAAAACAAATCTTACACTAGGTAATACAACAGATAATTCACCTTATAGTATAGCTGATTTTAATAGCGGAATTAAACAGACAGGTGCAACGGTTCAAGAAAAAGCACTAAATGAAATTTTAGTGGATGTAGAAAATAAAATAATCACAGCACCATGTTATATGATGGATGCTAAAATATCAGAAATTAAATCGAATATTGATAAGGCTGTTAAAGCGCTTATTAAATTGGTGGAATAAGGTGAAATTGAGATATAATAAATCATGTGTAATTATTCTAATGGTGATATTTGTTAGTGTAATACTTATGTTTTACTTTCCCTACGCAAAACACCAATATCCAAAAGGTCAAATTACAATTTATGAAAGTTTATATCATTTAATTGGGGGGAATTGGAAGTTTAATATTTTAACTATTCCGTTTTGGTGGCCAATTTTACTTATTTTTGAATTATCAATACTAAAAACTATAGAAAAAACTCATATTTGGATTTTTGTTCTTCAATGCTTGATATTGAGTGTGTTTACATATTTTGCCATTGAATTATTAGGGTTATGTTTTATGTGTAAAGAAAGAGTACTCCTCTTCAACTATTACATAATAATGTTAAATCTTTTCCTTGGAATTATTCTGAATTTTATATTGATTGGGTTAATAGGGAATCGAGAATCAAGGTTAATTGACATAATTGTTAAATACTGTTCAGTTTTTCTAAGAGAATAAGTTCAATTACTTTTCTAATTCTGGATGCTTTATTTTTTCATTTAATGATCTTAAATCTGATATTAAAATATTAATTTTTTCTGCATCATATTTTGAGTTTGATGATAAATTAATACTAAAAGCTTGATTTTTTATTGAATCAGATAATGTCATGTTATTTATGTAAATCTGAAATTCACTAAACATTTTAATTAAATCATCAATATTCATATCTGTATATCTACCACCACCCATGACTTGATTACGCTGCTCTAAATTTACCTTTTCAATAGTGTTTTGACAATTAACAATAATTGATTCAATATATTTAACTGTTTTTTCAGTTTCGGATAAGTTCTTTCTCAATACAAAATTCTCACCTAAATATACTTTTCTAACCATTTCATCAGCTGCTAATTCTTCTGCAGTACCTTGTTTTAAAATACTACCTTCAAATAATAAGTAAGTTCTATCGGTAATGGCTAATGTTTCTTGTACATTATGATCAGTAATTAATACACCAATATTTTTCTCTTTTAATTTTGAAACAATGTCTTGAATATCCTCTACAGCAATGGGATCAACTCCTGCAAATGGCTCATCCAATAAAACAAACTTTGGTTCTGTAGCTAATGCCCTTGCTATTTCTGTTCTTCTACGTTCACCACCAGATAAGCTTTGACCTAAGTTTGTACGTACATGATTCAATCCAAATTCAGAAATTAATTCTTCTAATTTCGCTTCACGTTCCGCTTTCGTTTTTTTTGTTAATTCCAAAACAGCCATGATGTTGTCTTCAATCGACATTTTTCTAAATACAGAATTCTCTTGAGGTAAATAGCCAAGTCCTAATTGAGCACGTTTATACATAGCTAAATTAGTGATATCCTTACCGTCTAAAAATACCTGACCAGCATTAGGACTTACTAAACCAACAATCATATAAAATGATGTTGTTTTACCAGCTCCGTTAGGGCCTAACAAACCAACAATTTCACCTTGATTAACTTCAATAGAAACACCTTTAACTACTTGACGTCCTTTGTATGATTTTTGTATATTATTTGTGCTTAATTTCATAATTAAAAGTTTCGGTGAACTTAGATTGTTTCCAAATTTATAAAAAATATTTTGAACCTTGATAAGTTAAACGTCAAATTAAGCTATTGCGTATATATTAATTGAGTTTAGTTCATAAAATCTGAATTAGACGGAGTCACTATTAAAAGCCGAGTGAAAATAAAAATTTAATTCCAAATTTAGAAATATCAGGTGTATCTAAGTAAGATAACCTCCAAATGGCATCAATTCTTATAAATTGAAAAATATTTTCAATACCAATATTAAATTCCATATATGGCTTTGTAAAGGTAAGTCTTTGTGTATTTGAAGGAAGAATCATAGCTGATAAGTGTTTGTCGTTAAAATCTCCAACAACGGCTTTAAAACCATAAATTGACCTAAGTTCTAGGGCGTTTATTAATGGAATTTTATCTAATAAAAATCCCTGTAACTTATGTTCAAAATTAAACCCAATCCAAGTATCACTAGCAAATTCATAAAAATTCAATAAATTAAAAGCATCTGGCTCCAAATAATACGATTGATTTCCATTATGCACATTTAAAAAAGGGTAGGGCAAAGTTCCGAAAATTTTACCCACATATATTTTATAATTTAATTTCCCCCAAAATCCTATTTTTGGATTATGTGACATAGAAAAATCAAACCTGTTAAAACTCAATTCACTATTCAAAATATTTTTAATACCTAATGTATGTGTTAAACTAAAAATTGGATATTTTGACCCTAATGAATAGCGGTCAAAGTTACCTTGAATAAAACGCTCTTCTTTAGAATAGGTTAATTGATTTCTGATTTCAAATGAAGTCAAATTATCAATTTTTATGGTGTCATTATTTGAGTCAATTCTATAATAATCTGAAGTTCCTAAAGGTTTAAAGTTTTTCCATTCGATTAAACTAAATGTTCTAAAATTTATTTTTAAATCTTTTTCAAAAGAGATGGATGCATTATCAACCATAGTAATTTTTTCTGCTGGACCATAAGAGAAGAATGAAGTAAAAGAGCCACCTTTTCCATCACTGTGAGAAGAAAGACCTAGTTGCTCAATTTTATTACTATACGACACTCTAATCATTTCTCTTGGGTACTTTTTAAGTTTATAGCGATATGACATCCCATACTTAAACTGTTTATCCAAAAAACCGTAAGCTAAAAAGCTATTAAATTCGTGTTTCTTACTAAATAGATCTGAAGTTCTAAGATTCAATAATAACCTATGTCCTTCAACAGTATTCTTATTGTATAAATAATAAGCATCTCCTAATTCTAAATAACCAATTTTCCAAAAACCAGTTAAATTTAAATAGGCTAAATTATTATACGCTTTAAAGGTTGTGTTCTTTTTTAAAGAATCAACCATGGTGATGATTCCTTTCTCTTCAGCTGTCAGTCTATCTTGTCTAATTCCATTCCAATAGGCATCTGTTCTAACGTTTGAACTATCCAAAACTAAAACGGTATTCAAATAAAATTTATTATCATAGGGTGTATTTAAAGTGTAATTAGATCTCAATGTCGTTTTTCTAACATTAAAGCCAATTAACTTATCGTTTTTAGATTCATTGAAAAGTTTAAACTCTGCAAAAACTTTTTCTGAACTAACTACCCAGTGTGTAGAGTCTACTAAGCTGTAGTTTTGCTCTACTTTAAAATTAGAAACAAAATTTAAATTTACTTTATTTGGGATTTCGGCTACAACTTTTTTTATAGCATAGGAGTCGTGTGTTACCCACATCTCGCCAATAAAAGAAGCATCCCCTTTACGCCAAGGTCTAAACATAATATAATAGCAAGGTTGACCATCAATTATAACGTTTCCCATTAAATAATATTTATAAAAAATTCGTCCTGTTATAGAAATAGGACTAATGAAATCTTTTCCAAAAACACTTATAAACTCGTCATAAATATTTACATTTTGATGAATGTCACCAATGTACTCAACAAGGTATAATTCATCTACGCCAGTGACTTGACTTGCTTTTATGATTTCTTTTTTTCTTTTGGGTTTCTTTTTATAATAGTATCTTGAATAGGATTCGCTCAACAAAACGGGTAAATACTTTTTACCGTTTAACGAATCAGCATAATCGCCAATAAAATTGAAGTTTTTCATCAACTTAGATTCATTAAAATTGTCTTTTAAATTCGTTAAATCAATTTGCATTTTATTGTAAACATCATTTTCATAAGCTATGAGCTCATTCGGATTGTTTTCCTTTCGGTGTAAATTAATCTGTTTTAGAATTTTAAAAGCAGAGTTTACTTTGGGAGCAATCACTTCTACAACATCTAAAGTTATGTTGTCAAGTAAAATTACGGTAACACCTTGCTGAGAGGTTGCAAGAATAGAAATGGTTTTAAAACCAATATAAGAAAAACTAAGCGAGTCTGTAGTGAGTAACGTTTTGGCTTTAAAGTTTCCTTCAAAGTCTGAAATAGCGCCATCTGTAGTGTTATTGAAAATTATTTTAACGAATGGAATGGGTTCACTATTACTATTTAAAACAGTTCCTGAAATTACGGTTTGACCAATTAAATTGGATACTAAAAGTTGAGCGATAAGAATTAGAAACACTCTCATATTAACTTATTTAAGTTCTTCTTTCCTCTTCTTTTTTTCTATTCGTTTAGCAATTAAAATTCCTAATTCATATAATAACATAATAGGGATAGTTACAACAACCTGAGTGAAAATATCTGGTGGAGTAATAACAGCAGCCAATATTAACACACCTATAAAAGAATGTTTTCTATATTTTTTTAGAAAAACAGTCGTCACCAAACCGATTTTTGAAAGTATTAAAATTAAAACGGGTAACAAATACAAAATACCTGTTAAAAGTATGGTAGAAACTATAGTTGAAATGAAATCACTAATAATTAAATGATTTTCAACATCATTAGCAATTTTGAAGTTTCCTAAAAAATTTACGGTTAAAGGTGCAATTACAAAATAGCCAAATGTTATCCCTAAAAAGAAAAGAAAAGAAATGAACCATGTAATTCCTCTAACAGATTTTAATTCACTTTTCTTTAATCCTGGTTTAATAAATCCCCAAAATTGATGAAATATAAAAGGAAAGCCGATTATAAATCCACCAATTATTGACATTTTAATAGAAGTTCCAAATTGTCCTGCTAAAGCTGTGTTTTGAAAATCAACTTTTACATCTTCAAAACAAATACCAAACATTTCACATGACCATTTAAAAGTAGGGAAATCAGAATCTTTTAAACGTAAGAAAACATTGGAAACAATTTCTTCTCTAAAAATAAAAACAACGAATGCTATTACGACAACAACAATCACTGATTTTACTAGACGCCATCTTAATTCTTCAAGATGTCCTAAAAAAGGCATGTTTTCGTTTTCTATCATAGTATTTTAAAGTGACTGCAAAAATATGATTTATTTCTTAGGTAGCTTAATATTATTCGAACTTGTTACCGAATAGTACCTTTTATTTTTTGCTTTTTTTAATTTACTTACTACTTTAGATTGGTAATCTGTATCATTTAGCCAAGTATTTGCATAGTTTGTAAGTTCGTCTAAATATAAAACTAATCTCTTTTTAGCTAAGTAGGTAGTGTAGAAATCAATTTCATTCAATTTCTCATTCTTAGACTTTGCTTTTGAGTAAAATTTACCAAATTTTTCGGTAAAATGATAAGGTAACATTGCGGATCTGAATGTTGTTACGTTAAGTTGTATCATTTCTTCAATAGTCGCATTATAAATGTAAACTGTATTTGGTTTTTCATTTTCTTTTGAGTAGTCACTAACTTTTGTAATTGAATCACGGTAATATTGTTTAGTGCTTCCGCCACGTATTCCACCACCTATTGCGGCTAAATTAAATGCCTTATCCGTTTTACCTAAAGCGGTAAATAATTCCATTATTTGTATTGAATCTGAAATAGATAAGATATTGTTTTTAGAAGATTCTTTGTAAAGTGTATATTTTGAATTTAATTCAGGATGAGATATATGGACGTGAATAAATACTTCTTCAGATGTTTTTGAAAATACATTCTCACCAAAGGCTACAGTAGTGATATCAAAACTTTCTGCTTTATAACTCGGCTGAAAGGTAAGGTCTTGTTCTAAATAATTAAAAGTGGTACCGTCTTCAAATGTGTAATTTCCCGTTTTACTTTTGTCAAAATCAATAAAGATACTCCCCACATTTTTTTTCATAAGATCTAACTGTGTATTGTATTTAGCTAAAACTGTAAAGGCTTTTTCTTTATCTTCTTTTAACTGTTTTAAGAGTCTTTTTTGGTCTTTAAGTTGTGAGTTTAAAAATATTAATTTAGACTGTTCTCTATTTTTATCTTTTACATCTTTAGTCATCTTACCTGTAATATGTCCAGTACCAGCTTGGTCAGAATAGCCTAAGTTTTTCTTTTTTAGTTTTTTCTTCTTTTTCTTTATTTTTGGTTTTGCTATTGGAGCATATCTCATTTTATTTAAGGTTTCCTCTGACCTTTTTATATATAGTAATGATTTTTGAATGGCTTTTTCTGTTTCGGCTATATGATAATCATATCCTTTTTTACCATAAATCATTTCATTTAAATCAGCAATGTGTACATTCTCTAATTCAAATATATGCCTCCAATACGTAGATTTTCCTTTAAAAGTGGAATCTGGAGTAAGGTATCTGTTTTCTGAATTACCATAAAGGATGTAAGAATCTCCTCCTTTTTGAATAACGACAGTCGTTTGTCTTTCTGGGTGATACCCCCAAACGTCTAGATGTATTTTTGTTTGTAAATTTTCAAGTGTATTAATATGTTTGATAGGATTTGTTTTACAATACAATGTTTGTTTTTTAGTAATTTTATCAAGTTTCGTTTCTGTATCAAATTTAAAATAGGTTTTTGGATCAGGTAAAGCTCGGTTGTATTTTGTTCTTGATACACTTTCTAAATCTGAATAACTGTCGCCATCACCTGCACCAATTAAAAAATTGGTATAAGTACTAGTATCTCCACCTAAAAGTGTAACAATTTCCTTTGATCTTAAATTAATGTATTTTTCTTGAGCATAATAAATTGATCTTATAATTAAGAGTTGATCGTTTAATGAAAAGCTTGAGTTTTTTATGGCAGCAATCTTTTCATTGATGCTCAAGTTAGGTGAATAGTACTTTTGTATGGAAGGAGATAATGTGTAGTCCCCATTACTCAATGTACGAATGGCACTTTGAGGTGCCTTTTCTAATACATATCTTTCAAAAATAATAATTTTCTCTTTCAAATAAGTAAATTTCTTCTTTTTAGACTCTCTAAATTGAAGCATTAATCCTAATTCCCATGACGCATAATGGGTGGCAATATCTGAAACTATTCCATTGTTTTTTCTTGAGAATTCACTTCTGTGTAGTATTAACTTAGATGAATCAGCAACGATTTGTTTTTCAATATAAGGAAAATCAGCTAATGTGTCGTTTATATATGGAATCGAGTCCGTAAATTCAAATAAATGAAAAATTGGAGGGGTCATGTTTTCAATTTTCCGTGTCAATTGATAAAAAAATGCTTTTTGCTTTCCTGTAAAATCATTCCAATCGGTTTGAGCGAAAGACAGATTAGAAAATATAATTAAAAGTAGTGTGAGGAGCTTAGTCATAATGTGTGTTATCTTAATAACAAGCAAAAATACAAAAGTTATTCCACTATTTTAAATATCTAAAAAAATCAATATTAAGATTCAAATGTTAATTTGATGTTAAATAGTCATCTTTTGTCCAAGAAATTAGTCTTTCACCTTTGTTTTAGGTTAAAAAATTATTAGTTTAGAGAAAAATAATAAATTTTAAAACTATGTTCGGATTAGAAGATATAATGAAAAATGTTGATTTAGGTGACATTTTAGAAAAAATAGGATTATCGGATACAGATAAAACAGCAGTAACAAACCAAGCTGTAGATGCTGTAAAGTACCGTACAAATAAAGAAGTAGCAAAAGGAAACTCAACAGTTTTAGAAAATTTATTTTCTCAAGATTCAAATTCTGAAGATGCAACTAAAGTAGCTAGTAAATTAGAAGGAGATTTAGCATTCAACTTAAAAAAGAATACTGGATTGTCTGGTGAAATAATTGATCAAATTAAATCGGCTGTTATGTCTAAGTTTTTAGGTGGAATATCTAACACTGGTGGAGCAGGAGGGAAAGGAATGTTAGATTCTTTAATGGATAGCGACATTGTTGATTCATTAAAATCTAAACTTACAGGAAAACTAGGAGGATTAGTCGGAGGGTTATTCAAATAATCACTTTTAAACTTTATAAACAAAAGCATTCTAATAACTAGGGTGCTTTTGTTGGTTTGTAACCGAAATAAATTGTATTTTTGAAGTATACCGTTAACCCATTAAAGTCACACAGTTTTGGAAAAATTTGATTTAGAACAAGAACGTAAAGAAATTTTAAACGCTTATAAAGGTTTATTAAGAGCCAGTAAAGCGTTTAGAAAAACGAAAGAAGATACGAAAATGATTCGTAAAGCTTTTGATATAGCTGTGGATGCCCATAAAAATGACAGGCGTAAGTCCGGAGAGCCTTATATATTTCACCCCATTGCTGTAGCTAGAATTTGTACAGAAGAAATGGGGCTAGGAACAACGAGTATTGTTGCTGCTTTACTTCATGACACTGTTGAAGATACACATATAACGTTACAAGATATTGAAGATAATTTTGGATTAAAAGTTCGTAAAATTATTGATGGATTGACTAAAATTCCAGAAGTATTGGATAATAGTGTGTCGTTACAAGCTGAAAATTTCAGAAAATTAATCCTTACCATATCTGATGATTTACGTGTAGCGTTTATTAAAATTGCAGACCGATTGCATAATATGCGTACGTTAGGACCTGTAAGAAAAGATAAAAAACTTAAAACGTCTTATGAAACAGAGTTTTTATATGCTCCATTAGCTCATAGATTAGGATTTCATGCTATTAAACTTGAATTAGAAGATATTATATTTAAATATAAAGAACCTGAAATTTATGCGGAAATTGAAAAGAAAATTGAAAAATCTAAAGAAGTAAGAAATCGATTTATTTCTCAATTTTCACATCCAATTAAATCAGCATTAGAAGCTGAAGGGTATAAATTCAAAATTAAAGCTCGTTATAAAAGTATTCCCTCCATTTATAATAAAATTAAAAATAAAAATGTTGACTTTGATGAAATTTATGACATTTTTGCGATTAGAATTATAATTGATGTCCCTGTGGATGAAGAGAAATCTTCAAGTTGGAGAGTTTACAGTATGGTAACTGATTTTTACCAACCTAATCCAGATAGATTAAGAGATTGGATTTCTATACCTAAAGCAAATGGTTACGAATCTCTTCACACTACAGTGATGAGTAATAATGGTAAATGGGTGGAGGTTCAAATAAGAACAACCAGAATGGATGATATCGCTGAAAAGGGGTATGCAGCACATTGGAAGTATAAAGAAAATAATAGTGAAAGGTCAAGTTTTGATAAGTGGATTGGTGAGATTCGTGAGTTATTAGAGGATCCAGATACAAATGCCGTAGATTTCATTGACGAATTTAAAATGAATTTGTTTGCGGAAGAGATTTATGTATTTACACCAAATGGAGACATTAAGGTGTTACCTAAAAATGCAACAACATTAGATTTTGCATTCAGCATCCATTCTGATGTTGGCCTAAAATGTATTGGAGCAAAAGTAAATAGTAAGCTAATGCCCTTAAGTCATGCATTAACAAGTGGTGATCAAATAGAGGTTATTAAATCATCAAAACAAAAACCAAAAAGAGAATGGCTTAAATATGTAGTAACAGCAAAAGCGAAACAATATATTAAATCGGCTTTAAAAGCTGAAGCTAATGTTATTGCTGCTGATGGAAAAGAAATTCTAGAACGAAAATTTAATCAATTAAAAGTTAAGTTTTGTGGTGAAAATGTGAGTGTTACAGAAAAATTTTATAAAATTCATAGCACAATAGAATTGTATTACCAAGTAGCTAAAGGGAAGTTAAACTTGTCTAAGTTAAGAGATTTAACAATTGACAATAAGTACTTTGTTCTACCGAAATCAGTAGAGACTGTCCTCAATACTAAATCGCTTACAAATATAATATCTTGTGTTGACAATAAAAAGGATACCATTATTATAGGGGAAGACTTTAAAGATTTAGAGTATACGTTAGCTGTATGTTGTAGCCCTATACCGGGAGATGATGTGTTTGCCTTTATAACTAATTCTGATGGTATAAAAGTACATAGAACTAATTGTCCTAACGCCACTCAAATGATGTCAAATTACGCGTATAGAGTGATAAAAGCGACATGGCAAAGTCAAAAATTAAAAGAACAACTAACGCATTTAGTTATAAAAGGAATTGACGATATGGGAATTGTAAATAATATAACAAATATTCTTTCACATGAACATAATGTAAACATGAAATCAATTTCATTTAAGTCTGATGATGGTGTATTTGAAGGTGATATTCAGTTATACGTATTTGATACTGAACATTTAGATAAGATAATGGATAAGTTTGAGCAGATTGAAGGTGTAATGAGTGTAATTAGAATATAATAAAATAATGAATATTAAAAAATCAATAATCCTAGTGCTATTAATTTTTGTAGGACTTACTAGAGTAGCAGCTCAAGAAGGAGATAAGGAATATACGAAAACATTGAAAAAAATGTTTAAAGTTTCAGGGTCAGAAGAGAACTATGTAGTAGTTATACATCAGTTTATAGATATGTTTAAAACCAGTTTTCCTGAAGTTAAAAAAGAAATTTGGGACGAGTTAGAGTTTGAATTTCTTTTGTCTTCAATGGATGAATTAACAGTAATGTTAGCGCCAGTTTATATTAAGTATTTGTCTAAGAATGATTTAGAAATGGTGATTGAATTCTATACGTCTGATGTTGGAAAGAAATTAGCCAAAATGACGCCCTTAATTACTGAGGAGTCAATGAAAGTTGGTGAAGAGTGGGGAAAGAAAATTGGAGAGGATTTAATAAAACGACTTGAAGAAAAAGAAAACAAAAAATAAGTGTAACAAAATTGTCTATTTATAGTCTTACTAATGAATCGATACCTTTTAAGAATTAAATAATTATGGCAGAAATATTAGAGATCAAGAATTTATCCAAGAAATACGGTAATTTTATTGCTGTAGATAACTTAAGTATCAAAATAAATTCAGGAGAAGTTTTTGGGATATTAGGTCCTAATGGATCTGGAAAAACAACAACACTTGGTATGTTACTAGGTGTGATAAATGAATCGTCTGGTTCTTATTCATGGTTTGGGAAATCCGATTTTGAAAATTGTAGAAAACAAATAGGTTCAATATTAGAACATCCAATATTCTATCCAGAATTAACGGCATATCGTAATCTTGAAATTGCATCTATGATTAAGGGGTGCGATAAAGCTAGAATTGATATCGTTTTAGAAAGAGTGGGATTGTTGGATAGAAAAAAATCTAATTACAATACATTTTCTCTTGGGATGAAGCAAAGATTAGCGTTGGCTTCAGCTTTATTGTCAAATCCAGATGTGTTAGTGTTAGATGAACCAACTAATGGTTTAGATCCCGAAGGTATTAACTATATGCGTGAATTGATACTATCGATTGCTGCAGAAGGTAAAACGATTATTATCTCGAGTCACTTATTAGATGAAATTCAAAAAATGTGTTCTCATGTGGCCATTTTAAAAAATGGTAAACTGATTAAAACAGGAAGTATTGCTTCTATTTTATCTGATAAAAAGCATTTTGAAATTAATTCAAATCAATCCGATTTTGAAGATAAATTAATGTCTTTACCAATAATTACATCATGTGTTAAAGAATCAAGTTATTATTTAATAACTTGCAGTGAAAATGTTGATTCAGAAGAGATTAATAAGGTGTTTTTTAATGAGGGAATCGTCTTGAATCATTTAGTATTACACAAAGAGTCTTTGGAGACGGAATTTTTAAATCTTGTACAATAATGAAAAAATATCTACAAATAGAATATATGAAAATCAAAGGTAATTCATCTTTTAAAGTGTTTACTTTGTTGTTTTTAATCTTAATGCCAATTATAATTATAGTATTACCAAGCTATTTTAAAGATGGCTTGTTTGGTTTGGGAAGGGAAGATTCATATCCGTTTATGCCAAGAACTGCATCTTCAACTTGGTATTACACAACTTACATTGCAAGTTGGTTTAGTTTTTACCTATTATCATTTATTATTATTTTTCACATTACTAATGAATATGCAGCTAAAACAGTGCGTCAAAATATTATTGATGGCTACTCTAAACTAGATTATTTAAAATCTAAAATTGGAATGGTTGTGTTTATGGCGACTACAGCCACAGCTTATGTTTTTATCATTGGTTTAATCGCTGCAATGTATTTTAAAGGAAATCAACCAGACCCATCTACACAAATGCCTGATTTGGCGTCCATGATGGCAGGCGACATGTCTAACCAATCAGCTGTTCTAGAGTTTGGTGGAATGTTTGACGGTATATTGTTTATTTTAGGGTATTATATCCAAGTTCTTGCTTATTTTACTGTAGCTGTACTTGTCAGTATGTTGGTTCGAAAAGGAGCTTTAGCTGTTCTATTGTTTTTCGGAATATTTTTTATTAATATGATTTTATCTGGAATTATAAGTATGCAAGGTTTTGAAGATATTTTAATCTATTTACCTTTTAACTCATTTTCTACGTTATTGCCTAATTTTGATATTGAATTTTTAATCTTTGGTTTAGGTGAAATGGAAACATTGTCAGTAACAACAGTAGTTGTGTCAACTGCATATATCGCTTTATTTATTTTCTTGACAAAGGTTATTTTTTATAAGCGAGATGTAGTTTAACATTCATTTTTAAATTACCTTTGCCTAAAATTAAAAACAAATGAAATTAGTCTTAATTACAATCGGAATATTAGCTTTTGCAATGATAGGAATAGGTATAAAAATTTGGGCTAAAAAAGGGGGTGAGTTTTCGGGGACATGTGCCAGTAACAATCCTGTTTTTAATGAAGAAGGTGAACCGTGTAGTTTTTGCGGGGCCAGACCTGAAGAGAAATGCCAAAAAGAAGACGCTTAATATCAAATTTCAGACAAAAAAATTAAATGATAATAGTATAAAACCTAGAATTCCAAAAGAATTTTAGGTTTCTTTTTTAAGAACCTCAGTTCGATATAAGGATTCGTTAGAAAAAGTCAAATAGACTGTGGGTTTTGGTTTAATATTGAGAGAGCTATCTCGATAGCTTGATTAATATTTGGCTGAAAATCGCGGTATATTTTACTTTTTATTCGAATAGTTTTGATTTTTCATCTATAACAGATGAATTAATAGAGGGGTAATGTTTATAACTAGTACATTATTAGTTTATTAAATGGGTTTAATTCTTTTTCCTTATGTCGAACTGAGGTTAAGAGATAATTTAGTTAATTTTAAGACTCAATTTCTATTATGCTATAAAATGCTAAACTTTACTACTATATCTTTCAATTAATAAAACAAAAACGTTAAATTTGTGTTTAAAAATAAAGATATGCAACAAGAAATTCCAAAGAAATTAATTGCAACTATCATGATGGTAGTTTTGTTAGTGATTATTATGTTTAAATCATCAGTCACAATTAAATCTGGTGAAGCAGGTGTGTTGTTTGAAACTTTTGGTGGAGGAGTTAATACTGAAAACACTATTGAAGAAGGTTTTACCTTTATGGCGCCTTGGAATGATATGTTTATTTATAATGTAAGACAACAAGCTAAAAAAGAAATAATGCCTGATGTCTTATCATCTGATGGATTGGGTATTACAATCGAAATTACACTTCAGTTCCAACCATTATACGAAAGCTTAGCTATGTTGCATAAAACCAAAGGGTTGTCATACGTAGATCAAATAGTTACGCCTGCAATACGTTCAGCAACAAGAACTGTAATTGGGAGATATACACCAGAAGAAATATATTCAACTAAAAAAGAAGCAATTCAAACAGAAATTTTTGATGAAACTTATAAAATTTGTATAAAAGAATACGTACAAATAAATGCTGTTTTAGTGAGAGATATAAAGCTACCAAAAAGAATTCAAGAAGCAATTCAATTTAAATTAGAGCAAGAACAAGAGTTTTTGCAATATGAATATAAATTACAAACAGAGAAAAAAGAGGCTGAAAGAATTAAAATTGAAGCAGAAGGTAAAGCAGAAGCAAATAGAATTTTAAATGCATCTTTAACACCTAATATATTAAAAGAAAAAGGTATCCAAGCGACTTTAGAGTTAGCTAAATCTACAGGAAGTAAAACGGTTATTATTGGTGGATCTGATGGCTTACCGTTAATTTTAGGAGGTAAATAAAAACTAATATAAATAACCCAAGTAAACCTATTGTTTTCTTGGGTTACTTATGTGTCCACATATTAAATTAATTAAAAAGATAAGAGTAGTTGGTGCTCTTATCAAGTACTATTAAGTTAGTATTGAGTAAAGCGAAACAAAATATTATGAAAGTATCATACAATTGGATTAAAAATTACATCAAAACTGACCTTTCACCTGATCAAATGTCGGTAATTTTAACGGACACTGGATTAGAAGTGGAAGGACTTGAAAAAGTAGAAACTATAAAAGGTGGATTAGAAGGTGTTGTAATTGGAGAAGTGTTAACGAAAGAAAAACATCCAGATGCTGATAAATTAAATATTACGACTGTTAATATTGGTGAAGCTGAAAACTTGCAAATTGTTTGTGGAGCACCAAATGTTGAAGTAGGACAAAAAGTAGTGGTTGTCACTGTCGGTTCTACTTTGTTTCCTTTATCAGGAGATTCATTTAAAATTAAAAAATCTAAAATTAGAGGGGTAGAATCATTTGGAATGATTTGCGCTGAAGATGAATTAGGTTTAGGTCAATCTCATGATGGAATTATTGTTTTACCTACGGATGCAGTTGTTGGTACAAAAGCAAAAACGTATTTCAATATAGAAGACGATTACTTAATTGAAATTGGTTTAACACCAAACAGAGCTGATGCTATGGGGCACATAGGTGTGGCTAAAGATTTAAAAGCGTATTTAAATTACCATAATAATGCAAATTTAACGTTGGATATTCCTACGGTTAAAACTGTAGCGTTAGATGGTCAATTTAAGATTACTATTGAAAACAGTGAGTCTTGTCCAAGATATGCTGCTGCAGTATTAAAGAATATTAAAATTGAGCCATCTCCGGATTGGTTACAAAATAAATTAAGAATTATTGGTTTATCTCCAATAAATAATGTAGTTGATATTACAAATTTTGTAATGCACGAAACAGGTAATCCATTACATGCATTTGATTTAAAAGTTGTGGGTAACGAAATTAATGTACGAACACCCAAAGGAGATGAAACCTTAACAACTTTAGATGGTGTAGAACGTAAATTATTTAAAGATGATTTATTAATTTGTAATGCGACTGAGCCTATGTGTATTGCAGGTGTGTTTGGTGGGGAAACTTCAGGAGTGTCAGAAGCTACAACTGAACTAGTATTAGAGGCGGCATATTTTAATCCAGTTGTGGTTAGAAAATCAGCTAAACGCCATGCATTAAATACAGATTCGTCTTTTAGATTTGAAAGAGGTGTAAATGCTAATACAGTAATTTATGCTATGCAACGTGCCATTGACTTATTAGTTGAATTGGCTGGTGCAGAGCTAGTAGAAGCGCAAGACAATGGTTCTGATGAGTTAGAAGCTATAGCAAAAGGATTTAAAGTAGAGTTTTCTATGGATAGATGTCGTCAATTAATAGGGACTGATATTTCAAATGAAGATATTACTACAATTTTAAATGAATTAGATATTAGCATAGATTCAAATACAGATGGTGCTTGCGTGGTAAGTGTTCCTGCTTATAGAGTTGACGTTCAACGTGAGGCAGATGTAATTGAAGAAGTATTACGAATTTTCGGATTCAATAATGTGCCTATTCCTGCTAAATTGAATTCATCAATTTCAATGCAGTCTAAACCTAATACTGATAAGTTATACAACATTACAGCT
>Ga0256824_10000323_pt1 | contig 17998 bp, 20 predicted proteins | sample CV67metaG_FD_191570 | JGI IMG/M metagenome (GOLD analysis project Ga0256824, IMG submission 191570) | Hydrothermal vent microbial communities from East Pacific Rise, Pacific Ocean - CV67 | ecosystem: Environmental > Aquatic > Marine > Hydrothermal vents | place: Pacific Ocean: East Pacific Rise...
TTAGATATTCAAATTGGTCATGATGCAGCTCAGGCTATACAAATCACGCAAATTGATTTAACAGCTGATAAATCATACCTTGATGATGGAAGTACAGAAGTAGATACTAAAGTTAAAGCTCAAATTGCAATAGCAACTATGGATGATCAGCTTAAAGCTCTTTCAGGACACCAAGCAGACCTAGGTTCTAAACAAAATGCTATTGAGTCAGCAGTAAGAAATATCTCTACTACTCAAGTAAACATTTCAGCAGCTGAGTCTCAGTTACGTGATGTTGACTTTGCAGCAGAGAGTGCAAACTTCGCTAAACACAATATTTTAGCTCAGTCTGGTTCTTATGCTATGAGTCAAGCAAACGCAGTTCAACAAAACGTTCTTAGATTACTTCAGTAATCTTTGAAAATTTTACTCTAAAAATTAGCCAAGGAGTTTTACTCTTTGGCTTTTTTTTTAATATATTCCCCTCTATATACATCTCTCAAAAACTTTCTTAAATTACTCAATTTATTTCTATTATTGCCGATATTATTCTTACAGATTATAATAATGAAAGATTATTGCTAAAAAGGATTTATGATGGCAATCAGTTCAGTAGGTGCAGGTTCAGGGATATTAACACAGGATGTTATTGACCAACTAAGAAAAGCCGATGAAGCACAGTATTTACAACCAATAAAATTATCATTAGCTCATGAGGGCGACAAAAAGAAAGCATTAGCAACTATTGATGCAAGTATGACTAACCTTGCCGATAGTATCAGTGCACTAAAAGACCCTTCTCTTTTTAGTGAGAGAAGCTCTACTATTACAGGTACATCTGTAGAGGTAAAAGCAGCTATAAATAGTGATGCACAAGATTTTACGCTCAATGTAACAAAACTTGCAACAAAACAGATAGAACAATCTGCTTCATTTGCATCTAAGACAACTGCTATAGCAAATGGTGCTGGGAGCATGAACTTAAATATTGATGGCAAAGATTTTACTATTAATTATGATGCAACAACAACATTAGATGATTTGAAAAAGAGTATAAATGATATAGCTGGAGATAAGGTTGATGCGACAGTTGTTCAAGTGGCAAATGGGGATTTCCGTCTTTTTGTAAGTTCATCAGATACAGGAACAAACCAAAACATCACTATGACAGACAATGATGCACAGCTTAAAGATACAAAACTTACAACTGGTATGAGTGCTATTCAAACTGGTACAGATGCTGAGTTTACTTTTAATGGTTTAGCAATCACAAGACATAGTAATGAGATTGATGACTTAATCACTGGACTTACGGTTACACTCAAAGAGGTGGGAACTTCTGAAGTAAGTATCAAACAAGATAGTACAAACATCATGGAAAAAATTGAGGGTTTTATATCTAAGTACAATGAGACTCTAACTGAATTAAATAAGATGACAAAAAGTAGTCTTGATACTGAAACTAGAGGTATATTTGCATCTGATAGTACTATAAACAATATGAAATCAACTCTAGTAAATATGATAAACTCTACTGCTTCTGGCTCTATGTTTGACTTCGGATTTGACACAGATAAAGAGGGTAGACTTAGTATTGACAAAGATAAGTTTAAAGCGCAGCTCAAAGATAACAATGCAAATGTTAAAGCCTTTTTTGCCGGAGGAACTTTCACGGATGAAAATGGTGCAACAACAGAGATTGATGGAGCTTTTACAGAGTTTTCTGCAAAAATTGAGACTTATACCAAGTTCAATGCTATTTTAGACCAAGTAAAAAAAGACATAACAGATAGAACTTCTACACTCGAAGAAGATAAGGCAAATGCTACAGAGAGACTTGATTCTAAGTACGAAATCATGAAACAGAGATTTATTGCCTTCGATATTATGATGAGTAGAATCAAGTCTGCCTCATCAATGTTTTCACAGATGGTAACAGCTCAAAATTCAGCGAGTAATAACTAAATTTAGATAAAAAAAGCTAAAGGAAAAGGCAGTGCTGCCGATATAATTATCATGAAAGAAACTAACAAAGATGAAGTAAAAGGATCTGAAATGTATGGTAACACAGCTCATAATATTTATGCTCAAAATAATATAGGTATCGAATCTCCTGCGAAGTTAATTGAAATGTTGTACGAAGGGGTACTGCGTTTTAATGCTCAAGCAAAAAGATTTATGAAAGATGGAAATTTAGAGAAAAAAATCTACTGGATTAATCGTTCAGTTGCAATTATCGTGGAACTTTCATCTATACTAGATGTAAAACAACAAGGAAATATTTCTGCTTACCTTGGGGGTCTGTATGACTACCAACTACAACTTTTAATGCTTGCAAATGTAGAAAACTCTGTAGAAAAACTAGATGAATCTAGTAAGGTTTTTAAAGGGCTTTTAGAAGCTTGGAGAGAAACTACGAATGTGGCTTAATCAGCTAAAAATAGCCGTAGTCCTTCAAGACATGGCTCTTTTGAACACTCTTTTAGATGATATACCTGCGTTTGATAATGCTGAGGATATAGAATCAGCTCAAATACTTCTTCAAGAAGCATCACAAATCTTTGAAAAACTCAAAGACGACACTTCAATCTCTATGAAAAAAATGAAACAAAATATAGACTTTTTAAAATCTACAGAGCCACCAAAAACAAACAAATTCGATATAAAATCCTAAACTACTTACTCTTTTTACTGATTCCAAACTTCAAACTTCTTATGGTGTAGTCGCTGACCACTGCACCTTTTCTCATTGTGAGTATGTGTTCTACTGCATCAGCAATATCTGTTGCAAGTAGTTTCTCATCCTCTTTTTTACTTGTCTCAAAACGCAGCTCATCATAAAACGCAGACTCTGTCATATCTGGATTGATGTTCGTAATGCTCAGTCCACTTTTTCTTGTCTCTTCAAAAAGTGAGTCGCTAAAGGCTTTAAGACCTGCCTTAGTTGCAGAGTAAACACCAGCAAATTTGCTGGCTTTTATCGCTTCTATGGAGTTGATGTTTATAAGATAACCCTCATTTTCTTTGAGTAAACGCAGGAGAGTATTTGTTAGAAGTAGAGGTGCAGTTAGGTTGAGAAATGTCATCTGTGTAATGGTTGCTGCGTTTAGCTCTTCATGTGGCTCAAATCTTCCAAAACCAGCTGCGTTTACAAGGATAAACGCACTCTCTTTCTTTAAAGTCTCACAGAGCTGTAAGGTCTCTTTTTCATTTGAGAGGTCTGCGTTTATGGCACTAAAATTCTCACTAAGAAAATGATTTTTTTGAATGTTTCTACTGATACCGATAACTCTATAACCTAAGTTTAGAAGTCTTGAGGCTATAGCTTCTCCTATACCCGAACTCGCTCCTGTCACAATCGCTAACTTCATTCAAATCCTTTTAGATATAATCGTTTTATGAAAAATATTTATATAACTGATTTAGACCATACATTTTTGAGAAATGATTTATCTGTGAGTGATTATACTAAAAAAATCTGGAACTCCTTTAGTGATAGTTCGATTATGGGTATCGCTACAGCAAGAACACATATGAAAACGGCACAATTTTTAAAGGGTGTCGATGTAAATGCACCTATGATTTTGCTTGATGGAGCACTTGTAGCAACTATGGATAAGAAAATCATAGAGACAAAAACTCTAGGAAGAGATGTGAGCGATATGATTATTGACGAGGGCTGGAAGTTTGGGATTTATCCCTTTGTTCTCTCTTTGAGTGATGAGAAAAACTTGAGAGAGAGTTTCTTGCATGACAAGGTTCTCAACAAGTACCAAGCAGAAGTTCTAAAGAGATACTCAAGCGATGATAATCTACAAAGTTTTGATGGTATTAGAGCAGAAGATAAGAACTTCAAAATAGTTTATATGGCAGATGAGGAACTCTTGATTGAGCTTCATGAGCATCTGGTAAATATTTTTGGCGAGGATTTGAAGTACATCTTAGCTCCCGAAGCTTATGTAGGATGTCACTTTTTAACTATACTTCATAAAGATGCAGATAAGGCTCATGGCATAAAAAGTGTAAGTGAGTATCTTGGCTTTGACTTGAAAAATCTTACTGTTTTTGGCGATAACTTCAATGACATGGGAATGTTTGACTTAGCAAACACTTCTGTAGCTGTGGCAAATGCCCAGCCAGAAGTTAAAGATATGGCAACATATGTATCGACTTTGACTAATGAAGAAGATGGTGTAGCAAGCTACTTAGAGGAGTTAGCAAAATGATAATAATCGGGATACTCTTTTTTATATTTGGCTTTGTAACTTGGCTCAATGGCTCTTTGATTCCATTTTTACAAGTTATCTGTGACTTAAATGAGTTTGAGGCTCTTTTTGTGACCTTTGCGTTTTATATCGCTTACACAGTTATGGCTTTTCCGATGGCTTCACTCTTGGAAAGAACAGGCTACAAAAACGCAATGGCGATAGGACTTCTTGTGATGTCAGTAGGGAGTCTTCTGTTTATACCTGCTGCGTTTAGTGGGGAGTTTTTACTCTTTTTACTTGCACTATTTACTCTAGGAACAGGGCTTACAATCCTCCAGACTGCTTCAAACCCTTACATCGTTCTTATGGGAAGCATAGAGAGTGCCGCGATGCGAATAAGCATTATGGGACTTATAAACAAGAGTGCGGGAGTCTTAGCACCTCTTGTTTTTACAGCTCTAATACTCTCAGGAATTGGTTCTACACAAGATTTATCTGCTCAGGGAATAGAAGAACTCGCATCAAAGTTAGTGGAGCCTTATATTGTTATGGCAGTTATTTTACTTTTGCTTGTGGCTCTTGTGAAGTTTTCATCTCTGCCAGAGTTAGAGTTTGAAGATGACCCTTATGATGATGAATCGGTCTTTAGTTTTCCTCGTGTTGTTTTAGGGGCAGTAGCACTCTTTTTTTATGTAGGTATAGAAGTGATTGCGGGAGATACTATCGGTCTTTATGCACAAGGGCTAGGTGTAAACGCAGCTACAACTCTTACTTCGTATACGATGGTGTTTATGGTTCTTGGGTATTTAGTGGGAGTCTTTTTTATACCTAAGTATTTCTCTCAACAGAGCGCACTTATAAGCTCTGCACTGGTGGGCATACTCCTTCTTTTTGGTGTGGCATTTAGCTCAACTACAAGCACTACTATCTCAGATGTTTTATGGGGATGGAGTGGGGTGGCTCTTCTTCCTGATAGTGTAGCCTTTGTAGCACTTCTCGGGTTTGCAAATGCTCTTGTCTGGCCTACTATTTGGCCTTTGGCACTTCAAGACATGGGAAAACATACTGCAAAAGCGAGTGCCTTACTCATTATGGCGATAGCAGGAGGGGCACTTCTCCCTCTAGCCTTTGGTAAGATAGCGCAACTTACAGGCGATATGCAGGGTGCTTATCTTTATGGCATCATCGCCTATCTTATAATCTTTCTTTATGGCGTGAAGTTCCATAAGCTGCAATCGTGGAGAGCTTAGAGTGTATAAGCTCAAAAGTTTTGCAAATGGATTTGACTACATAGAGGTTCAAAATACAGCCTCTAGTGCGAAAATAGCCCTACAAGGGGCACATATATTTGAGTACAAACGAGAGAGAGAAGAAGATATTTTATGGTTAAGCCAAGAGAGTGATTTCCAAAAGACAAAGGCTATACGAGGAGGAGTTCCTCTATGCTGGCCTAGATTTGGCTCGCTTGATAAGAGTCTGCCTCAGCATGGTTTTGCACGAACTATGCTCTTTGAACTTCTTGAAGTAAAAGAGATACACGAGGGAAAAACGCAGCTTATTTTAGAACTCAGAGATACCAAAGAGAGTCGTGAGATTTGGAACTTTTCTTTTAAACTCCAGATGAAAATCACCATAGCAAAGTCACTTACGATGCAACTCACTACAACAAACTTAGATACAAAAGAGATGTTTTTAACCCAAGCTTTTCATACTTACTTTAACGTCTCTGATATATCTGATGTCACTATCATAGGACTCCAAAACAGACACTACTTTGATGCTTTAGTAGATGAAGAGTTCACTCAAAACGCAGAGATAAGATTTACACAAGAAGTAGATAGAGTCTATCAGGGTGTAAACGCAGCAGTAGTTTTAGAAGATAAACGCAGGTCTATTAGTATAAAAAGTAGTGGCTCGTCTTCGGTAGTTGTTTGGAACCCTTGGATTGAGAAGTGCAAAAGAATGAGTGGGATGCAGGCGTTAGCCTACAAGGAGTTTGTCTGTATAGAATCTGCAAATGCCTTTGATGACTTTAAAAGCTTAAAAGCAGGGGAGAGTCACAGACTAGAGACTCTAATCTGCTAAAATATTTTTCATCCATTGTGAAATCATTTTAAGTTCATCAGCATCAATGTTATGCTCTTTGTTATAACTCTTAAACTCAACCTCAAAACCACCATCTTCTAACTCTTGGAGTTGATTTCTCGATATTTCAAAAGGGAGAACTGTGTCTTGTGTTCCGTGGGTACAGAGCCAGTTTGACTCTATAACATCACTCTTCATCTCTCGAAGAAGTGCTTGAGTGTCGTAGATATAGCCACTTATAGCGATATATCCAGCAAGAACCTTGTGGTATCTCGCTCCAAACTCAAAAGTCAGTAGTGAACCTTGTGAAAAGCCGAAGAGAAAACTCTCATGCGCATTAAACTGCTCTTTAAAAAGAACATCTAAAACCTCTGTTAAAAGTTTTGAAGAGTAGTCTATTCCTGGGAGTTGGTCTGGTGGAAGTTGGTACCATGAGTGACCTGTAAAGTACTCAAATGGTGCATCAAAAAGGATGTAGTTCATATCGTCCATATCGAGGTAAGGGGGAAGTCCCACAAATCCGTCTGATGAGTCCCCACGTCCGTGGAGAATAATCATCAACTTTTTTGATGGAACCTTAGAGGGTATAAAAATATTTTCAAGTGCTAAGTTTTTCATAGCACATTATAGCCTTAGTAGTTAAATAGCTTGTATTTATCCCACATAGTCTTACAGTAAGAGTAGTCAGTCTCTTCGTATGCTGATTTTATTTGTGCCTTAGCTTTTTCTTTGTTCTTTCTCGAACTATCACTCTCTAGCATAGGCACTATCATATTACATTTTGAATTTACAGAGCCATTTTTGATAGCTTTTGTATACCAGTAGATAGCTTTTTTGTAGTCTTTGAGTGTACCTAAGCCATCTTCATACATCTGAGCTAAACCATCTTGTGCAACTGCATCATCTTGTGCTGCTGCTTTTTTGTACCAGTAGATAGCTTGTTTGTAGTCTTTTAAAACACCTTGACCTTTTTTGTATCTGAGTGCGAGGTTGTTTTGTGAGTCTGCTAGACCTTGTTTGGCTGCTTTAGTGTACCAGTAAACGGCTTTTTTATAATCTTTTTTGACACCTTCACCCTTGTAGTATCTAAGTGCGAGATTATGTTGAGAGTCTACTAAACCTTGTTCGGCTGCCTTTGTGTACCAGTAAACTGCTTCTTTATAGTCTTTGAGTACACCTTCTCCGTTGTTGTATCTAAGAGCAAGGTTGTGTTGCGCACTATCAAGACCTTGTTTAGCTGCTTTTGTATAGTACTTTACAGCTTCTTTATAGTCTTTTAAAACACCATTTCCATCAAAGTATCTGTTTCCCATTTCAAGTTGTGCATCAGCAAAATCTTGTTGGGCTGATTCTTTGTACCACTTAACTGCAAGTTTTCTGTTTTTTTCAACTCCTTGACCGAGTTCGTACATGATTCCGAGTCTATACTTCGCTCCAGACCAACCCTTGTTATCGATTGCTTTCTCGTAAAGTTTAAAAGCCTTTTTGTACTCTTTTTTTGCGTAAGCATCTGCTGCTTGGTCAAAATATGGAGAGTCACCAGCCATAAGTGCAAGTGTGAGTGTTATCATAAGAAGTATATGTTTCATTATGTTCCTTTTTGATTTAGTATAAAGATTGTAGCCAAGATACTCTTGAAATTAGATAAGTAAAGTTGAGAAAAAATAGCTATAATTAGAGAAAGGATATTATCTTTATGAAGTTGCTCTTACTCTTTTTACTACTCGGTAGTGCTGCGTTTTCAAGTGAAATAAAAATTGCAGTCGCGGCAAATGTCTCCTATGCTATCAAGACTCTTGTCTCTGAGTTTAACAAAACGCAGCCAAGTATAAAGGTAAGAGTTACTCTTGGAAGTAGTGGAAAACTTACGGCTCAGATAAATCATGGAGCACCTTACGAGCTTTTTATGTCAGCCAATATGAACTATCCAGAGAGACTTTATGAGAGTGGACTTGCTACGACTGAACCGCGTGTTTATGCAAAGGGAAGTCTGGCATATCTAAGTGTAAAAAAGAGAGATTTTAAAGAGGGTTTAGCACTTTTAAGTAAGCAAGAGATACAAAAAATAGCCATAGCAAATCCAAAAACAGCACCCTACGGTATTGCCACAGCAGAGGCACTCAAAAACGCAGGCATCTATGAGAAGTTAAAGCCTAAATTTGTGTATGGAGAGTCTATATCTCAAACAGTTTCTTTTACTGTAACCGCGGCTGATGTTGGCTTTATCGCTAAGTCGGCACTCTTCGCTCCAAGTATGAAACAGTACAAAAAAGATCTAAACTGGATAGATGTAGATATGAGTCTTTATAAGCCAATAAGCCAAGGTATAGTGATTTTAAAAAATGGTGAAAAACGCAGTGAGGTGTCTGCGTTTTATGAGTTTATGTTTAGTGATAGAGCAAAACAAATATTAAAAGATTATGGATACGAAGTAGATGAGTAGTATGATTGCAAGAGTGAGTCAGATAGAGAGTTGTGAGACTCTTCACATAGTAAAGTTTGAGTGTGGCGAAGATGAACTCTCAATGATGAGTCTTGAGTTAGATGAGAGAGTTCAGATAGGGACAAAGGTAAGACTAGTCACTAAACCAACACATATAGCAATAGCAAAGAACTTTCAAGGAGAACTGAGTTACTCCAACAAAATTCCAGTTGTAATAGACTCCATAAACAACGGAGAGTTACTTACAAGTATAAAACTCAAGTCAAAGCAGAGTAGTTTTGAGTCTATCATTACCTGTGCTTCTTCTAAGAGAATGTCTCTGCAAGTAGGGGATAATGTTCTTGCGCTTATAAAGGCAAGTGAGTTGTCAATCGGAGAAGTTTTAGATGATTGAGACACTTTTAGGGCTTGATTTTGAGCCATTTTTGATATCGTTTAAGCTTGCAGGGCTTACTACACTCATACTCTTTATACTGAGTATTCCCTTTGCTTGGTATCTCTCACAAACCACTTCTAAGTCTAAGCCGTTTTTAGAAGCACTTACAGCACTCCCTATCGTTCTTCCTCCCTCTGTACTTGGTTTTTATATCTTAGTAGCTCTTTCTCAAAACTCTCCTCTTGGTGCGTTTTTTGAGGATGTATTTGGTATAAAGCTAGTCTTTAACTTTACGAGTCTTGTGATAGCTAGCTGTTTTTATAGTCTGCCTTTTATGGTACAACCTCTCCAAGCTGGCTTTGAATCTCTTGATAAAAGAATGCTTGAGGCGAGTTATATCGCAGGTAAAAGTAAGTTGCAAACTATTTTGAGAGTCGCTTTGCCAAATATGAAACCGGCAGTTATAAGTGCGATAATAATTACATTTGCACATACGGTTGGAGAGTTTGGAGTTGTTCTAATGGTTGGTGGAAGTATACCTGGGGAGACAAAGGTAGCCTCGGTTGCTATCTATGAGATGGTAGAGATTATGGACTACTCATCTGCACATATCTATAGTGCTATCATGGTTTTGATAAGCTTTTTAGTGCTTTTAAGTGTTTATATCTTCAACGGTAGAGTAAACAAAAGTTTTGGAGTTTAAGAGATGATACATATAGACATAAACAAACAGCTCCATGGCTCAAATGGGACAATGAACTTAGATGTAAGAGTTGATATAGAACAGGGTGAGTTTGTAGCTCTGAGTGGGCAGAGTGGAAGTGGTAAGACGACTCTCTTGCGAGTTCTAGCAGGACTTGAAGAAGCGCAAGGAAGTATCAAAGTTGATGGTAATGTTTGGCTTGATAAAAAAGAGAGTTTAGCAGTTCAAAAAAGAGAGATAGGTTTTGTGTTTCAAGAGTATGCACTTTTTGCAAACATGAGTGTAGAAGAGAATCTCCTTTTTGTAAACAAAGATAAAACTTTAGCTAAAAAACTTCTTGAGATGACTGAACTAGACGAACTAAAACATAGAGGTATAAAGAGTCTTAGTGGTGGACAAAAGCAGAGAGTGAGCCTCTGTCGTGCCTTTATGAGTAGACCAAAACTTCTTCTAATGGATGAACCATTATCTGCACTAGACCCAAGTATGCGAAGTAAACTTCAAGATGAGATACTCGCTCTACATAGAGAGTTTGGGACTACTACAATAATGGTTTCACATGATCCAAGTGAGATGTATAAGCTCTCAACTCGTACTATCGTACTGAGTCAAGGAAAAATCATTCAAGATGCTACACCAAAAGAGGTACTCTTAAAAACAAGTGGTTCTTCAAAGTTTTCGTTTGATGGAGAGCTTTTAGAGATAGTGAAAATAGATGTTATCTATGTAGCCATCATCTCAATAGGTCAGCAGTTAGTTGAGGTTGTGGTAAGTGAAGAAGAAGCAAAAGGCTTAGCAGTAGGTGCTAAAGTAAGTGTTAGCACAAAGGCCTTTAGCCCAAATATAAGATAGAGAGTGTGAAATAGTTCAAAGACTATGATTCCTCATGTAGTATATTTTTCATATTAACACTCTGTCCATGTTTTGATGCTAGTTCATCAAGAAGATCAAAAAGTTGGTTAGAGTGCTCTTCAGCTTTTTGAAATCTTGATAAAATTTCTTCTTTTGATTGAGTTGTGTTAGCCATGCAGTTACCAGTTAAAGCACAGTCAATATTTTGATTAATTAACTTATGAAACTCGATATGGTGCTGTTCTGACTTTTTAAAACACTCAAAAGAACCAAAATATTTTTTTCCAACTGAGTAATACCATTTACCAAAACCACAACTATGATGGTCTTTTTTGAGTTCGTCTGTGACTGTACTGTTTACAACTGCGGAGTAAGCATTTGATTTGAAGAGAATATGATGTAATTTAAAAGTAGACAGATATAGAGAGAAACTACTTTGGTTAGATTTTTGAGATGTTTTAGTTAACTTTGTAGTAAAAACACCCATAGTAGATGAAAAATCTTGCATTGTATCACTTGTAGCACTTGCAATGTTGCTCATAGAATTTGCATTTTCACTTATAAAGTTTGATTGTTGCTGTAGATTTTGAATAGTTACACTTATCTCACCTGTCGCTTTTTGGGTTCTCTCTGCTAGTTTTCTTACTTCATCTGCAACAACTGCGAAACCTCGTCCATGTTCTCCTGCTCTTGCTGCTTCAATGGCTGCGTTTAAAGCAAGTAAATTTGTTTGGTCTGCAATATCTTTAATAAGTTCAACAACAGTGGTAATATCAGCCACATTAGTATTCATCTGAGATATACCATCGGCTGTATCAATTATAAGCTCATTTAACGAGGTAATCTGTTCATTTGTTTTTGAAACTGCTTGGAAAGTTTCCTCTGCTGAGTGAGAAGCATCTGTTGTATCTGCTGTTACATTTGCAAAATCATCTTGTGTTTTGAAAATATCATTTGTGATTACTTCTAAGTTCCCTTTCATACCCGAATTTAAAGTATTAAAAGTTGTTGACATCTGTCCCATTAGTTTATACTTTTCATTTGCCTTCATAGCGTTTATCGCTTTTTGAATAGCATTTGCTGTATCTTTAAACTCCCCTTTTAGTCCTGATTGAAACATAGTCCTATGCATATCTCCGTTTGTTACAGAGTGTATAACATTTCTACTTTCACGGAGTGTAGCTTCCATTTGGTCAAGTGTATTGTTTATCTTCCATGCGATTCTCTCTAAAGGGGTTTCATCTTTATGAACAATTATACGAGATGCTAATTTCCCATCTTCAATATCTGATAGAGTATCATCTATTTTTTGCATTAATTCGGCATCGTTATTTTTAGTATTTGAAAAAAATCCCATTACTTTGCTCCCATTTGAAGTGCCATTATCAATTCCTCATAAGTTGATTTTTTCTCTACTAAAAAATCAGATAAAAGTTTTTGAGAAGCTTCGACTCCCCCTGATTTTTCTGCATCTACTAGACGCTTATAAAGAGGGGTGATAATATCTATCGCAGATTGTGGAGGTTTTCTTCTAAATGATGTGTAACTTATAGTGTTGCCATTATCATCTACATCAGCTGTTATATAAGCAAAAACCCAATAATAACTACCATCTTTTGAAATATTTTTGATTATTCCAAAAAATTCTTTATTTTTTTGTATTAAATCCCATGCCATTTTAAAAGCGATTTTGGGCATATCTGGGTGTCTGATTATGTTGTGATTTGCACCAATCAAATCAGAAGCTTCGTATCCTGACATTAGAGTAAAAATTCTATTACAATAGATAATTTTACCTCTTTTATCAGTTTTAGAAACTATAAAATCATTATCATCAAGTTTTTTTTCATTAGTATTAATATTTTTTAAAGACATATTTAACCTTGTTTTAAACCCATACTTCTCTAAAGGGAATAGTTCATTACTTAATGATACTAATTTGAGTATTCAATATGGCTGAATATCTAAATACTAAAACAAATCAGCATGACCAAAAAATACATCATGCTCTGTATTTTTTCGCATATCCTCTAAAATAGTTTTTGCTTTTTGTTTTGTTTGTTTATCAAAATAAATCAACATATTTCTTGAAAATATGAAATCAAATTTTCCTAAGTCTGTGAACAAATTATCAAAGATATTTGCCAACTTAAATGTGACTAATGATTTTACATTTTCTTTTAATATATATCTAGCATCTTGTTCTATAAAATAGTTATTGAGTATAGTCGAGGATAGGTTTCGTATGTTCCTCTCAGAATATATTGCTGCTTTGGATTTTGTGAGTGCATCTTGGTTGATATCTATTCCAACTATACGAATATGATTAGGAGAGACACCAGCTTCTAGAAGTGCGATGGCGATACTGTAAGGCTCTTCTCCTGTTGAGGAGGGTGCACATAATATTGATATGCTTTTATCTTGTTTTTTTACTAATTGGACAAGCTCTTTTATCTGAGTAAATTCTCTATAAAAGTATGTTTCGTTAGTTGTAAGGTAGTCTATTAACTCTTGTTTTAGTGTTTGATTAGATTTTATATCTTCAAACAATTTTTCAAATGAGTATATCTTTCTCTGTTTACAAAAAGAGGTCACTTTATTTTTTAAAATACTCATCTGTTTATCAAATGTTATGCCTGTTTCATTATGAAAGTACTGGGCAATAGGTTTGATGTCATTATACTCTTCTTGTATAGGTTCTATTACTACATTTTTAGCTACTTGCTTTTTCTTTTTAAAAAAATTAAACATTATTCACAAAACTCACTTATAATTTGTATGATTTCATTCATATCATATGCTTCTATATTAGGAACTAATTCTCTAGCCCGATTTGGCATGCCATCAATAATGGCACTTTCATGTGTTTGTGTAATACATCTAGCCGTATTGTTACTGAGGTTTATACAAGCCTCAACACCATCATCTCCAATACCAGTTAGTATAACACTCAGTATTTCTATCTCCTTGCATAAAGAGGTAAAAGAATTAAAAATTAGATTTATATCTGGGTTAAAACAATTTTGAGTTCTCTTATTTTCAAAAAAAATTAAATCATTTTTATCTTTGATAAGTGAGATACTATTCTCACACACATATATAGTACTCCTGTTTAAAACTTTACTGTTTTTTGTCAGTTCAACATTGTTTGGGGATAGCTGTTTAAGTCTATCCATAAAACTTTCTAAAAATCCATCTGACATATGTTGCGCGATAACTATAGAGGTACTCTCTAAAGAGGGAAGAGATTTTATTATTTTATTAATCTCTCCAGGACCTCCTGTTGAGGCACCTATTAGGATAATTTTTTTAGGTTTTAAATGTTTCAAGTTTTGAGTTTAAATCATTTGTTAAAGTATTGAGATGTTCAGCGGCTGCTGCTATCTCCTCAACACTTCTTGCATTTGTAGATGACATCTCATTGATATTTTCAACTTTTCCAATAATGATTTCTACATTTTCACCAGTATCTTCAAAATCCTTCACAGTCTTATCACTAGCATTGACGGCTTCGTTAACTATTTCAACTGTAGAGTTGATTCTATCTTCAACACCCTGTGCAATATTTGATAATTCTTGAATTTTTTCTGAATTTGAACTCATCTGAGTAGATGCATCCCCAATTGACTGAACAACTACACCAATGGTTGCGTTTATCTCGGAGAGTGTTTTTTGTGTTCTTTCAGCTAGTTTTCTTACTTCATCAGCAACAACTGCAAATCCTCGTCCATGTTCCCCTGCTCTTGCTGCTTCTATGGCTGCGTTTAAAGCAAGAAGATTTGTTTGGTCTGCTATATCTCCAATAATGACTAAAATAGTTTTAACTTCGTTTGCTTCTTGTGATAACTCTTCCATGTTTTGAGCTAGTTCTAACTCTGCTTGTGCCGTGTCGTGAACCTTTGAGGTTAAAGAGATAATATCATCTCTAGCAGTTGATAAATTTGCATTTGCATTTATAATATCATCTTTAGATTCCTGCGCATCTTTAATAGCAGATACGATTTCATCTTGTGCTAATTTCGCTTGAGAGGTTGCTTCTCTGATCATTAGGACAGAACTCTCAACATTATTTCCAACACCTAATGCTGTTGTTGAAAGCTCATGAGATATAGAAGCATTTTCACTAGAAGAATCTTTTGAAGTTGCAATAAGCTCTTGGAGACTACTTAATAAAGTATTTAAACTCTTACCCATATCCATAATCTCTTGTGGAGCATTTGTATCAATTCTTTGAACTAAATCATGGTTATTAGAAATTTCCAATATTTTGATTTTAAATTTTTCCAAAGGTTTGATAACACTAGCTGAGAGAATAAAAGATGTTATAAATAGAATAATAATTAAAATAATTACAGCATACATAACTAATGAATCTCTAATACTATTGGGAGTGATTAAAACTTCTGCTTCATCTATTTCTGATATAAGTGCCCAAGTTAAATCTTCTCCGACTTTGATAGGTTTGTAGGCTGATAAAACTGGGTTACCATTGTAATCAATTATGATTTTAGTATCTGATTTATCATTGAGCGCATTTGTACTAGCTTCTGTGTCACATTTTCCTACAGATGGGTTTGCAAATGATGCTTTTAGACTATGCCCTTTAGGATCTAAAAAGCTATCACTTCTCATTAACTTATCTTGCCCTACTAAATAATCTTCTTGGGAGCTACCGTAGCCTTTTCTAAATTGCATTATTTTATTTATAGAAGCATCTGAGATTTGAAAAACAACTATTGATTTCATAACTCCATCTATGTAGATAGGTGCTCCTAAAAACATTGCAGGTGCATTAGCAGATGGAGCATATGGTCTCATGTCAACAAATACTGCTCGTTTAAGCTCTTTTACCTTTTTATACACCTCTCCCAGTCCAGAATCCTTTAAACTGCCACTTCCAACATTAGCACCATAGTCTGATTCTTTTGCTGCTGTATACATTACGTGTCCATGCTTAGCACAGATGATAAATACATCGTAGTAGCCATACTCTGTCATGTATTGCTGAAAAAACTCTTCATGTGGAGCTGTTTTCTCTTTTGCTAGAGTATTTTCAACTGGATAAGTATCTGTCCCTTTTACCCCTAACTCTTTGTGGACATACTTTAAGTCCTCAACTAGTTCTTTGACATCTTTACTTTTCGCGATAACATCAATATCCCCAATTCTTTCTTTAAAAAAGTTTTGAATTTGGTTTGATTTAGAGTCTCTAGATGATGTTAAAGAATCGTAACTCTTTTTCATTAATGCGTTTTTACTTTCACTTATAGATGCAAATGTTAAAATTGTAGATAAAATAATTAAAGAGATTATTACTAATCCTAGAACTTGCGTTTTTATTGAAATATTTTTCAAAATGTCCTCCAATAGTCAGATTAAGGAACAATTTTATTCTCAATATCCTTTACTTAAACTTAATAGAACAGATTTTAATGTTCAATATGTCAACTAAGTATATAAAATATTTATATTAATATAAACTTAAATATAAATGTTTTTAACTTGAAAAACATTTCATAATCTGATACAATTACTTAACAAGAGGAGAGAGCATGTCAGTAGCACAAGTAACAAGAAACTTTATTGAACAATTAAATAGTGCAAAACTATTTACCTATGATGACATTCCAAGTGACAATAAAAAAACTGTTACTATTGAACTCTCAAGACTCTATAAAAAAGGTGTTATTAATAAGGTCTCTAAGGGGAAGTTTTACAAACCTAAGAAAAAAGCCTTTGGAGATATACAACCGAGTAGTAGAGAGAAAATATTAAGTTATCTTAACTCTGATGATGGTGTGAGTTATGAAACTGGACTCAATAGTTTTAGACAACTTGGTTTAACAACACAGATAGCCAGCACTACAACTATCTCAAGTTCTAAACCTTACAGACAAATAGAGATTGATAATATCAAACTCAAATTTATTCCTAAAAGAGTAGATGTATCTGAGGAAGATATATATTTAGTACAAATTCTCGATGCCCTCAAAGACATAAAAAAGATACCTGCTACAACACCACAAAAAGCTTTTTTATATTTGAAAAATCTTATACAAAAAGAGACTAAAGAGAGACAGAAGAAATTAGCTCAATATGCTTTAAAATATACACCACGAACACGAGCATTATTAGGAGCAATTTTAAAGGAGTTAGGATTATGGGAAGAAGCTTTTGGGCTTAAAGAGAGTCTAAATCCTCTTACATCATTTAAAATAGGTCTGGATTTAGAAACTCTACCTACAAAAAAATATTGGAATATCATATGAGACTACACCAAGACCAAGAACTTTTTAAAGAGTTAATCGATGCAACAGCTTTACACTTAAAACTGCCATATCTTTACATTGAAAAAGATTACTGGGTGACTTATGTTCTTAAAAATTTAGCAAATAGTGAGTACTCAGATATTGCTATATTTAAAGGGGGAACGTCACTCTCTAAAGCATATAAAATCATTGAAAGATTTTCAGAAGATATTGACCTAGCTGTTATCACCGATGGAAAAGGTTCTAATGAGATAAAGAAACTTATCAAAAAGATTGAAACTGCTATCTTAGATGACAACTTTACTGCCCTACCAAACCATGAACAAAGCTCAAAAGGGTCACAGTTTAGAAAGACGGTACATGATTATATGAAACTAGAAGATGGTGACTTTGGACATGCAACTGAGAGTATCATACTTGAGTTAAATTCTTTCGCTCACCCACACCCTTTTGAAGCTAAGGAGATAAATACATATATCGCTGATTTTTTGCTTAGTACTGCTCCAAGAATGATAGAAGAGTATTCCCTTGAACCATTTAATGTAAATGTGCTTAACTATAAAAGAACTTTTTGTGAAAAAATAAGTGCAGTTGCAAGAGCTTCTTATGAAAGTGATGATGAGCTGACTGTGTTGAAAGAAAAAATCCGACATTTCTATGATATTTATTTTCTGATGAATGAGCCAGAGATAGATTTATTTGTACACTCAGATGATTTTGTGGATATGATACAAAAAGTGAGAGTAGATGAGCAAAACCAATTTAACCAAAAGCACTGGGCTACAGTTCCTCTACATACAACAAAAATATTTACAGACACAGAAACTATCTTGGAAGAACTGAATAGTTTTTATAGTAGTAATTTTAGAGATTTGGTTTATGCTCAAACGCTACCAAGTATCTATGAAATTAGAATAAAGATAGAAGCTTTAGGAGAGATTTTGACTACAAAACATTTATAGTTTTAGAATAAAAGATAGAAATATATTGAAAAAATAATTTATGATTTTTCTTAAAGTATTTGAAAGTTCATTTTTAGGGAGTTTTGAGAGGTTATATTGTTTGATGGTGCGGATGAGAGGA
>Ga0256824_10000324_pt1 | contig 17982 bp, 16 predicted proteins | sample CV67metaG_FD_191570 | JGI IMG/M metagenome (GOLD analysis project Ga0256824, IMG submission 191570) | Hydrothermal vent microbial communities from East Pacific Rise, Pacific Ocean - CV67 | ecosystem: Environmental > Aquatic > Marine > Hydrothermal vents | place: Pacific Ocean: East Pacific Rise...
TATGTTTCCTTCTATTATTTGTTTAAATAATACATCAGCTGTAAGAGATTTTAAATGCTTTCTTTTTGTAGCAATTAATTTCGCAATTTTGTCTTTATTTGGATTGGTTGATTGACTCACATTTTATTTTATTGGTGTAAATTTAATTAATTGTGGTTAATTATTGGTCAAAAATGATTTTTAACTGTTTTGAAAAGTTATTTATTTATCGTTTTCATGAATTTTGAAGCCGTTAATCTATTATTTAATTACATAAATAAGTAAAATGTATTGGTCAGTCAATGATTATACTTTTTTTAATTTAAAATGTATTTAATAGCTTAACTTTGCAATTATAAAGATTGTTTATGAAATTATTAATTACTTTTTTTCTTTTTGTAAGTATTAGTGTACAAGCACAAGATACAACTAAAGTGTTGTTTATTGGAAATAGTATTACCTATTATAATGATATGCCTCAAACGTTTGAAGCTATCGCTAATTCAAAGTTTGATACAACTCAAGTTACTGTTTATGCTCCTGGAGGTACTGGGTTTATAGATCACGTTTCGGATCAGAATGTATATACCCATTTTAGAACTGGTAATTGGGATTATGTTGTTTTACAACCAGGTTCTAACGAATCACCAGGATATACTGAGCCTATTGCATCAACTTTAGGAAGAGCAAGACAATTAAAAGATTCAATTTTAAAGTATAGCCCTTGTGCTAAAATTGTATTCTATGAAATTACGTATGGGGTGTGGGGTAATGATTCTGAGCAATTAGTAGAATATAATGAAACAATGGACTTGATTAAGGCTAATTTAACTCAATTAGCAGATTCAACACAACAATGTTTTGCTCCTGCAGGAGAAGCGATTAAAACAGCTTGGAATGACAATCAAAACACCATGTTTTGGGGTGGAACGGGTAATATTCATCCAAATGTAAAAGGGTCTTATATTATTGCGTGTTCTTTTTATGCATCTATATTTGAAAAACCTTCTTTTGGAACATCTGTATTAGGTGGTTTAACAGTTCAAGAAGCAAATCAATATCAAACCTTAGCTGACACAACTGTATTAAATTATAAACCAGAATGGCGTATTGGTACTTTTGATTTAGTATCTGATTTTAATTTTACAACAAATGAAGTAAATATTGTAAACTTTTTTGATAATTCGCAATATGCAGACTCTATATTTTGGGATTTTGGTGATGGTGCATCATCTAAACTTATAAATCCAATTCATACTTACAATTCTATTAATTCTTATGATGTAACACACACAGCTTATAAAAATGGTTGTGCTAAAGATTCGGTAAAAACAGTTTTGATTGAAATGCTTAACGCAAATGTGTCTAAAGAAAAGTTTGATGTAACTATTTTTCCAAATCCATCAACTAACTTTTTTACAATTAAACTTCCGTATTCAATAAATCAATATTATATAACTGTGTTTGATGAATTAGGTAAAACTGTTTTGTTTGAAAAAAGTACAACTCAAAGTTTTAAAATTGATTTATTAAATAATCCTAAAGGGTTATATTTTGTAAAAATTGAAACTGAAGAGTTAAGTGTTTTTAAAAAGATAGTCCGTAACTAAAATTTGTTTAATAAATTTTTAAGCTCTAAAATTCGTTTATTTTTACCTTGTTGTCTCAAGTTAAATGCTGATGTTGTGTAGTATTTATGTTTCGTTTCTAAATATTGTATTTGCATTTCTATCCAGTCATTTTTATTAAGTGGAGTATTGTAAATTTGAATTTCTGTATATAATTTATCAGCCACATGATGGTAATCTTTTCTTCCTAAATAATCATGGTCTGCATCACACATTATTTTTTCAGAAATTGTAATCGGTTCGATTTTATTATTGGTAGATAGGATTATTTTACTGATTGTTTTGATGTCATCAGTTTTATAACCAAAACCTGGAGCATATTTTTCTAAAATTTTCACACCTATTTCCTCATTGTCTTGATAAGAGATTAAGAAACCAGAATCATGAAATAATGCTGCCGTACGTAGTTTTATTATTGAATCTGCATTTAATCCTTCTAAATTTGCATATTTAATTACTGAGTTTTCAACATTTAAAGTGTGTTCAATTGAATGATAATATAAATCATCAGATAATTCTGCTTTTAATTTAGAGATAATAAAATGACGCAAGCCATTGAAGTCTGCAATAGATAAACCTGATAATGTTCTTAAGTCATTATTTGCTTTTTTTCCTTTATTGTAAAGTGAATATGAATTGATAATGGAATCTAAAAAATACATTTCAATCTCTCCACGATTTTTAACTTCTATTTTACCTCTTTCTGTAAAGTTAAAATAGGTTTTGATATGTTTTTGAAAATCTGCTGAAATATTTATTTGATTTGGTTTTGAATTCTGCTCACACCTTGCAGCTATATTTACCGTATCTCCCCAAACATCAAAAGAAAATTTATGCTTGCCTATAACACCTGCAATTAATTCTCCAGAATGAATACCTATTCTAATGTCCCAAAAGTCAAGACCTAAAGCTTTTTTTGTAATTATTTCATTAGCCATAAAGTTTCTAATCTCTAAAGCAGCTAAAGCTGTTTTTAGTTCAATATTTTCTGTGTTTTCACTCACACCACCAACAGCCATATAAGCATCACCAATTGTTTTAATTTTTTCTAAATGATATTTTTGAATTATTTCATCAAATTTGGTAAAATAATAATCTAACTTTTCAATTAACTCTTTTGGTGAAATTACAGATGCTTTACCTGAAAAATTTACAAAATCTGTAAATAATACCGTACAGTTATTATATTTTTGAGGTGTCGATTTCCCTGTTTTTTTAAACTCATTAATCGTTTTTTGAGGTAAAATATTTTCTAATAAATTTGATATTCGATTATTTTTAAAATATAATCTTTTATACAGGTTTATTTTTGCTTTTACTAAGTTTGTTCGATAAGGTTTTATGAGGTAATCAACAATACCTTTTTGCATTCCTTTAACTAAATTATATACACTTTCGCCATCTTTGGCTGTTGCAATTATAAATGTATTGTCATCAATATAATTAGTCGTTAGCTCATCAATTAAATCATATAAGTTTGTATTTTTTATATCAGCAGAGCATAGAATTAATGAAAATTCTTTTTGATTTAATAAGTTGAACGCCTCTTCTTTAGAATAAGCTTTAAATATGTTATTTCCAGGTGACCTTAATATCGAATACAATTGTTCAACATCAGTTACGTTATCATCTATGATTAAAATATTAATTATTTGTTCTTTCATTTGTCAATTTATTAATACCAATTCTTGTAACTATCATTAGACTTTGCTCTTTTATGACCTTCGAGTGATATTGTTTTTAATTCTTCTTCAATAATTTCATCTATCGTTTTATGCTTTTCAATTTTAATTCCTTTCTCTTTGATTTTATAATCAATAGAGATTTCTTTTTCAATTAAAGGTTGTAATCCAATATAGTCTATAGACCAATCATCTGATTTTTGAGCTTTACTTTTGTAAAAATAAACAAAAGCAGTGTCATTTTGATAAATTACTTCTTTTTTTGTAATAAACTGAAGACTATCTTTTGTAATGTCGAAATTTTCATTGTACAGTAATGATTCAACAATTAAGTTTTGAGTTTTAAACTCTGAAGGAAATACGTCCAAATGTTTAATACGTTCTAATGTTTCATAAAGGTAACTTCTATTAATGTTATCTGAAGCTAAGGTTGTCCAAATCTTTTGATCTACACTTAGGTTCATTTTTAACATTATCGAATAAATATCAGTATTTACAATATAGTCCTCCACCTTTGTAAGTTTTAAAAAATAGTCTTGAACTGCTGGTTTTTTATAGAATGGTAGTAATAAGGTAGAGTAATACACCAATAAATCATTACCTTCATTTTTATAACTTTTAAAATAATAAGAATCATTTTGATTAGCATGTTCTTCTTGTTCATAACTAATTTGACTTTTTAATTCAATTTTGGCTTCTCTTAATATCTGTTTATATTTACTTTTATAAGCTTTACCTTTTATTTCATTTTTTTTAACCAAATTTGCTAATAACGCATAGGTTGATATTTTGTAATCGCTTACAAATGTATAATTTAATAATTCAGGGTAAATTTCTTTAGCAATTGATAAAGTATCATAAAAAGGGTAAAATATATTATAAAGATTTTTACCTTTTGAAGCCAATGGTATATCATAATCTAACAATTCAACAAACTGTTGAAATGATTTTTTAGTTTTTTGATTTGCTAATCCTTTTAATATAGCTATTTGATACATGGAAGTATCTTCAACTTTAGGATAAAGATTAACAAGATAGGGTGTGATTTCTTTATTATCCAACTTGCCTAAGTCTGATATTAATTGTTTTTTTACATTAATATGTTTAGAAGGAAAGTTATAATGATCAATTGCTTTTTTGATATTATTTAGGTCTTTATCTTTAAAATTGACATGGGTTATCACTGATTTGAGAGCATTTTCTATCAAAAGTGAGTCTTTACTATAAATAGCATCAAAGAAAACGGTTGATTTATCTGTGAATATAGATTTACCAATAATAGTATCTAAGGGTTCAAAGTTTTGATAAAAGTTTTGAATAAATAAACTTGGCACTTGTAAGGTGTCTATTGTTGTTTGTAGTGTGTAAAGTGAACCATTTTTATATATTAATTTAGTTTTAATCATTCTATAACTATTTGTATCCGTGAAGTTTGCATCTAGGTAATACAAGCCGTTTTCTGTTTTGGATTGCTTATCTCGTACTATTAATTTATTATCTTTAGAAAGGTACTTAAGCTCCGAATTCCATAATGAGTCAATGTTTGCATAGTATGTATAATCGTGAAATTTGTACATACTTACAACTATTCTTTCGTGATTTTCAGAAAAATAAGTTCGTTCTTGAAAAGAATGCATGTGTGAGTTATTTTCTTTTTTCTTTTTTAAGTTTTCTTTTTTTACTTTAGAAGATTGTGAATAGATATCTGTATATTTAGTAGGATATAAATAGTTAGATTTTGTTTTAAACAATAAAGTTGAATCTGCTTTTTCAACAAAATCAAAGTTATAACTCAAGTTATGAAAATGGAAACTACTAAAAAATATATTTTCTTTTTTTTGTTTTGGAGATACATTAGCTAAAAGATAGTAAAATGCACCCTTAATAATTATCTTTAATTCTAAAAAGTGATTATTAGGGGTTAGCGCATGTGCATAAGCTGTTGGAAGTTCTGATTTGGTATCAATAATAACATCAACAGAATCTATATCTAAATTTTCACAAAATTGTTTAGCAATTCTGTCTAATTCAAATTTATCTTCTTCAATAAATGAATTATCATATAAAGAAGCACGCTTCATAAAATAATAATTAGAGTCAATTTTATCATAAGCTTCTAATTCAAAGTGATGATACAGTGACGTAATTTTCTCATTTCCTTTGATATTATAATATGAAGGTAGGTTTACTTCAAAATCATTGTTTAATGCAGTTAAATTAGTCCAGTTTGATTGTACTTCATTTAAAATAATAGAATTAAAGAATCCATCTCCCATCTCTTTAACAAAACTATCTTTACCTCCCATTTTAAAGATGATAATATTTAGTGGGGTTAAAAATAGTTGATACCGTTGAAAATTACCGTTAGTTGTTTTATTAATTATATCTAAGCCTTCAAATCCATTTTTACGAATTGATTTTTTTGACAGTATGTCTCCAGGAATACTTTCAAATAAAATACTGTCAATTTTTAATAAATAATCGTTTTGATTTGTTTTTGAAAAGTAGCTATATGTACTAATTATTTTTGCGGAAAAGTATGACCCATTAGTCAATTCAGGAGAAAAATACTGCCTTTGATAGTCTGAGTTTGATGGCGTTTGATACATAGTACCAGGTACTTTTAAGGAAAATAGATCAGTTTCAAATTTATGATGATATAGAATAGATTTTTTTTTGTTGTCATATAATTCTTTAGTTGCTTTTACTTTGTCTGTTATTGTTGTTGACATAGGTTCAACAGTGTAACCTTTTTGGCGTAAATAGTTGATTACTCCTTTATTTCCAGCTAAATGAGCTGCACCAATTCCTATAAATAAGCTTGTGTTTTCTTTTTGAATAAAAGAATCTATTCTAACGGACATTATCTCATTTCTAACATCTAACATCCAGTGCATGAAGTTATCGGAATTAATTTGACTATGAATTGAATCTAAAAGTAATACATCTTTGTTTCGGTATGCATCACGAATTAATTCACCTACATTTTTGTCTTTTGTGAGTTTTTCATACCAAGCAGATTTTTCTTTTTTATTAGGGTCAGGCATGCTTCCCATTTTGCTAAAGTGAGTGGTTTGAGTAAAGTTTTCTAGACTGTATACTGATTTTCCGAATTTCATTCCAGCTTGGTAAATAAATAAATCTAAAAAGGTTTCTTCTTGAAAATTAGACTGCCCTTTTTTTGAACGGTAAAGCATCCAATTTGATAAATAATGATCATTTGAAATAGCTCTTGATAAGTTTTTATTATCTGGAATCGTTAATTTGAATGCTTCTTTGTAAAATCCATTATAGATTTGATTTTTAAAGCCATAATTTCCTAAATAACCATCAGCATAAGGAGAATTAATAATTTCATCTAACCAAATGATAGGGTTAGATTCTAAAGCAACAGCATCTACTTCTTCAATAGCTTCAAAAAATTCCTCACCTAAATGAAAAGCTAATCTTCCACTTATGTGCATGGTACCATATAAGTATGATGTCTTTTTTGTGTCTTTATGTGAGATTTTCCAAAGTAAACTTTTTTGGTTGGTTTGCCCAATGTTTACGAATGAAGATAAGACAATAGCTAGTAGAATGATGTATTTCATAAAACGATTTAAAATTAAAAAACTAAGATAGAAATATTAATTTAAAAGCTGTGTTAAGAAATACTAAATTATATGATAATAAAAATACTGTTTAATTTGAAAGTGAAAATAATGTAATCCAAACTAAAATTGAAAATAGTAAGCTACTTAATGCTATTTTTTTTAATTCAGGGTCATAGTTTTTAGGTAATGTGATTTTAGAAACTTTAATTAAATGAATTGTGTGTAGTATGCCAATAATAACTAATGGAATTAAAGCCAAATAAGTGAAACTTGAAGTGAATTTTATAAAGCAAAAGATGCCGAACGATAAGTAAGACCAAAAGAATAAACTATAATGATACTGTTTAGCTTTGTCTAATCCCATTTTTACGACCAATGTGTTTTTACCAACCTCTGCATCATTCTTAATGTCACGCATATTATTAAGGTTTAAAACTGCTGTACTAAAACCTCCCATTGTAATAGCGGGCAATACCATAATTAAATCAAATGATTTAGTTAATAAATAATAAGTTCCTAAAACACCAACTAAACCAAAAAAGACAAATACAAATAAATCACCCATACCAGAATAACCATAGGCTTTTTTACCAACAGTGTATTTAATAGCGGCAGTAATAGAGAGTATTCCAATTATAAAGAATAAAATAAAAGTGAAATTAAACTGTCCATTAAAGACTTTAAAAAGTAAAAGTAAACCAGATGTTAAAGCTAAAACCGAAGTAATTATGATTCCTATTTTCATTTGTGATAATGAAATTACGCCAGATTGAACTGCACGTTCAGGACCTACACGGTTGTTGTTATCTGTTCCTTTTTTTGCATCACCAAAATCATTAGCTAAATTGGAAACAATTTGAAGTAATAAGGTTGTTAAAAGGATTAAACTAAATATTGAATAATCTATTTTATAGTTATAACTCGCTATTGCAGTACCTAAAATAATATTACTAAAGGATAAAGGTAATGTTCTAAGTCTAAATGCTCCAACCCATGCTTTTAATTTATTCATAATAGTCTAAGACAAATTTGTTGATAAGAGGTTATTGAATCTTTGTATTTAATGTAAAATCTATTTTTAAGTAATTCTTAAGAAGGTTTAAATATACTGATATATAACTATTGCATTTAGTTCAGCTTGGAAGTAATTTTACCCCAGATTTAAAACATATCATTAACGTTTACCTATGAAACAAAAAGCTTCAGTTTTAACTAATTGAAGCTTTTTATTTTTGTGGACAATTAGGTGAGTTGTAGATTTCGATTACTTCTTGGTTATTTGGCCAAAGTGAAATGTTTTTTGGAATATCAAACTTGTTTTTATCGGTTAAGCCTACAATAGAATCTGCATTCATATAAGCTACGGTTCTAATTTCCATTTTGTTCTGATCAATGATAAACCATTTAAAAGAGTCAACCTTATCAGCACTTTGTGTCCATGTCCATCTTACATCAGGTGTTCTTAATGGTGCTCCCCAACATCCTTCTCCAACATAAACAATTCCATTTTCATCATCTCTGTCAAATCCACCGTCCTCTTTATTTGTTGATTTAACAATAGGGAAAGTTGTTTTTGTAATGTGAGAATCACATTCTAAAACAGCTTTTACTCCAGCTTTTTCGAATAATTCTATCCAACTTTTATAGATACTTTTAGGAATATGGTGTCTTAATTTCCATTTAATATGCGGACGACAAGCTCTATGGTATTGTGGTAATTGCCAATAATAATTTTTATGTTGGTCTAATGTTCTTTTTAAAAAATGGTTTTGAGCTCTAATACTAATTTCAGTGTTTAGTTGAATTAAGTTTATTAAATCACCACCCAATGTTACATTGTAATAATTTTTTTTACTTGGGCAATCAAAAAAGTTAACTAAATCTTTGTTAGTTAATTCATGATTACCTCTTGCTGTAACGATAGGGATAACTTTATTATCAAAATCCTTATAAGTTAATTTCCAATCTTCAAACCATAATTTCCATTTAGCTTCAATGTCTGAACTTGTAAAATCACCATCAAATAAAATAGCATGGGGGTTTAATTTTCCTGCCATTAAAAATCCCATTTGTCTTTGTGTTCTTCTTGATCTTGAATCCCCACCTCCAATTAATGAAAGTTTTTGGTTTGAGTCATTTGACGTTGTCTTAAACCAATACCTTTCAGATTGTCCCTCAGAATCTACAATAACAAAGTAATAGGCAGTATTAGGTAAAAGAGATTGGAGTCTTACAAAATTATTTTTCATGCCTTTAAAACTATTTGATACATTAGGGATTTGGCTAAATGCATACGCTTTGTAGTTAGATGGTGTATTGTCTTTAGTACCGTAATAAACAGTTTGATTATCTCCGCTTTGCTGATGCCAACCAATTGTTGCTTGATTTGAACCATTGTGATTGAACATAACACGAACGTAATCAACTTTGGCAAAAGAATTGCTTACAAAAGTTAAGCAGATAATAAGTAAAGATATTGTTTTAATCATTGTTGTGTATTTAAAAGACAAATGTAACATATATTTACGAGAAATCTTTTTAACATTTAGTCGATAATAAATAAGATTGAATAATAGTATTTAAACCTTTTTAATTTAATAATTTTGTAACATGCATAAAATCATTTTAATACTTTCATTACTAACTTTTAATGTTTCATTCTCTCAAGTAGACAATGTTGAGCTAATATCATTTAATAAAGATTCAAACAATTTTAATTTTGTAAAAACACCAGGCTTAATCGAACAAGGATGGGGTAAGTTAGCTCAACCAAAATTTTGGCAACAAATTATGAAACTATCACCAGATTCTTGTTTGTTTAATGTTGCAAAAACAAGACAGATATTGCATAAAGAATCTGTAGCTAAATGGAACTTACTAAATGATGATCAAAAATTAGTGGCAAAATCAAAATTGAGAGAAGCTTTTGGTTTAGATTCTAACGAGCGTGTATTTATGACAACTGGTAAAAGTGATTTTTATCAATTTGAATTAGTATATCCAAGTATTAAAAGAGGTATTGAAGTGTTCAAAGAAAACAATACAGATCCGTGGTATGCACAAGCTATCTTAATGATTGAAAGTCCAGGGAAATTAAAACATTCCATTAATGGTGCTTATGGAGCGTTTCAGTTAATGAAATCAGTAGCAAGATCACACGGTTTAAAAGTTAACAAATATGTAGATGAACGTAAAGATTTTGATAAGTCAGCTTATGGTTCGGCACATTTACTGAGAACATCTTGTATTCCAGAAGCCAAACGAATTATGAAAAAATTTGGTATTAGTGTTGAAGGTAAACTTGAGCATGAATTATGGTTTCGATTATTAGTTTTACATGTATATCATGCAGGAGCAGGAAATGTAGACAGAGTATTAACTAATGTTGTAAAACCAAATTGTGGGTGTAAAGAAGTGATTACAACTATTTGGCAGTCTAGTTATGGTAGTTTTAAAAATTCATCACAAAATTATTCTCAATTAGCTTTGGCATCTTTATTAGTGTTAGACGAGTTTATAACTGAAAATGTAAAGTAATGTCAAGCAAACGATAAAATTAGAATTATCCATTGTTAGATTTATTACAATTAATTTAATTGTACTACTATTGCAGTTGATTAAAACAAATATGATTTCAAATCCATTACAAAATCAAAGTAAGCCTAAAATTATAGTCGTTATCCCTGCTTATAATGAAGAACAATCTATAGGTAAAGTTGTAAATGATATTCCAAAAGAATGGGTGTCAGATGTAATTGTTTGTAGTAATAATTCGACAGATAATACGGTTGAAGTAGCAAAAAATGCTGGGGCAATTGTTTTAGAAGAAAAGCAGAAAGGCTATGGATGGGCATGTATGAAAGGTATTAATTATGCTAATAAAATGGAAATTAAGCCTGATGTGATTGTGTTTTTAGATGGCGATTATTCAGACTATCCAGAAGAATTACCTTTAGTGGTTGCACCAATTATAGAGCGTAATATTGATTTAGTAATTGGCTCAAGAGCTTTAGGGCAAAAAGAAAGTGGGTCAATGACTTTTCCGCAACGTTTTGGTAATTGGTTGTCTACACGCATGATGCATTTATTTTATGGAGTGAAATATTCAGATTTAGGTCCTTTTAGAGCAATTAAATTTGATAAACTATTACAACTTAATATGTCTGAAATGACATTTGGTTGGACTATAGAAATGCAAATTAAAGCAGCTAAACATAAAATGAAATCTTGTGAAGTGCCAGTAAATTATAAAGTTAGAATAGGGGAGTCTAAAGTGTCAGGTACGATTAAAGGTGCAGTTATGGCAGGGGTTAAAATTATTTGGTCTATTTTTAAGTATAAGTTTGTGAAGTGATTGAGGTTTAAATTTGTATTCCAAGTATACAATATCTATTTTTGCAGTACAATTATTATAAAATGAAATACAACCTTAGCGAAATTACAGATGTAATTCAAGACAGAAGAACTATTTATCCTGAGTTTTATTCGGATAGAGTAGTCCATAAAGAACACATTGAAAAGATATTAAATAACGGAATTTGGGCTCCCACACATGGTAACACTCAGCCTTGGCAGTTTAAAGTGTTTAGAGGAGACGGTTTAAAAACGTTGTCAAACTTTATGTCTTCAAAATATAAAGAAATTTTTACTGGAGATAAATTTAGTGAAATGAAGTTTAATAAATTAAAAAATAGACCGTTAATGGCTGGGGCTGTTATTGCAGTTTCATTAAAACGAGATCCAAAAGAAAAAATTAATGAAATTGAAGAGATTGAAGCGGTTGCTTGTGTAATTCAAAATATGCATTTAACTTGTACAGCATGGGGATTAGGTGCGTTTTGGGCATCACCAGGTTTAATTTACAAACCTTTTATGAATGAATTTTTAGGTATAGGAGAAAAAGATAAATGTTTAGCTTTATTTTATATTGGCTATCCAAAAGATGACTTTGAATGGCCTAAAGGACAACGTAAACCAATTGAATATTATACAGAATGGGTAGAAAAATAGGAGGTTTAGGATTGGTTAACTTTAAAGACCATCCTTCAGATAATAGATACAAAATTTTTAATTTTAATACTAAAGCTGAAGCAGACTTTTTTGAAGAGTTGCTAAATAAAGACAACATTAATTTTGAAAAAGATGAAGAGGAATTAGATAGCTTGTCAACATTACATTTTACGGTGAGGCATGAAGTCGAAAAAAAAGGAATTATGTATTTATATGCCGTAGGGCAAAGAGATTTACCTAAAGTTCATAAAATGAATTACTTAGTGAATGCAAAGTTTAGACATAACATGATTAAGAACTCTTTTTTAAGGTATACTTTAGTTCTCTTTTTTCTTGCCTTAGTTGGGTTTGCAATTTTTGGTTATATTAAAGTTAATTATTAATCATAAATTATGATGAATAACAGTTTAATCTTTTAAACTGTTATTGTCTGATGGTATTTCACAACTTCCATCACTACAGCCAGTATTTAAAAGAGCCTGAAGTAAAGATATTACTCCTATTACTAAAATAAACCATTCACTATTATTTATAAAAAAAGCATAGAAACAACCAAATGCAACGATTACTCTTAAAATTCTAAAGAAAGGCCAATGTGTTAAGTTAAGTTTCATAATTGATAAAAAAATAATTCAAATTAACTATAGTTATTAAAACTAAGTTAATTTGAATTAGTTATAATTTGTAAACTTTTTTTGAATTAGTTTTAATCCGAATGTTGACGAATTAAACCAAAAAACAAAGAAGATGAATTATGTTAATGATCTCCAAGAACCACCATTTACCACTTCAATCCCTTTTCCTTTTAATATAGATGCAGCTTGAGAACTTCTCATTCCTGATGCACAACATACAATAATTGGTTTGTTTAACTTTTTAATGTTAGCCGCTTTTGCTCCTATTGTGTTTAAAGGAATGTTTTTTGAACCAGGTACATTTCCACCAGCAAATTCAGCTGCAGAACGTACATCTATAATAATTCCTCCTTTTGATATCATTTCAATGATTTCATCTTGTTTAGCACTTCCGCCACCAAATAATCCTCCTAAAAATCCCATAATGTTTTTAATTTTTGACAAAGGTCAGTATAATTTAAACTATGAATTGTAATCAATATTACAATTCATGATTATGAATCTTTCTGTTGTATAAAAATCTGTACTAAGGATTGTAGTGTAAATCATTTTGAATGGTTTGATTACAGAATTATAAGTTTAAAATCCGACTAAAGAAGGACTTTTAAACTTATAACCTGAGATATTGTGTTATTCAAAACATAAAAATATTGAAATGTAAAGCGTGGCTCGAGTACCCAAATAAAAAATATTGTATAAGTGTATATTTAGGTATTATTACTTATCCGTTTGTTTCTTCAAAATAATTATTTGGTCTAACCAAAAATATACCACAAACCTCTATCTTAAGGGAGAAAGAAGGAGTAACCGTTACTGATAACAGTAGCTTTAACATATCAATATATAACATATTTATTTCGGAACAAATTTGGTAGTAGTAAGGGGTAAACATAATAGTTATTTGATTTTGAAAAAATAGCTTAAGTTTTGTTTCATAGTACCTAAGTTGGGTGAAAAAATATATTTTTTATTGTGATTACTTTAAAATTTAGGTAGCGTAGACTTTTAAAAGATTCGTGTATTTAAGAATAGAGGTAAAGGATATACAATTGTAAAAATATGTCATGTAGTCTTATGTGTTGTGCCATCTAGTCGTAGAAATTATTAACATCTGTCAAAATGTCTATTATAACCAGTTGGCAGTGTATTTGAGTTGAGGGAGATAATTAAAAATAACATGTTTTTTAAAAAGAAGAAGAAAATGTCGGAAGAAAAAATTGAACAAGAAGAATTAAAAGATAACGTTAATTCTACTGAGACAGAAGAGGGTACTGAAAATGCAACAGAAACGCAAGAAGAGGAGATTGTTGTAGAGAAGACTGATGCTGAAAAAATTGCTGATTTAAATAATAAATACGTTAGGTTGTATTCTGATTTTGATAATTTCAGAAAAAGAACAATTAAAGAAAAGGCGGACATTATAGGAATGGCTACTGTAGATTTAATGCGTGACTTATTAACTGTTTTAGATGATTTTGACAGAGCGATTGATAATAACAAAAAATCAGAAGATATTGATGGTGTTAAAGAAGGATTTAAATTAATCCATAATAAATTTGATAACATTCTTAAAGGTAAAGGGCTATCTGTTGTTGATGCAACAGGTGATGTGTTTAATGCGGATATTCATGAAGCAATTACAAATATTCCGGCACCTAAAAAGGCTGATATTGGTAAAGTGATTGATTGTGTTGAAAAAGGATACAATTTAAAAGGAAAATCTATTAGATATCCAAAAGTAGTTGTTGGTCAATAATTGAATAAATTATGAGTAAAAGAGATTATTATGATGTTTTAGGAGTTTCTAAAAGCGCAGATGCTAAAGAAATTAAAAAGTCATATAGAAAATTAGCCTTAAAATATCATCCAGATAAAAACCCTGATAATGATGCTGCTGAAGATAAGTTTAAAGAAGCAGCAGAAGCTTATGAGGTGTTAAGTAATGATGATAAACGTGCACGTTATGACCGTTTTGGTCATCAAGGTGCTGCTGGTGCTGCCGGTGGTGGTTTTGGTGGTGGAGGCGGAATGAATATGGATGACATATTTAGTCAGTTTGGAGATGTATTTGGTGGCGGTGGCTTTGGCGGAGGCGGAAGAAGTCGTGGTCGTGGGAGACGAGTTGTTAAAGGAAGTGATTTAAGAGTTAAAATTAAATTATCTTTAAAAGATGTTGCTTTAGGTGTTACTAAAAAAATTAAGGTTAACAAATTAGTTAATGTTGAAGGTGTAACTTATGACGACTGTTCGGCGTGTAATGGTCAAGGTGTTGTTACTAGAGTAATGCAAACTATGCTTGGTGCAATGCAAACCCAAGCTACTTGTCCTACTTGTAGTGGATCTGGAAAGTTTATTGATAAACGTCCTAATGGAGCAGATGCACAAGGTTTAAAACGTCAAGAAGAAGTTATTGAAGTTAAAATTCCTGCTGGTGTAGAAGAGGGGATGCAATTAAAAGTATCTGGTAAAGGAAATGCAGGGCCATTTGATGGGATTGCAGGAGATTTATTGGTTGTGATTGAAGAGGAAAATGATACAGACTTAAAACGTGATAGCGAAAACTTACACTATGAGGCTTATATTAATTTTGCTGATGCAGCTTTAGGTGCTGATTTATTTGTTCCGTTAATAGAAGGAAAAGCAAAATTGAAAATTGAAGCAGGAACTCAAAGTGGTAAAATGCTTAGACTAAAAGGTAAAGGTATTCCAAATGTTAATGGATATGGTAAAGGAGACTTATTTGTACATATAAATGTATGGACACCTCAAAAACTTTCTAAAGATGAAAAATCAATTTTAGAAAAATATAGAACGTCTGAAAACTTTAAACCTAATCCAACAAGAAAAGAAAAAGGATTTTTTGATAAAATGAAAGACTTCTTTCATTAATTGAATAAAAATTACAAGTTTGTATAAAAAATAGCCAATCATATAGATTGGCTATTTTTGTATTAGATTGATATTAAATGTAATAACAATATCGTTTTAATAATTAATCGATAATTATATTTCTTTTTTCAATAAAAAATCATATATTAGTCTTAAAATTTAAGAATTATGTCAACAAGAAATTTATTAGTGCCTCACGATTTTACAAAAGCAGGTGAAACAGCTTTAGATTATGCCATTAATTTAGCAAAAACGTTTGAGGCTGAAATTAATTTATTACATGTGACTAAGGATTCTAAATATAATAAAAAAGCAGAAACTCAATTTACAAAAATAATTGAAAAATTAGACAGTAAAGGAATCAAAATTAATACAATTGTACGAAAAGGAGATATTTTTGAAACGATTGGGAATGTTGCCAAAGAAAACCATACATCTATAGTTGTAATGGGAACTCACGGAGCTAAAGGGATGCAAAAAGTATTCGGTAGTTTTGCGATAAAAGTTATAAAGAGTACACATACTCCTTTTATTATTGTGCAAGATGGACATAAACAATCAACTACTAAAAATATTGTTTTCCCTGTTGATATTTCAAAAGAAAGTTTACAAATAGAACAGGTTGTTTCTGCTATTGCAAGAAAATCAAAGTCTAATGTTCATATTTTATCTGAAAAATATACTGACACAAGTTATAAGATTAAGAGTGCTGTAAATTTACAAATTTTAAATAAAGAATTTTCAGAGCACAATATTGAACATGTTAATGAAACGATTAAGAAGATATCTTCTGAAGAGATTTTAAAGTATGCTAAGAAAAACAATTGTGATTTAATTGGAATTTCATACCACAGTGATTCTATGTTTTCTCAATTTGATACAATTTTTCAAGATATTATCACTAATAAATCTAAAATACCAGCACTTATAATTAATGCTAAAGATGTAGGTAATTATTTCTTTTAATAGGGATTAGTTATCAGTAATAAAACTATTTTTTTTAAGTATTTTTAAAAATAGTTACTAAATCTTTTCCAAATTTAAAGGATTCAATTCTATGATTTGTTATTTGAGGACTTTTTACCCCATTTTCAATATTTGCAATTCCAATTAAAACTCTTGCTTCGTCCCAAAGGTTGGCTTTGATAAACTCTTCAATTGTGAATTTACCACCTTCTACAATTATAGATTGAATATTTTGCTTGTATATTTCAAGTAAAACCGTTTCTAAAGAAAAGTCATTTAGTTTAATATAGTCAATATTTTTATCAGTCTTAGATTGAACTTTATTCAGAATCAATGTCCTAACATTGTCTTTACTAAGTTTGAAATTCGAATAATTTGTTTTTAAATCCTTGTCTAAAATAATTCGAGTAGGGTTATTACCTGAATAATCTCTAGTGGTTAAAGACGGATTATCATTTTCAACAGTATGTCTGCCTACTAATATCCCTGCTTCCTGGGATCTCCATTTATGCACCAAACTTTTAGTCTCGGACTGAGTAATCCAAAATACACCTTTATTATTTTTTGTTCTGTCAATGTCAAAGTATCCGTTAGAGGATTGTGCCCATTTTAATATAATATAAGGTCTTTTTTTTGTGTGGAAAGTGAAAAAACGTGAATTTATACTTAATGATTCTTGTTCTAAAACACCAACAGTTACGTCAATACCAGCATTTTTCATTTTCTCTATTCCTTTACCTGCAACTTCCGAAAATGAATCAATACAACCAATAACTACACGTGGAATTTTATGTTCAATAATAAGGTTAGAGCAGGGAGGTGTTTTTCCAAAATGTGCACAAGGCTCCAAGTTTACATATAAAGTAGAGTTTGACAGTAAACTTTTATCCTTTACAGAATTAATAGCATTAACTTCTGCATGAGGGTCACCAAATTTTTCATGATATCCTTCTCCAATTATTTTACCCTTGTAAACTATTACAGAGCCAACCATTGGATTAGGAGCAACATTACCTTTTCCTAATTCAGCTAAAAATAACGTACGCTTTAAATATTTTTCATCAATAGTTTTCACTTTACAAAGGTAACTATAATTCAAATTGATTAGTAATTGTTTTATAATTTTTATGTAATCTATAATTAGAATACATTGTGTTACAAACGGATTTAAAGCTTAGTATTTGTTATAAAAATTTAAAATAAGCTCATCATTTTACTAAAATTTGGAGGAGGATATAGAGATAGCTCAATTAGTATTTAATAAAAAATTACTATGTAATTTTAACTTTTAGTAGAAAATTAACGGTTTCACCAAAATAAAATTAATGTACTTAGATGTAATGGGTTGATAATAAAGGGGGCAATGCTGTGTGTCGTTGTTTTAGTAGTGTGAATTAGTTTGTTACATTTTTAATATAAATGACTAAGTTTTTTAAAAACTTATACAATAATCTACATAATTAATTATTCAGTTTAAAAATAATGAGTAGTATTGTTTTAATCTAAAAAAATACCTATGAAAAATTATATTTTTACACTTTTACTAGTATTGAGTTCTGTTTTTGTTTTTGGGCAGGAAGAAAATAGTAATGAAGAG
>Ga0256824_10000325_pt1 | contig 17963 bp, 8 predicted proteins | sample CV67metaG_FD_191570 | JGI IMG/M metagenome (GOLD analysis project Ga0256824, IMG submission 191570) | Hydrothermal vent microbial communities from East Pacific Rise, Pacific Ocean - CV67 | ecosystem: Environmental > Aquatic > Marine > Hydrothermal vents | place: Pacific Ocean: East Pacific Rise...
CTTCTATATACTTAACTTGATAGATAGTATCATTAATTTTAGCGGCACTTATTTGATAATTTTCATGAACCGTTACTGCAACTTTTATATGCTTATACTCAAATTGTGCAGAATGAATTCGTACAGGCTTATGTGTGATGATTTCATCATACGACTCACTAACCTCACTTTGCGTCTTTGCTACAAACTCAGAAACTTTTTCTATGTCATCATTGTACTGTGTGTTAAAATCAGAGAGGCTCATTTCTTTGACACTCATTAACTCAGCGTTGCCAACTTTGATGCTATTTGTAGTCATTGCAGCCTGTGAACAATTAGCACTGCCAGAGAAAACGATGGCTTTGTTATGATATAAGAAAGCATAGTATTTAGCATGTAAAAATGCTTGTTTAGGTTTATCATGTGCATAATGTGTGAAATTCGTAGGAATTATAGTTGTGTTCGCTTCAAGTGTTTCTATTATTTCTTCTGTTAATTCAGAGTGGCGGTTTTGAGCATAGATCTCTATAACTTTAGGTGAGAAAACTTCATTAAGCTGTTGAATTGCCTTCCCCTCACTATCGAAGTAAGGGCTTTGAATAATTAGTTTGTCACATCCTATTTCTACATATTCTTTCATCTGTTCTATTAGAGAAGATTTAGTATTGATTCTTCCAATTAATCCAGCAGATGGTTCCATGTTAGTAGACCATGGTGCAGTTTCTTTGTTGTATGCATTGTTAACTGTATTAGAAATATTGTGCGTATAAGGCAATCTCTTAATCACACCATGAAGATAATCTTGAAAGGCATTAAATACTGCTGTTCCATCTGCCTCTGTGTCATACCTATTCCAAATCTCTGCATTTTGTCGCCAGCCACCAAAGGTAAGGTTTCCACTACCTACATATAAAGAAGCTATATCATGACTAGATAGCAAGACTGCTTTTGGATGAAATCTATCATACGATCTATCTAAACTTACAGGAATAACTCTATATCTTTTACCAAGACCATGGATAATCAGCTTTTGATTTTCATAACTTTCTTGAACACATTGGGCATCTGCAAATATTGTAAGTGATGGACTGCCCATCTTTTTTAAGAATTTCAATACAACTGTCTGTATAAAGATAAAGTCTATATTGTGTGTTAAAACAATAATACTATGAACATTTTTTGCTTTACTTATGGATTTTAATAAATCTTCTGTCATGCTGTCTGTCTTAATCTGTTAATCACATCATCACTCATATCATTTTTGATAAAATTTCCATTGTCTAATGCATCACATAGTCCAATATCTGACATCATGCGAATTGTATTATTTAGTCTACTACCACTCACACCAGCATTTGTATCAATGCCTGTAGGTACAAGCTTCTTCCCTTCTGGAAAGAATCGTAATGAACATTGTTGTCCTTGTCCCATCTTTCGTAATGTTGTCTTTAAGTGAGGTTCCACAACACAAAAATTAGTGACTTTTACTATAGATTCATACACTTTTGATGTATGCAACTCATCAAGAATCTGAAATGCTTTTCTCATGTAGTCGTTTTCTACAGTGCTAATTCTGTCCAACAACTTAGTAGATTGCCTTTTACAAACCTCAAGTATAGAGATTGCATGCAATGCTTGCTCTGAAGGGTTTTCTGGAGTTTGATACTTACGAAATATATCATCTTCTAAGCTATTTTGGTAATCACTCAGGAGGGCATAATAATGTTCTGATCCATCTTCTATGTTGTTTGAGAACTTGATGTCCTCTATCCAATTATTCACCACTTGTATCGCAGTTGCACCATTTAGTTCATCGAGTGTATGAGATAGTGCTTTAAGTAATAATTCTAAAGAAAAATGCACACGCCTTCGTAGTTCAAACTCAAACCAATTCAACTCTATTTCGCTTAAGTCAGTAGCTTCTTTAGTGGTACAGTAATCATAGTTATCATAAATAAGTTCTTGCGGTTTTTTTGATTCATCTAGCTGGCTTAAAGTCCAAACCATCGTATCATTAAACTTAGTATAGCTTTCTAACACTTCTTCAGATTCACTTGTATATGGATTCAGAAAAGCTTCTTGGAGTAATTGCATCTCTTCAGGAATACTATCTATGTTGTCTATAGAAAAATATTTAGCTTCTTCAGTAATCATCTCTTTTGTTAAGTGCCCACCATGTAGTAACCAAGCTAAAATCCCACTGTCTTCATGAATTATTTTTTTTCGTGCCTGATAAATAGCATTACTATTTGGTCCGAATTTTACTGGTGCAGTTGGTGAACTCTCTAGTAGTCCAAAACCTCTACATGGATTATAGTATGTTCCGTATGTTGGATTTGTATAGTTATTCCCTGTGGATTTATCTTTTAAGATTATAATATCGATCTCACCTTTTTCATTAAATTCATCAGTAATTTCTTTATGTACTTCCGCACCAATAATACCTGTAGCAAGAACTTTAGAGTCTAGCTCTTTTTCATGATTTGTTGCTAGTATTAAGACTAGCTCAAGTCTATCGAATACCTGCATAAGAAGTTGTCGAAATACATCACTGTCTAAGTTTGTCTCACCTTTATGAGAATCAAAGAACTCACCAACTATCCAAGGAATCAATGATAAGTATCTAGCTCTAATTGAGATAGTTGTAATCGAAGCAAGAAGTTGTGTTTCAATATGCTGATCAATGCTACGAAGCCCTAGAACGTCAAGACCTTGAATAATGTCTTTTTCACCTTTATTCCAAAATGTATTCATGTAAAAACTCCAGATGATTTACTCCATTATAGCAAAAGAACCCCCCCCTCATATAATGACAAAAAACAAATGGATTATGGTATTTAAAAACCTGTTATACATAGACTAATATCCATACGCCACTCAACGGTCGTTAAGGTTTCACTTATTACCTCAACTGTTATGACTTTTTACCATTTTAACACCCTCCAACTACTCATTCCAACAGTTACTCAACTGCTATTCATGTAAAAAGTGCAAAAAACTCGGGTATCTCAGTAATATGGGCACTTTTGGAGACGCTCTTAAGGCTCTTCCCCTATTACCCACTATCAAAGCTACATAATTACTCCAGACTTCACCTATAATATTAGGCATAATACGTAATTTAATACCTTTTTAGCATAATAACACTCGTCAAAATGACTACCTCTTCAATGACAATTTTGTAATAACACTAAAAATCGTGTATATTTCAGTAATATGGGCACTTTTGGAGACTGCTTTAGGTATCTTTACCTATTCTGATTATAAAAGCTACAGATTCACCTCATATTCTATCTATTATATTAATAAATATTATTTTATTAATACCTTTTTATCGCTCGCTTACTAGTCAAAATGACCACACCTTCAATGACAATTTTGTTATAACACTAAAAATCATGTATATTTCAGTAATATGGGCACTTTTGGAGAGGATTATTCTACCACACCCCAATATATGCCCAAATATGATGATATTTGCATGCTTATCGTGGCAATTTGTCTATCCTGCTACCCCTTTTGCAACTCAACCACTCTACATTTTAACACCCTTGCCATTGTTATTTCTACCTTATTGTAAAAAATGTTCCAAATAAGTGCCATTTGCGACAATTTTTAAAAACAGTTAGAGAGTAAGCTTTACAGTGTATAATTTATAACATATGAATTCAAGGTAGTTAGATGCAATACACCCCTGGTCAAAGAGTGATAATTAGAGATGCGGAATGGACTATTCGTAAAGTTGAGATACTCTCTGATGATGGGTATGAGTTGACCTGTGATGGCTTCTCTAATTTTGTGAAAGGCAAAGAGGCTATCTTCCTTACCACCTATGAAAAAAGCATCCAGATTGTTGACCCTCTTGAGACGAAATTTATTATTGACAAGTCTAGTGGATTTACCAAATCTTTACTCTACATGGAGTCACTTCTTAAAGATGTTGTACCAACAGATACCAAGATACATAGAGCTTCAAAAGCAGCGATGGACATTGTACCCTACCAATTCGAGCCAGCACTCCAAGCACTACATCAACCTCGTCAACGCATCTTGATGGCAGATGCCGTAGGTCTTGGTAAAACTTTAGAAGCAGGTATCCTTACTACAGAACTCATCAAGAGAGGTAAAGGTAAACGTATCTTGGTCTTGGCAGTCAAAAGTATGCTTACTCAGTTTCAAAAAGAGTTCTGGAACCGTTTTTCTATTCCCCTTACACGTCTTGACTCTCAAGGTATCCAGAGAGTCCGTAGTAAAATACCTGCAAATATGAATCCTTTCTTTTATTATGACAAATCCATCATCTCCATAGACACACTTAAACAAGAAGCACTCTACCGCTCTTATATTGAAGATTCCTACTGGGATATCATCATCATCGATGAAGCACACAATGTCGCCGACCGCAACAGTGGCTCACAGAAATCCAAACTAGCAAAGATGATAGCATCAAAATGTGATACCTTGATAATGCTCTCGGCGACACCTCATGATGGAAAAGCAGAGAGTTTTGCTTCACTACTTAACATGCTAGACCCTACGGCTATTGCTAACCCTAAAGAGTATGACAGGTCTGACTTTGAAGACAAAAAACTGGTGATAAGAAGATTTAAAAAAGACATTGCCGACCAAGTGAGTGATGAATTTAAAAAACGAAAGATCTTTACTATAAAATCAAATGCAACATCCCCAGAAGAAGCGGTATTTGAGTATATTTCAGGCATCAGTTTTCAGTCCATAGACAGTAAAAAAAGAAAAGCCAGTGAGCTTTTTAAAACCACTCTGGTCAAGTCCCTACTCTCTTCACCTGCTGCGTGTATAGAGTCTGTAAAAAGACGTATTGCTAAAATAGAAAAGTTAGACGAAGACTACAGTGATGACATCCATACTTTGGAAGTACTTCTTGAAAAGCTTGCGCTTGTCGATGAAGAGAGCTTTTCCAAATACAATGAGCTTGTCAACCTCATCAAGAACAAGATGAAGTGGAAGAAGAAGAGTGATGACCGTATTGTCATTTTTACCGAGCGTATTAAGACACTGAACTTCCTCGCTGAACACTTAAAAAGTGATCTAAAACTCAAAGATGATGCTCTGGTCACAATGACCGGTTCTACCATGAGCGACATCGAGATCAACAAAGTGGTAGAAGACTTTGGACAGGAAAACTCCAAAGTACGCCTACTCATCGCCACAGATGTTGCGAGTGAGGGTATCAACCTGCACTACCTCTCTCACAGACTCATCCACTTTGACATCCCCTGGTCACTCATGACCTTCCAACAGCGAAATGGTAGAATAGACAGGTATGGTCAAGAGCAAAATCCAGAGATCTACTATATGCAAACCATTTCTCAAGATGAAGAGTTTAAGGGTGACAATAGGATTTTGGAGATCCTTATTAACAAAGATGAGCAAGCAGCACAAAACATTGGTGACCCAAGTGCTTTTAGAGATCTATATGATGAAGATAAAGGTATTGATACAGTAGCAAAAGCAATGCTACATCAAGAATCCGCAGAAGAATTTGACAAAAGTAACAGTAGTGACGAATTTGACTTTTTCTCAAGTTTAGGAATAGAAGAAGAAAGTAAACCCTCTATAGATGATCAAATAGTAGAGTCCCCCTCTTTCTATGAAGATGACCTAAAGTATGCCACCCATGCTCTTCGCTTTTTACAAGAGTCTCAAAAGATAGATGCCCGCTTTGAAGATGATCGCATCGAGATACATGCCAGTGGCATGGAAGACCTCAAATACCGTTTTAAAATGCTTCCTAGAGAAGTAAGACCTGATGATTGGCACTTTAAATTGAGTAATGATCTTGATTTAATAAACCAAGAGATAAAAGCTTCAAGGAAAAATGAGTCTGCATGGCCAAATATCCACTATCTCTGGGAACAACACCCTGTACTCGAGTGGATAAAAGACAAACTGCTGAGCAACTTTGACAGACTGGAAGCACCTGTACTCAAACTCAACACTTTAAAAGAAGATGAACTCATCTACATCATCTCTGGGCTCATCCCCAACAAAAAAGCCCAACCGATGATAAACAAATGGATAGGTGTGAAATTCAAAAACAATGCTTTTGACTCCATACTCAGTCTGAACGATCTTTTTGAAGAGACACAACTCTCTTCCAAGCAGTTCCCTAACGCTGCTAAAGACTATGAGCTTAGTGATGTACAGAATAACTTACCTCTTGCTATAGATGAGGCAACCAAGTACATTCAGAAGCTTAGAGATGACTATGTCGATACTATGGATACCAAGATACTCGAACAGCTTGAAGAGCTCGACAAGCTCAAAGAGAGACACCTCGGTCAGCTTGAGATAGACTTTAATCAAGAGTCCAAAAAACTAGAAAAACAAAAAGATATCAATACCATCTTTGAAAACTACCATAAATGGATCAAAGACAGTATGGAGATAGAGAGTACACCTTTCATTCAAGTCATCGCTGTGTTAAAAGGGAGTGCATCATGAATCTAGTCGGCATCATCAATGAAAATGAATTTTATACCAACCACTACCTCAATGAAATCTTCGAAGGTGACATTAAAGAGCAGATCACTTCTTGGCAGACGAGAGAAACAGAAAGTGAAACCTACACTACCCCATTTAAAAAGTTACGAGGCATTGGACCAGAGTATATTGAGCTGCTCAAAAAGCTAGACAAGAAGTCGAACAAAACAGAAGAGAAGCTTACAGCTTCGAGAGACTTTTATAAAACCTTCCTTGACATCTTTGGCTACACATTTAGCTACGAGAGCAAAGAGCTTGATGTACTGTCTATCCCACTGATAGGCAAAGTAGACAAAAATGATGGCATGCCTTACCTCTGGATAGTAGAGAGTTATTGTGACCAGAGTTGTGATGTCTTGACCAATAAGGTCATTAAAGAGCAGTTGGGTGAGCTAGACACTTGTGAGTGTGAACTCAACTACGATGCCATCATCACCTCTCACATCTTTACCCTTGCACACCCTCCACGATGGGTCATGCTTGTTAGTCCTTTTCAAGTAGTTCTCATAGAGAGAAGCAAATGGGCACAGAAGCGGTTCTTGCGTTTTGACATCGAAGATATCATCGCCAGAAAAGAAGACAAGATCCTCAAAGCCCTCACGGTACTCTTACACCAAGAGTCACTTGCACCTAAAGACGGTCTAAGCCTACTAGACACTTTGGACGAAAACTCCCATAAACATGCTTTTGGTGTGACAGAAGACCTCAAGTACTCACTGCGTTCAGCCGTGGAACTACTAGGTAACGAAGCCATCTACTACCACCGACAAAACAACCCCGACTTCCTCAGCACGCCAGAGCTAGAGAGTGACCTTACCAGAGAAGCCCTGCGTTATATGTACCGTATGTTGTTTTTATTCTACATCGAGTCTCGTCCTGAGCTTGGGTTCATCCCTAGTAAGTCAGAAGCATTTGTCAAAGGCTATTCACTAGAGACACTCAGAGACTTAGAACTTATGCCACTACTCACTGACAATGACAAAAACGGTTACTACTTCTCAGAGAGTGTCTCACTCTACTTTGATATGATTTACAATGGTCGTGTGAGTCACAAGGTTTTTGAAGGAAGAAAAGATATCTTTTCCATCTCACCCCTACGTTCACACCTTTTTGACCCTGCCAAAACACCGTTACTCAATGAGGTCAAACTTCGTAACCATGTCTGGCAAGAGATCATCCAGTCTCTCTCACTTAGTCGTCCTAAAAAGAACAAAGGCAGAGGTCGCATCAGCTATGCTAATCTGGGCATCAACCAACTAGGAGCTGTATATGAAGCACTACTTAGCTACAAAGGGTTCATAGCGACTGAAACACTCTATGAGGTCAAAAAAGCAGGTACACACCCTACAGAACTAGAAAATGCCTACTTTGTCACCGAAGCTCAACTGGGTGAGTACAAAGAAGAAGAGCGGGTCTTTAACAGTGACGGTACCATAAGAGCCTACAGTACAGGTACATTCATCTACCGTCTGGCGGGTAGAGACAGAGAGAAGTCTGCCTCTTACTATACCCCTGAGGTACTTACCAAATCACTGGTAAAATACGCCCTCAAAGAGCTACTAGAAGAGGACGACCAAGGCAACATGGGTAAAACAGCAGACGAGATACTCCATCTCACTGTCTGTGAACCTGCCATGGGGTCTGCTGCCTTCCTCAACGAAGCCATCAACCAACTCTCTGAAGCCTACTTACACCAAAAGCAACTAGAGATGGGAGAGAAGATAGCCCATGACAAATACACCGAAGAACTTCAACGGGTCAAGATGCACATCGCCGACAACAATGTCTACGGGGTAGACCTAAACTCCACAGCCGTAGAACTAGCAGAGATCTCTCTCTGGCTCAATGCCCTCAGTGGTGCATTTGTACCATGGTTTGGCTTTCAACTCGAAAATGGTAACTCTCTCATAGGTGCGAGAAGAGAAGTCTACGAAACCCACATGCTCACAGCAAAGAAGGCTGCCCTACTTTGGTATGAAGATGCACCAAAAAGGTTAAGTCCACGTTCACTCTGGTTGGCTAAAAAAAGAGATGACAGCAAGCCTGTACAAGCAAAATTTGATATGTTTGAAAAACCTAAACAGCAAACCTTAGATCTGGAAGATACAAAAAGTGCCGGTAGAAAAAAAGAGTCTCAGGTCTATCACTTCTTACTGGGTGACAAAGCCATGGCTTCCTATAAAGACAAGGTAGTCAAGTCTCTCAAAAAAGAGAACATAGAAGCCATAGATAAGTGGCGAAAAGAGTTCATCAAACCCTACGAGCCTAGCGAAGTCAAGAAACTGCTCAAGCTCTCTCTAGCCATAGACAAACTCTGGCAAGAGCAGACCAGACACCTAAACGACATGAAGAAGAAGACGACAGACACACTGTATGTGTGGGGTCAAGAGAGAGCCAAAACACAAGTAACCAACATTGAGTACAAGGACTCTGTCTTCGAGCAAGAGAAGCTCTCTGCCGATGTCAAGAACTCCAGCCCCTACATGAGACTCAAGATGGTCATGGACTACTGGTGTTCTCTGTGGTTCTGGCCTATAGACAATGCAAGTAAACTTCCAAGCCGTGCCGAGTACTTAGAAGATATCTCCAAACTGGTAGAGAAACGCTCGGACATCATCATGGACTTAGATGCAAACAAATCTCTCTTTTCTGAGACCATGGATGAAGAGATACGCCAATCTCAGCTAGATGAACTGGGCTTCATAGATGTAGCGGAACTTGTAACGAAGAGTGATCGGTTTCAGGTGGTGAGAGAAGTGAGTGAAAAGCAGAAGTTTTTACACTGGGAGCTTGAGTTTGCAGATATCTTTGCTAAAAAGGGTGGGTTTGACTTGATTCTTGGGAATCCACCATGGTTGAAAGTAGAGTGGAATGAAGGTGGAATAATGGGTGAAGCTAACCCACTCTTCGATATAAGATCTTTTAGTGCAAGTAAATTAAATACTTTAAGAGCCGAAACTTTTAATCATTATCCAAAATTAGAAAATGAATATATAAATGAATTTGAAAGTTCGGTAGGTACACAAAATTTTCTAGGTTCAGATTCAAATTACCCACTACTCGATGGAAAAACAAATTTATATAAGTGTTTTTTACCACTTGCTTGGAATATTTCTGACAATAAGGGGGTAAGTGGTTTTGTACATCCTGAAGGGGTATATGATGACCCAAAAGGTGGAATATTAAGGCGTGAAATTTATAAGAGACTCAAATATCATTTTCAATTTAGAAATGAATTTAATTTATTTACAGGAACAAATGATCATGGAAGATTAGTTTTTTCACTAAATATATACAGATACTCTACTGAAATAGGTTTCAAAAATATTAATAATCTTTTTTTACCAAAAACAATAGATGCTTCTTTTCAACATACTTCTGACAATATTGTTGGAGGAATTAAGAATGACATGAATAATTGGAATATAGTTGGTCATAAAAATAGAATTGTTCCTATAAAAAAGAAGGATCTAAGTTTATTTGCAAAATTATATGATGAAGAAAATACACATTATCTAGAGGCTAGACTTCCTGCTTTGCATGCAATTGAATTGTTAAGTGTTGTTGAAAAACTTGCTGAATATCCAAATAGACTTACTGATATTAGAGGTAAATATCACTCTTCTGATATGTGGAATGAAACTACAGACCAAAAAGATGGTCTAATTATTAAGAAAACATCTTTTGTTGATTCTCGTAATGAAATAATTTTATCAGGACCTCATTATTTTGTAAATAACCCTGTATATAAAACTCCAAGAAAAGAATGTACACAAAATAGTCATTATGATGCATTAGATTTAACATATATATCAGATAACTATACTCCCCGAACAAATTTTATTCCGGGTAAAAAGAATTATATACAAATGATACCTACAGTTACTTTTAATGCTGAAAATAAAATAACCAATTACTATAGAATAATATTTAGGGCTATGGTTGGAAGTGCCAGTGAAAGAACATTGACAGGTGCGATAATTAGTAAAGATTTAATGCATACTAATGGATCAAGGTCTATTGCATTTCAAGATAATATAAATTTATTATCTTTATCTATATATAGCTTTTCTTTGATATCAGATTTCTTTATGAAGTCTACCGGCAGAACAAACCTACACTACACATGGGAAACGTTTCCTTTAATAAAAATAAATACTGAAATGATTGTAAGAGTATTATCCCCATCCTCTCTAACTATTTATTATAAAGAACTTTGGGAAGAACAATATAAAAAAGAATTTACATTAAACAATTGGACAAAAAAAGATGACCCAAGACTAAACCAAAACTTTTTCAAAGACCTCACACCAAACTGGCAACGCAATGTAGCCCTAAGAACAGACTATGAACGAAGACAAGCCTTAGTAGAGATAGATGTACTCGTAGCCCAGGAGCTGAAACTCACCCTCGAAGAACTAAAGACCATTTACCGCATCCAGTTCCCCGTCCTCAAACAAAATGAAAACGAAACCTACTACGACATGAACGGCCGCATCGTCTTCACAGTAAGCAAAGGACTCACAGGAGTAGGACTCCCAAGAAAAGCAAACAAAAAAGCCACTCCATACAAAGTAGTCATAGATGGCGAAGTGGTAGAAGAAAAACCCCTAGGCTGGGAAGACATCATAAACATGCAAGAAGGAGAGATCCACAGAACCATCACCGACGACACCATGCCCGGAGGCCCAATTGAGAGAACCATCGTCTATGTCGCACCGTTTGAGAAGTGTGATCGGGAGAAGGATTATGAGGTTGCTTGGGTTGAGTTTGAGAGAAGGAGTGATAATGTATAATTTATTGGTTTCTGCAGATGATGAAAGTTGGGATGGTGAAGCATTCTTTTTAGAAACAAGTCGTTGTGTTCGTGAACATACTGAAAAAAAGCTTGTAGATAAATATAGTGACTTTAGTAAGTCAGCTATTAAGAAATTATTACAATATTCATGTATTTTCGCATATGAAAAACCTTGCAAAAAAGATCCAAAATTTGGGTATATTACCAATATTACTGTGCGTCAGAAGAAAGTAAGAATTGAATATCAGCTTATTGAAATGGATAATTTTTTAAGTCATAAACATCTTGAAAAATTACTATTTGAACTTGATATAAATAAATTGGAATTAAATAGAACCCATTGGGCTATTAAAAATGTTGATTTAGAAACCGAATTAGAAAAAGTTGGTATAACACTACCTACTATTGCAGAAGCAAACAATCCTATTGATATCACAACACATCAATTTGAAGTTGCACTCTCATTCCCTGGTGAAGTAAGAGACTATGTTAAGAGTGTTGCAAATGGGTTAGAAAAATTAATTGGTACCCATTCATATTTTTATGATAATAACTATAAATCACAACTGGCAAGACCATCACTAGATACGCTTCTTCAAAATATTTATAGAAACCAGTCAAAACTTATTGTTGTCTTTTTATGTGCAAAATATCAGGAAAAAGATTGGTGTGGTTTAGAGTTTAGAGCCATCAAAGAAATCATCATGAAACGTCAAGATGAAAAAATTATGTTTATTAGAATGGATGATGGAAAAGTTGATGGTGTATTTGATACAGATGGATACATTGATGGTCGTACACACAGTCCAGAAGAAATAGCAAAATATATTGAAGAGAGAGTTGCTTTACTTTTAAAGAAAGAGATGAAATAAAATGAGTATTAAAATAGAAGATATAAAAATTCCATACAGTGCACAGTTTTATAGAATTGGTGAAGAAGTTAATCTAACAAGATTAAAGATTAAAGAAATTTTAGACTTAGCTTCCAGTAATAAGCAAACTAAAAAAAATAATCTCATCAATACAATTAGGCAATCACTTACAATTGATGGGATAGCTTATAAATTTTCTATTCGTGTATATCCATCTGACAAAAAAGTGCAATTTTTAGATTCAAATGATTATTCAGATATTGTTTATGCGTATATACTCATTATAGAGTTTGAAAACAATGTTGTGATATTCAAAAAAAGTGTCTCTAATATCTCTACTGTTATCAATAAGTATTTAGAACCATTAAAGTATCAAGAAATTTTAAATGTTTTTGATGATGAACAATCACATATACAGCGTATGTCAACAAGAAATATGACGATATCTGACCAAGCTATTTTAGGTCGTACTTTAGAAACACATAGTGATTTAAAAGGAATGATGTCTATGCATTCAGCTGGTAAATCCATTCCAAAAAATTTAAGATTCAAAGAACACAATGTTACAAAAGCTGTGACAGCTTCTACTGCTAGAATTATTGAATTAACAGGAAGAGACAGTATAGAGAAGCTATGTAAATGGTCAAAAAAACAGATTGAAAAAATATCACACGATAATAATAATGACTTTATGGAGCAATTTTCTCAACCTATTGGACTGGAAGAAGTTTTAGAAGAGACTTGTCCTAAAGCTTTACTTTTAGAAGTACATTCTTTTTTAAATGAATTTCAAACATTAAATCTTTTTAGAAAAACGAAGGATGGTACTCCTAAAGAGTTATCTTATAGCACAAAACAAAATGGAATAAACTTTTTTGAAAAAATACTTGATATTAAAGATGAGGATGGAAGAGAAAAAATTTATGTTGATACTCTAAAAGTAGGTTTTTTAAAGCGTAATGATAAAAGCTTAACATTTATTATTCCTCTACTTCAAAAAATATATTTATTTGAACATGGTGAATATATATCACTACAAAAATATCTTATTTCAAATCGACTATATAGTATTGTATTTAATAAATTTGAATATATGTATTTTAGAGGAGAATGCTTTATAGATAAATCTGGTGTCTCAGAAATGAAATCTATTTTAGATGTTCTTGAAGTAAAAACTGAAATAACAAGAGTAACTTCAGAAAAAGGTACTTTTGCACCTACCACAACTTCATTTAATTCTAAATCTATGTTTGCAGTAGTTGAAGAATTACATAGTAATGACGAGTATGTATTCTGTGATGATTTAGGTAATGAATGGTGCGATCATGTTACGATTAATACGACAAAGAAAGAAATTTGTTTTATTCATTCAAAAGCTAATGATGTCAGTGTAAGTGCAAGTAAAATGCATGAAGTTGTTGGACAAGGAATTAAAAATTTAGGAAATATGTTTTTTAGCATAGATGATTTTAAATCTATTAAAAAAGATAAGTTTTTAGATACATATAGTACTAATACACAAATTAAGAGAACAAGACAAGGGTCATTAGGAGCTACAGACCTTTTGGCTATTGAAGAACTTATTAATAACTATAAAACACATAGACAATGTATTTTAAGTTGTTCTTTTTTATCAAGAAATCAAATTGAAGAATCATTTGAAAGATTAAAAGACGGCGAGATCGTACCTGGTAATATTTATCAATTATATTGGATTATTTCTTCATTTATACATGCTTGTAGAGATATGAATGTGATTCCTAAAATTTATTGTAGACCTTAGTAGCATAAGTATCAGCAAGTTGAAATTTTAAAAACTATTTTATGGTAAAAAATTTAGTTACATTTAATCCAACTATAACCCTAAAAAACATACAATAATGCATAGATAATAGAAATAATTCCTATTTTAGGTACAAAAAGGATATGTTTTGAACCAATCCATTGAAAAATATTTACAGAAATATCCTTTGGTGGACTATGCTACCATCAAAAACCTGCTAACTGAAAATGGCTACAAATACATCAATGATAAAATACAGTACATGAAGCAACAAGGGCTTTTGACCTCTCTTAAAAAAGGGCTTTATATCTATCACTCACCCTATGTCAAAACACTCATCTCAAAAGAGATCATAGCCAACAATCTGTTGGGACCTTCGTACATCTCTTATGAGTATGCACTCTACTACCATGGCATAACACCAGAGAGCGTCAGGGAAGTCACCTCTGCAACAACTAAAAGAGCTAAAACCTTTTCTACACCCTATGGTACGTTTAGCTACAAGCATATAGATAAAACACTTTTTGCTTTAGGCTTGGAGATCGTTTCGTCTAAACAGGGTAACTTCATGATGGCAGGTAAAGAGAAAGCATTGTGCGACAAAATTTTTAGTACCAAAGGCGTAAAGATAAGCTCCAAAAAAGCCATGCTTGCATTTATAGAAGAAGATTTGAGGGTAGATATGGATGAGTTGTTTGACTTTGACCTAGATATCGTGAAAAAGTATGCTGAGATAAGCAAGTCTAAAAAAATAGAATTTTTATATAAAGTGCTAAAGGATATAGCTAGATGAACATTATAGAACAAATGCTTTCAAAGTATGAGATAGAGAGTGAAGATGAGTTAATCAATGCCCTTAAGGAAGTCTATCAGGAGATAGCACTTTTGGGCTTGTATCGTGGTGGCTTCTTTCAAAAAGCTGCTTTTTATGGTGGTACGGCACTGCGTATCGTTCATGGGCTAGATAGGTTTTCGGAAGATATGGACTTTACACTTTTAGCTAAAGACCCTAGCTTTGACATAGAGACCTATTTCCCTTATGTCATAGATGAGTTTGAAGCACTTGGTATCAAGATGACACTTCGTAAAAAAACAAAGGTTCAAGAGAGTGATATAGAGTCTGCCTTCTTGAAAAATGACACCTCCATACATACCCTAGATATAGAGATAGATGACCTTTCCAATATACTCGGTGGTATACACAGTGGTAAAAAACTCAAAATAAAGTTTGAAGTAGATACAAACCCACCTTTAAAGTTTCAGACTACTTCACACACCCTGCTTTTACCTACTACCTTTAACATCATAGCAATGACACTACCAAACCTTTATGCAGGCAAGTTGCATGCTGTGTTATTTAGAAACTGGAAAACCAGAGTAAAAGGAAGAGACTGGTATGACTTTGAATGGTATGTCAAAAGAGGTGTCAAAGTAAACCTAGAACATCTCCAAGAGCGGATGCAAGAGAGTGGAGACTGGGACAGTAAAGATACACTTACACAAGAGAAACTAAAAACATTATTGAAAGAAAGAATCGATACTTTAGACATAGAAAAAGCCAAAGAAGATGTGCGAGTATTTATAAAAAATCAATCTGTACTGGACTTTTGGTCTAGAGATTATTTTAAACTTTTAACAGATAGGATGACATTTTGATACCTTCAGTTCTTTCATCACAACTCATACGAGTAGTACTTTTAAAGAACGCATTACTCAGCTAATAGAAAATGTACTTATAAAATTTACTATTCCAGACAAACCTAAAAGTCCTAATTGGTTTAATATTTTCAATATTTACAGAGTACAGCTCTGCAAAAACTTTGAAATATAAACTTTTATATGGATATTATGTCTTTAGCTAAATTACAGTAACATATATTACAGTAATTTAAATTACCCTATTGAGGTACTCACATGAAATTTTATAACAGAGACAAAGAATTAAGCTATTTGAGACAGATTGGTGAAGATGCCAAGACATCATCACGTATGACCATCATAGTAGGAAGAAGACGGATAGGTAAAACCAAACTTATCAAAGAAGCTTACAAAGAAGCTTCTCAAAAAAGGATTTACCTCTTTGTCTCTAGAAAAAATGAAGCCCTACTTTGTGAGGAGTTCATTAGCATTGTTCAAAATGCACTAGAGGTGAAAGTCTTTGGAGAATTTACAAAGTTTAAAGACCTTTTTGAATACCTCATGGAACTAGCCAAAACTACACCTTTTACACTTGTGATAGATGAATTTCAAGAATTTCTTCAAATCAATAACACCATTTACTCCGATATGCAAAACATCTGGGACAGCTATAAAGATGCAAGTAAGATGAACTTGGTACTAAGTGGATCTATCTACTCGCTTATGAAAAAGATATTTGAAGACAAGAAAGAACCTTTGTTTGGTCGTGCCAATCATAAAATACACCTCAAACCCTTTACTGTACAAACTTTAGAAGAAATACTTGAAGAACACCATGCAAACTACAGTAATGAAGACCTACTTTCATTCTACATTTTAACAGGTGGTGTGGCAAAGTATGTAGAGTTATTTGTAGACAATAAAGCCTTTACCTTTGAAAAGCAGTTAGATCTCATCTTTGATGAAAATTCACTTTTCATTGATGAAGGCAAGAACTTACTCATAGAAGAGTTTGGAAAAGAGTACACAACCTACTTTTCCATACTCTCACTCATTTCATCTTCTAAAACATCCCGTTCAGAGATAGAAAGTATTTTGGGTAAAAATGTAGGTGGCTATCTCGACAGACTGGAAAATGAATATACCATCATTAAAAAAGTAAAACCCATCTTTGCCAAAGAAGGAAGCCGTACACTCAAGTATGAAATTATCGATAACTTTTTTCATTTCTGGTTTAGGTTCATCTATAAAAACCGCTCTGCTATTGAGATAGAGAATTATGATTACATCAAATCTATAGTAAAAAGAGACTATAGCACTTATAGTGGTAGATTTTTAGAAAAATACTTCATAGAAAAACTGAAAGCTTCTGGGAACTATTCAGCCATTGGTACCTATTGGGAAAAAGGTAATCAAAATGAAATTGACATAGTAGCCATTAATGAAGATAAAAAAAAGATGCTCATAGTAGAAGTCAAACGTAACCCAGAAAAAATAAATATGGCACTGCTGGAAGAGAAATCACAGAAGCTACTTCAAAAACATAAAAAGTACACTGTTTTGTTCAAGGGTTACTCTCTAGAAGACCTATCTCATGAGGATACCAACCTATGATACCTTCAGTCCTTTCATCACAACTCATACGCGGAACCAAAGACTTTTTAAGTACCACCTTCCCTAGTAATACTCCTGCTTTCTTTGATATGATGGATAGCTTTGTCAATGAAGAGGGAAAGCTATTTAAAGGTCCTTATATTTCTGTCGCCCTGCCCTTTAGAAAAGGTGCTGAAGATGCACACTATTTTCCAGACACACTGAGTCAAAACTTTAAACCCTTTTACCATCAGGAACTGGCATTTAAACGACTGGGAACCAAAACACCTCAACCTACACTTGTAGCGACAGGAACAGGTTCTGGTAAAACCGAAGCTTTTATGTACCCTATTCTCGACTACTGCTACCAGAACAAAGAAAAGAAAGGTATCAAAGCTATTATTATCTACCCTATGAATGCATTGGCAACTGACCAAGCTAAGCGTTTTGCCAAAGCTATCTCAAGTACGCAAAGCCTTAGTGGAACACGTGTAGGTCTGTACATAGGAAGTGGAGAAGACAACCCACATAAAAGTATGACAAAAGAGTATGTCATTACCGATAAAGATCTATTGGGTGATAACCCACCAGACATCTTGCTTACGAACTATAAGATGCTAGACTTCATGCTTATGCGTCCACGTGACCAGAAAATATGGAAGCATAATATAGATACTGACATACTCAAGTTTATAGCCGTAGATGAGATACATACTTTTGATGGAGCACAAGGAACAGACCTTGCTTCATTGCTAAGAAGGCTCTATGCCAAACTAGG